>Ga0326721_10000026_pt1 | contig 141557 bp, 127 predicted proteins | sample SGPome_FD_203951 | JGI IMG/M metagenome (GOLD analysis project Ga0326721, IMG submission 203951) | Soil microbial communities from Southern Great Plains, Lamont, Oklahoma, United States - SGP_1_2016 | ecosystem: Engineered > Artificial ecosystem > Soil microcosm > Unclassified | place: USA... | reverse complement strand
AGTTCCGGATCATCCTCGTCGGCTTCATCGACACCAAGGGCAAACGGATCCGCACCACCTTCGCGAACGTCCCCGACGCCCCGGTCAGCCGCTTTGAGATCAACCTCGCCGGCGGCAAGCGAGGCCTCCTGGTCAACAACCGAAACATCTGCGCGAAGAAGCAGAAGGCCAAGGTGCGGATGGTCGCCCACAACGGCAGGCCGTTCGTCAGAACGCAGGTGGTGAAGACGTCCTGCAAGGGGAAGCCGAAGCCCAAGCCCGGCAAAGGCGGGGGCGGCAAGGGGCGGTAGGGCTGGACTTCGCGCCCGCCATCTGGTGCGGGCCACAGTTGTCACCCGCGGGCGGTTGCAACCGCTCTAGAAGCTCCTCAGCATTGACATGCGCTCATCACGAGCGCATGTCAACGAGCTAAGGAGTGAACATGATTCGCAACCTCAAAAGCCTGGGCTTGGCGCAGATCGTAGTGCTCGCCCTCAGCGCTGTCGTGGCTTCGGCTGCCTCGGCGGAAGGCGAATACACAGCCGCCGAATACCCGGTCACGATGACAGCCACGAGCGCCTTAGGCAATGACGTGTTCACCACTGAAGGTGGTACGTGGGAATGTCAATACCACTACGAAGCGACGCTGACCGAAGCGAGCGCCAGCCTGACAGCCAAAGTCACTACAACCGGCTGCAAAGCGTTCGGGTTCGCGACCGCGACCGTCACTATGCACGGATGCGACTACAGATATGAGACACCGACTGCCCTCACCACACATAGCGGGCCTCCGGTAACTCACACATGGACAATCCCGCTGAAAATTGCATGTTCTCCAGGGAGCGAGATCACAATAATCGCTGGCAACTGCGAAATCCGGATCCCGGAACAGACACCGGGCGGTCACGTCAGCATCGCGGCGAAAACAAACACACCGGCATCGCCCGATGACATCACAGCCCAAGCCACAGTTACGGGTATGGCATATACAGTGGTCAAAGACGGCTTCCTCTGCCCGTTCGCTGGCACCGGTGAAAAAACTGGCGCCACCTACAACCAGAAAAATCCGGTCACACTCTCTTCGACCAACGGCAAATCGATCACCATCAGCTGATCCCAGCGGTTCATATGTAGCTGCCTCGAGCAGCAACGAGAGGGCCGGGAGCGATCCCGGCCCTCTTCTGTAGGCCTCAGGCGGCGCCGATCTGAGTTACTGACCGCTTCTCCTCGTCGCCGCCCTCGCGCGGCGGCTTGGTCTGCTCGCAGATCGACTCGAACTTCTCCAGCTGCGCTTCCAGCTTCCTCAGGGGCGGGGGCGAGGGCTGCTGTCCCAGCGGCCCTTGGTGGGCGCCACCGGAGATCTCTTTGACCGCCGCGTCGATCTCGCGGGCGAGCTCCGGGCTCCATTTCACCTGGTGCAGTTTGCGGACCTGGACCTGGCGCGCCTGCCGCTCGACGATGCCGCCGAGGACGTAGACCTCGATCAGCCGCTCGTAGGCCTTGCGCAGGTCCAGCGTCCAGAGCACCGCCTCCCGCTCGTAGCGAGGGTCGTTGCCCTTGAACAGCGGCCGCAGCTCGCTCTTCAGCCGGTGTCGCAGCGCTTTCAGGTGACCCATCGGCGACTTCGCGTTCCACGGCAGGTCGCGCTCGACGATCCCGACCGAGTGGTAGGCGCGCCGCAGCGCCTGGCCGTGCAGCTCGACCCCGAGCTCGGCGGCCTTCTCCTGCAGGTAGTAGAGGAAGACGAGGTCATGGGTGAGGACGACGACCTGTCGCTGGCGGGCTTCTTCGACCAGGCGGGTGGCGACGTGCTCGCGGCGCTGGTGGTCGAGGGAGGAGACCGGGTCGTCGAGGACGATCGCGCTGCGCTCGTTGCTGACCCGCAGCTCGGCGAGGAAGAAGGCGGTGGCGAGCGCCGTCTGCTCGCCGGTGCTCAAGACCTTCGCGACCCGCTCGCGCCCCTCGCTGCGGAGTTTGAACTGGACCGCCGGCTTGCCCTTGCTGGCGGAGGCGCTGAGTTCAACCCGGTCGGAGATCGGATCGAGTTCGGCGATCTCCACCGCCAGCGCCCGCTTCAGCCGCGTCGTGATCGCCAGCTTGCTGAGCTCCCCGATGCGGTGGGAGATCGAGCGCGTCGAGAGCTGCCGCCGTGCCTCCTCCCGCGCCGCGATCGCCTCCAGTCCGTCGAGGTGCGCCAACGCTCCCTCGAGCTCCTCACCGACCTGCTGGCGAGCGCGCAGCTCGCGCAGCCGGGCCCTGATCCGCTTCCTCTCTTTCTCCTCGCGTAGGACCGCGAACCCTTCCGCTTCGGCGATCTGGACCGCGACGTAGTCGCGCAGCGGCTCGAGGTCGAGGCTGAGCGCAAGCGACGGCTCGGTTCGCCCGGTTGCGATCGCGAGCCGGTCGGCAAGGGATCCAAGCGCGGCATCCGCCGGCTCCTGCAGCTGCTCGCCGGCGCTGGCCACGGCGACCTCGGCGGTGTGGGAGATCTGCTCGAGGTCCGGCAGGCCTTCGAGGCGCTCGAGGAGGACCCGGTCCACCTGTTTGACCTGGTCGCGCAGGTCGCCGGAGACGAACGCCTCGAAGCGATGCATGCGCTCGTGGGCAGCTGAGTTCAAGTCCTGCTGGCAGAGCGGGCAAGTCGAGTCCCCGCCCTCGGCCGGGAACGAGCCCGCCTCGGCTTCGACGAACCGCCGCGCCGCCTCCCACATCTCCCGCCAGGCCTCACCGCCGGTGCCGGGCTGGGGCTGGTCGGCAAAGGCCTCGGCGGCGAGCTGGTCGACCGCCGCGGAAGCGCGAGTGAGGCGGGCTCGCAGCTCGGCGATCTCCGCCAGCGCCTCGTCGTCGAGGCGGTCCCAGGCGTCCTGCAGCTCGCTCGCCAGCTTCTCGACCGCGGTGGCGCGCTTCCTCGCGACCTTCTCGAGCTTCGCGCTCTGGTCGGCGGTGATCGCGGCCTCGGCCTTCTCCAGCTCGCGCAGCTCCTCCAGCTCCACCTCGTTCAGGCAGGCGAAGCTCCCCACTTCCTTCCGCGAGGCCTCCCCGGCTTCCACCCGTGCCAGCAGCTCCACCGCCGCGGGATCCTTCAGCTGGGGCAGGACCGGCAGCTCACCGCGCAAGCCGTCGATCTGCTGCGCCAGCTCGCTCGCCAGCTGATCCTGCGCCTCGGCCAGTTCTTTCAGCAGGCGCAGTGGCCGCGGCGTGTGCTCGATCGTGTTTTGCTTCGTCAGGTGGAACTCGGCGCAGTTCGCATCGAAGGCGGTCATCGCCGAGAGCAGGTGGGGTGCTTCGGAGGACAGGTCGACCTCCACCACCTGCTCCTCGCCGTCGACGGCAAGCACGAACTCCGCGGTCTGCGGAGCGTCGGCCTTGCCGGGGTCGAAGACGTCGTGGAGAACCTCGCCCGGTTCCGCCGCCCGGAAGACCCGCCGGCAGAGGCGTCCGTAGCCGCTCTTGCCGGCGCCGTTCTCGCCGAAGACGACGTTGAGGCCGGGGCCGAAGCGCAGCGCCTGGTCCTCGGCGAGCCGGTTGACGTTGCGCAGGTTGCGAATCTCCCGCAGCTCGACAACCCCGTGCTCGGTCTCGTCCGCGGGCAGGTCGGTCAGCTCCAGCGGCGGCAGTGTCGGCGCGTCCGCATCCCCGCACAGAGCAGCGAGAACCGCCGTCCGCCCCTCCTCGTCGAGCGGGCCGTCGCAGAGCTTCCGCATCAGGCCGCGCTGCCAATCGGGCAGCCCGAGCGACCAGTCGTAGATCCGCTTCTGCAGGAAGACGTCCTGGTCAGTCACAGGACACAGCTTCGCAGAAGCGAGATGCCGTTTTGGCTCTACGCCGCGAGTGAAACGTCGTTGCGCGGGCGCAGCTCGATTAGCTCGCCGCTCTTGATGTGCACGGGCTCGAACTCGGCCACCGAGAGGACCACGTAGCTGTAGCCGCACTCGCAGACCTCGCGCTCGACGTCGTCGAGGTTCTCGACCTCGACCTGGGACTCCTCGGCGCAGCTGGAGCAGACGATCGTCAATTGCCACATGTCCCGATGGTTGCGCGCCCGCCGGACGACTCCGGGTTTTCTGCAAGATCTATCCCGCGGCGGCCAGCCACTGGCGCTCCTTGCGCCGCATAACCGGCGTTGCGAGGAGGCTGCCGGCGCGGCGCTGCAGGGCGCGCAGGCGCGAGTCGTGGTCGGGCGGCAGCAGCTTCGCCAGCTGGCGGTACTCGCGGGAGACCTGGCTGGTGCGGAAGACGGTTGCGATCGCGGTCAGCAGGTCGCCGGGCTCGGCGACCGTCGTCCGCGCGATCTCCTCGCCCTCGACCCGGATCACCAGCTCGGCCGGGTAGCTGCGGGACGGCGGCGGCTGGGGCGGTTCGGCCAGCGCGGCGGCAATCGAGTTGCGGAGGTCGGCATGGGCCGCGACCGGGTCGATCGAACGGGCGCGGCCCCGTCCTTCGCCCTCCTTCGTCACCAGCAGGCGCGCGCCGCCCAGCTCGCCCTCCTCGGTCTCCTCGAGCAGCCAGCGATCGCCGGCGGCGACGAGGATCGGGATTCCCTCCGCCGCCAGGCCCTGCGCGTAGACCTGGACCTCGCTCAGCTGCTCGCCGTCGAGCAGCACCTCCATCCCCCAGATGAAGGTGTGGGAGCAGAAGCCCTTCGGGCTCGGGGTGCGGGCGTGGTGGCCGATCATCACCACCGCGTCGAGCGGGCCGCCGTGGGCTTTCGTCATCGAGGGCTCGGCCTCGGCCAGCGCCAGGTCGGCGATCGGCCGCACCTCGACCCCCGCCGGCATCCGCCCCCGTTCGACGTTGGTGCCGACCATGTGCCAGTCGCCGACCGAGATCCCCTCGACCCCGCCCGCCCGCAGCGCCTCGACCGCCGCCAGCACCTCGTCGGTCATCAGTTGGCGCCCGCGCGCGTACGCGGCCGGGTGGGAGGGCAGGCAGTCGCCGTAGTCCTCGATTCCGGCGATCCCCTCCATGTCCGCGGCGACGAGGACGTCCATGGCCGGCCAGCCTACCCTCGAACCGGCTCCGGCACGCGCAGCAGGCGGCGCACCGGGTCGGGCATCCACCAGTTCCAGCGGCCGAGCCAGGAGACGGTTGCCGGCACCAGCAGCGAGCGGACCACGAGCGCGTCGAGCAGGACGCCGGCGCCGAGCCCGGTCGCCAGCACCTTGACGTCGACCTCCGGCGCCGTCGCCATCGAGGCGAAGGCGAGGAAGACGATCAGCGCCGCGCTGGTGACCAGGCGGCCGGTGCTGGCGATGCCGCGCACCACCGCCTCGTCGGTCGACCCCGTCCGTTCGTACTCCTCGCGGATGCGGGCGAGGATGAACACCTCGTAGTCCATCGAGAGGCCGTAGATGAAGGCGAAGACGATCATCGGCGACCAGAAGGCAACCGACCCGGTCGGCTCCGAGCCGAAGAGGAGCTCGGTGCCGAAGCCGTGCTGCCAGACCAGCGTCATCACGCCCCAGGTGGCAAAGACCGAGAGCAGGTTCATCGCCACCGCCTTCAGCGGCAGCACGATCGAGCGGAAGGCGCGGACCAGCAGCAGGAAGGTGATCAGCGCGATCAGGCCGAGCATCAGCGGGAAGGACCCGTAGACGTCGTCGACCCAGTCCTCGATCAGCGCGGTCGAGCCGCCGACGCCGACGCCGGGCAGCTCGTCGGCCGCATCGCGCACCGCGGCGACGGTGTCGCGGCCTTCGGTCGAAGCGGTGTCGGAGGCGGCGAAGACGTCGATCACCGCGCGGCCGCCATCGCTCCAGGCCTCGCCGGGGGGAGCCGTCGCCGCCCGCACCCCGTCGACCTCGGCCAGGGTGCGGGCGGCGCCCGCCGCCCCGCCGCTCGGCGCGAGTGCCTCGATCGGGGTCAGCGGCGCGGCGCCGATTCCGGAGGCTTCCAGCGCCTGCAGGCCGGCCTCGGCATCCCCCTTGCCGCCGAGCGCCGCCGCTTCCGGCTCGCCGAGCAGCATCCCGCTGGCGACGCCGACGAGGCCGAGCAGGATCGCGAGGCTGGCCAGCACCGCCGCCAGCCGGTGGCGGATCACCAGCCGCGCCCACGCCGCCCAGTGGCGTTCGGCGCGCTCGCTGCGGCGCAGGCGCCGGCGGTCGGCCCAGGGACCGAACTTGGCCAGGACCACCGGCAGCAGGGTCAGCGCCACGGCGACCGAGACGAGCGGGATCAGGAGGCCGCCGTAGGCCATCGAGCGCAGGAAGGGAATCGGCAGCACGACCGCCGCCAGCAACCCGATCGCGACCGTGGTGCCGCTGAAGAGGACGGCGCGGCCGGCGGTGCGGGCGGCGAGCGCGATCGCCTCCTCGTTGCCGGCGCCGCGGTCGCGCTCCTCGCGCCAGCGCATCACCACGATCAGCGCGTAGTCGATCGCCAGCCCGAGCCCGATCAGCGAGCAGAGGAAGAGGACGATGAAGGAGACGCTGGTCAGCTCGGTCAGCCCGAGGACGGCGAGCAGGGTGACCGGGATCGCCACCACCGCCATCAGCAGCGGGACCACGGCCAGGGCCGAGGCGAAGACGAAGATCAGGACGAACAGGGCGGCGATGCCGGCGACGAGCGTCTCGCTGAGGAAGGAGGGCTCCTCCGCTTCGGCCTCCGGCACTTCTTCGAGGGCGGGACGGCCGGTCAGCAGCACCTCGGCGCCGCCGACCTCGGCCTCGGCCGCCGCGCGCCGCGCCGCTTCGACCGTCTCCGGCGCGATCTCAGGGTCCGGTCCAAGGCCCTGCTCGAGGCGCGGGTGGACGATCGCGAAGGTGGTGCGGCCGTCGTCGGAGACGTAGGCGCGTTCGCCGGTCGAGCCGTAGGAGGCGATCCTCGCCCCGGGCATCGCCGCGGCCAGCTGCCGCTCCAGCTGGCGCAGATCGGCGCGCATCCCGGGTTCGTTCACGTCGGCGCCTGCGGGGAGCGTTGCGACCGCAACCAGCGGCGGCGTCGCCCCGCCGGAGCCGAAGCGCTCTTCGATCTCCTGGTTGACCGCGAAGGCCGAGCTCGAGGGCATCGAGAACTGTTCGTCGAGCGCGTCGGTGACCTGGGAGGAGCCGAAGAAGCCGGCGAAGGTGAGGGCGACCCAGAAGAGGGCGACCAGGGACTTGTGGCTGAGGATCCAGCGAGTGAGTGATTCGTTCATGCCTCGAACCTAGGTCTGCGGAGACTGGCCGGAAACGTCCCGCGGGGTGAAGTTCGGGGTCCTCCCGGAGAAGGACGGGACTCCTCCCGCAGGAGGTTTCGGCGCCCCGCGAGCGCCCATAACCTCTGTTCGTGTCCGAACCTCTGAGCCAGCGCCGGCGCGACCGCCTCGTCGACGTCGGGATCGTCGTCTTCGTGATCTGGATCTCCCTGGCCCAGTTCGGCAGCCAGGGGTTCGGTGAGTACGAAGACGTCGCCACCGAACCGGGCGCGCCGGGCTTCTTCCTGATCCTGCTGACCGGCTTCTCGCTGGCGCTGCGTCGCCAGCATCCCTGGGGGGTCCTGGCGATGACCAGCGCCGGCAGCATCGCCCTGGTCGCGTTCGGCTACGCGGTCCACGTGCCGGCGGCGATGATCGTCGCCCTCTACACCTTCGCCGCCCGGCCCGACCGGGGCGGCATCTGGCCGCCGATCCTTTTCACCGCGGTCGCCTTCGCGGCGATGGGCGTCGTCGAGCACGAGACGCTCGCCCTCGACCTCGAGGACTACGTCTTCCCCGTCGTCCTCTTCGTCGGCGCCTGGCTGCTGGGCGAACGGCGGCGGACGGCGGCGATTCGCGCTGCCGAGGCGCGCGAGCGGCGCCAGCGGGAAGAGCGGCTCTCGATCGCCGAGGAGCGAACCCGGATCGCCCGCGAGTTGCACGACTCCGCCGGCCACGCGATCAACACGATCCTCGTCCAGGCGGGCGCGGCGCGGGTGCTGCGCGAGCGCGACCCGGAGCGCTCGCTGGCCGCGATCGAGGCGATCGAGCTGCTCGCCCGCGAGACGATCGAGGACATCGACCGGATCGTCGGCTCCCTGCGCGAGGAGGGCCCGGCCGAGCTGGAGCCGCTGCCCGGCATCGAGCGCATCCCTGACCTGGTCGAGCACCAGCGTGCGGCGGGCTTCGAGGTGGAGCTGCGCGAGGAGGGCGAGGGGGAGCGGCCCCCGGCCGCCGTTGGCCGCGCCGCCTTCCGCATTGCCCAGGAGGCGCTGACCAACGCCGCCCGCCACGGCGATGGCGCCGCCGAGCTGACGCTCGTGCGCCACCCCGACCGCCTCGAGCTGACCGTGCTCAACCCGGTCAGCGAGCCGGCGCCGACCCGTCCCGGTGGCGGGCTCGGGATCGTCGGCATGCGCGAGCGGGCACAGCTGCTCAGCGGCACGCTGCAAGCCGGTCGCGAGGACGGGCGCTTCGGTGTCCGCGCGGTGCTCCCCTACGATCGGGGCCGCGAGTGAGCGTCAAGGTGATGGTCGTCGACGACGACAAGCTGATGCGGGCCGGCCTTCGCGCCGTCCTCGCCAGCGACGACGAGATCGAGGTGGTCGAGGAGGCTGGCGACGGCCGTCAGGCGGTGCGCCGCGCCAGGCGTTCGCAGCCGGAGGTGGTGCTGATGGACGTCCGCATGCCCGAGCTCGACGGCATCGCCGCGACCGAGGAGCTGCTCGCCGCGGTACCGGAGGCGAAGGTCGTGATCCTCACCACCTTCGAGGAAGACGAGTACATCCACGGGGCCCTGCGGGCCGGCGCCAGCGGCTTCCTGCTCAAGCGCACCTCGCCCGAGGAGCTGACCGCGGCCGTCCACCGCGTCGCCGCCGGCGAGGCGCTGCTCTCGCCCTCGGTGACCCGCCGGGTGATCGACCAGATGGTCTCCCGCCCGCTGCCCCCGAGCAGTGGCGACGACCCCCGCCTGGCGGAGCTGACCCCGCGCGAGCGCGAGGTGCTGGAGCTGATCGCCCGCGGCCTCTCCAACCGCGAGATCGCCGAGGCGCTGGTGGTCGAGGAGACGACCGTGAAGACCCACGTCAAGCGCGTCCTCACCAAGCTCGCCGTCCGCGACCGGGTGCACGCCGTGATCCTCGCCTACGAAGCGGGCGTGGTCTCGCCTTGACCGCCGCATAGATCTCACGTTCCAGTCCTCCGCAGCGTTTTAGATGTATGCGCATGAAACGCTGGACCGTCTACGAGAGCCCGGTTGGCCCGCTGACGCTGGTGGCCGGACCGCGGGGGCTCACCGACCTCAACTTTCCGGGGCGCCTGCGCCCGCCGAGCGAGGCGGCGAGGGAGCCGATGCCCGCGGTGGAAGAGCAGCTCGACGCCTATTTCGCCGGCGAGCTGCGGACCTTCGACCTTCCCCTCGACCCGCGCGGTACCCCGTTGGAGCTGGCGGTCTGGCGAGCGTTGCTGGAGATCCCCTACGGCGAGACCGCCAGCTACGGCGAGCAGGCAGCACGGCTCGACCCCGATCTCTTCGACGTAGACGTCGAGCCCTGGCAGCGAGCGCGGGTCGTCGGTGCCGCCAACGGGCGCAACCCGATCTCGATCATCGTCCCCTGCCACCGCGTGATCGGCGCCGACGGCTCGCTCACCGGCTACGGCGGCGGTCTCGACCGCAAGCGCACCCTCCTCGACCTCGAGCGCCGGGCCGTCGGCGGCGGCGACTCGGCAGGTCAGCAGATCGCGCTGGTCTGATCACCCGGCCTGGGCGACCGGCTCCTCTTCGGCCGCCTCGGTGATCTCGACCGTGTCGGCGGGGGCGTTCTCGCGGCGAGAGAGGGCGAGGCAGGGGATGGCGAGGGCGGTGATCCCGGCGCCGATCAGGTAGGAGGGGGCGTAGCCCCAGGCGTCGGCGGCGCGGCCGAGGAGGGGCTGGGTCCAGACGCCGCCGCCGGAGGACATCATCGAGTCGAAGGAGAGGATCGTCGCCCGCTGCTTGGAGGGGATGAGGCCGTTGATGTAGGTCTGGCGGATCGGCATCGTCGCCGCGAACAGCAGGCCCCAGACGACGATCAGGCCGAGCACCGCCCAGAAGCTCTCGACCAGGCCGATCAGCCCCAGCGTGACGACGCTGAGCGCCGCCATCGCGATCAGCGCCGAGGTGCGGCGGCGGAAGAGGCGGCGGATCCGCGGCGCGGCGAAGCCGCCGGCGATCTGCGCTCCGGCGACGATCGCCGCCACCAGTCCGGCCACCTGGTAGGCCTCAGGGTCGCCATAGAGTTCGAGCAGGTAGGGCTGCAGGGCGTAGAAGGCGTAGATGCCGACGCCGCCGATCAGCAGCGCCTCGACCATCAGCCACTTGACCGCCGGCACCCGCCAGCCGTACTCGATCGAGTTGGCGCTGATCCTCCGCATCTGGGCCAGCGGCCGGCCGCCGCGCTCGGGGGTGAAGCCGACGTCCCGCATCGCCCGGAAGGCGAACGCGAACATCGCGATCAGGACCGCGCCGCGCAGCACGAACGGCATCCCGAGGCTGGTCTGCTCGGCGATGAACCCGCCGGCGACCGAGCCGACCAGCATCCCAGCCCCGGTGACGATCTGGCCGCGCCCGAAGACCGTCTCCAGGTCCCCGTCGAAGCCGGTCGCGGTGAGCGCGTCGACCAGCCAGGCCTCGACCGCGCCGGAGAAGAAGGTGAAGCCGAGCCCGAGCAGGATCGAGACCAGCGCCCACTCCCAGAACGGCGCTCCCATCTCCCACAGCAGCACGTAGAGGAGGGTGGAGGCGGCGAGCGTGACGGTGCCGAGCAGGTAGGAGACGCGACGCCCGATCGTGTCGGCGACGATCCCGGTCGGCACCTCGAACAGCACCATCCCGGCGGTGAAGAAGGCGTTGGCGGCGAACGCCTCCAGGTTCGAGAGCCCCGCGTCGAGGAGGAAGATCGTGTTGATCCCCCAGATCAGCGACGCCGCCAGCGTGTTGCCGAGCATCAGCGTCAGGTAGACGCGCTGGATCGAGCGCGGGGTGGGCATCGAGCCCAGAGACTGCCAGACGCTTGACCTGGACCCGGATGGCCTACCCGACCAGCTGCTGCACCGCCCAGCGGTTCCCGTCCGGGTCGGCGAAGAAGACGAAGCGCCCCCAGGGGAACTCCTGAACCTCGCTCGCCTCGACGCCGCGCTCGAGCAGCTCCGCGCGCGCCGCGTCGGCGTCCTCGACGACCAGTTGCAGCCCCTCGAGGCTTCCCGGCTCCATCGAGTGAGCGTTGGTGGTGAGGGAGATCGAGCAGGCCGAACCCGGCGGCGTCAGCTGCACGAAGCGAAGCTCCTCGCTGACCCGGTGGTCGTGTTCGGCGATGAACCCCGCCTGCTCGACGTAGAAGGCCTTCGCCCGGTCCACGTCGGACACCGGCACCTGCACCAGCTCGAGCCGCCACTCGATCTTCGAAGTCGTGTTCTGCTTTTCGGTCATCTCTGCTCCTTTCGACGCCATCCGGCAATGCTTCCGGCTGGATGGCTAAAATCTCTTTCTCTCTAATTATCTTAGCAACTAAGAGATCATCATTCCAGCCAGACCAACCAAGCGTGAGCTGATCGAGGAGCTCATCACCGCCTTCCGCGCCAACGGCAACCAGGACGCGGCGTTCGACAACCTGGCGGCGGAGCGACTCGGCGTCAGCCGCACCGACCTCCACTGCCTCAACGCGATCGAGAACGGCGGCGGCCTCACCGCCGGGCAGCTCGCCCGGGAGGCCGGCCTCACCACCGGGGCGGTCACGGGCGTGATCGACCGGCTCGAACGCGCCGGCTTCGCGCGCCGCGTCCCCGACCCCGGCGACCGCCGCCGCGTCAAGGTCGAGGTGACGCCGGAGTTCTACGAGCGCGCCGCCGGGATCTGGGGGCCGCTGAAAGCCGACATGGACGCCGCCCTCGCCGACGAATTCACGGTCTCCGAGCTCGAGCGCATCGTCGAGTTCCTCCGCGTGGCGAACCGGGTCGGCAGGCGCCACCTGGAGCGCCTCGACGCACCGGCCGAACGCGACTAGCAGAGCTGCTCGCGGGCGATCCAGTCCGAGCCGCGCGGCAGCTTTCGCGATTCGCGCTCGGCCCCGACGCACTCCTTGGGGTGGCGGCCGCGGTGCGGGGCGGGAGGTCGCAGGGCGAGGGGTTCCACGAACAGCGGCGCGGGGTCGACCGGGGTGTTGTAGCGGCGCACCTCGAAGTGCAGGTGGGGGCCGGTCGAGCGGCCCGTGGAGCCGACCAGGCCGACCCGCGTGCCGCCCTCGACCCGCTCGCCGACCCAGCTCGTGATCGAGGAGAGGTGGGCGTACCAGGTGGTGTAGCCGAGCCGGTGCTGGACCACGACCAGGTTGCCGAAGCCGCCGTTGTTGTAGCCGGCGAAGATCGTCGTCCCTACCCCGGCGGCGCTGACCCGGGTGCCTTCGGGGACGGGAAAGTCGATGCCCTGGTGGCGGTAGCCGGTGCGGGGGGCGCCGAAGCCGTCGCCCACCGGGCCGGAGACCGGGCGCAGGAACCGCACCGGGCCGCTCGGCGGGCCGGTGTCCGGCGAGTCGCCGCCGCCACCGCCCCGCAGCGCTCTGATCGTCGCCTTGCCGGCCAGCCCGTCGGCGGTGAGGCCGGCAGCGCGCTGGGCGCGCAGCACCGCCGCGTGGGTCAGCGGCCCGAAGACCCCGTCGGCCCGGCCCGGCCCGTGGCCGGCGCGCTGGAGGAGGAACTGGAGGGCGGCGACGTCCCAGCCCTTGTCCCCGATCCGCATCACTCGGCTGCCCAGGCTCGGACGGCCGCGCCAGCCGAACGCACGGCGCGTCTGGGGCCCGAGGATGCCGTCCGCCCGGATGCCCCGCCGGCGTTGGAAGGCGATCAGGCCCCGGCGGGTGAGCGGCCCCTCGATTCCGTCGACGTGGCCGCGGTAGAGGTGCATGGACTGCAGCGCCGCCTGCAGGGCGGCGACCGTCGCGGGGGGCGCCGCCGCGCGCGCCGGCGCGGCGAGGAGGGCGGCGAACACCACCGCTAGGCCGAGGACTCGGATAAGACGCATCCCCTCTCTACTCGGAGATAGGGAGCGGAGCTATAAGCCGCCGCAACGATCCCTGCATCCGCAGGCAGAGTTAGCTCAGCGGGCTGGCGAGCTGCGTCGGCTGGGACCGGCCCCGGACCGTCATCGACTCCCCGAGCTGCCAGCGCTTCCCCTCGTCTCCGGCGACTGCCACCGTGACCCCGGAAGCGAGGACCCGCACGGGCCGCTCCTTCGCCAGATCGGTCAGCCGCGCCGCCTCGTTGACCGGGTCGCCGATCACCGTGTACTCGAAGCGGCTCTCGGCACCGACGTGGCCGGCGACGACGGTGCCACTGGCGACGCCGATCGCCGCGCTGAGGCCGCTGACCCGTTGCCGCAGCCGCGTGTCGAGGTCGCGGGCGGCGGCGAGCGCCGCGGCCGCCCGGTTCGGCAGCGGGGTCGGGGCGCCGAAGATCGCCAGGGCGGCGTCGCCCTCGAACTTGTTGATCCAGCCGCCCTGGGCGTCGACGGCCTCGACCACCTCGGCGAAGAAGTCGTTGAGGAGGGCGACGACCTCACGCGGGTCGCGGCTCGCGGCCAGCTCGGTCGAGCCGACGACGTCGACGAAGAGGACCGCCACCTCGCACAGCTCGCCGCCGAGCTGGGGGTCCTCGGCGGCCAGCGCCTGGCGCGCGGCCTCGTGCCCGACCTGGCGGCCGAAGATGTCGCGGATCCGCTCGCGCTCGCGCAGGCCGGCCGCCATCTCGTTGAAGCCGCTCTGCAGCAGCCCCATCTCGGTGCTGTCCCAGACCGCGACCTCGGCGGAGAAGTCGCCTTCGCCGACGCGCTCGAGGCCGCGCCGGATCGAGGCGATCGGGTGGACGGTCGCGTAGGCGGCGAGGGCCGAGACGACGGCGCCGAAGGCGAGGGCGGTGCCGCCGAGGACGATCATCGTGATCGCGAGGGTGTGCTCGTCGATCGCCACGTCGGTGAGGGCGACGATGCCGACTGCGACGATGCCGACGATCGCGGCGCCGGTCCCCAGCGCCCAGGCGAGGAACCAGCGCAGGGCGACGCCGGGGACGAAGCGGCGGTCGACGGGGCCGGCGGCGAGCGCCCGCGAGGCGACCGGGCGCAGGGCCAGCTCGGCGAGGACGTAGGCGGCCGAGGAGGTGGTGATGCCGCCCAGCGCGACCGTCATCCCGACGCCCAGCGCCAGCAGCGGCGAGTAGATCAGGTTCACCAGCGTGAAGAGGACGGTCGCCAGCCCCCAGAGCACGATCTGGACGAACATGATCCGCAGCGGCGCCCGCAGGACCCGCAGCCGCTGCGCGGCCGTCGGCGCGCGGTCCTCCTCGAGCCAGGCCCGCAGGCCCTTGGGGCCGCGTTCGATCCGCCGCCGCCCCCAGATCACCCCGATCGCCAGCGCGATCGCGGCGTAAGCGCCGCCCAGCGCCAGGTTGACCGGCAGGGCGCTGGTCCCGTCGACGCCGTCGGGCTTCGGCAGCGCCCAGACCGCGAAGCAGACGACCACGATCGCTCCCACCGCGTTGGCGGTGGCGATCGCGACGAGGGTGAAGAAGCGGACCCGCCGGACCAGCGTGCGCCCGGGGGTGGCGGCGTCCCCGATCAACCAGGGGTGCGAGGCCCACCTGTCGAGAAGGGCTCGGTATCTGGTCGTCATGAACGTCATCGGCGGGTAAGTCTTCACCGAGCCACCCCAGACGCCTTCCTCGGCACTGATCCATTAGAAAGCGGCGATGCTGATCGACGGCCTTCCTCTCGACGCCCCCGCCCCGCCCCTGAACGACCTGCTGCGGGCAGGGCTCGAGGCGCACCCGGAGGAGACGGCGCTGATTTCCATCGCCCGCTCGATCAGCTGGCGCGAGCTGGAGGAGGAGAGCGAGCGCTTGGCCGGCGGCTACCGCGGGCTCGGGCTGGAGCCGGGCGACCGGATCGCCTCGCTGATGCCGAACCGGATCGCGCTGATCGTTCACTACCTCGCCTGCTTCAAGGCGGGACTGGTCGCGACGCCGCTCAACTACCGCTACACCCACCGCGAGATCGACCACGCGCTCGAGGTCAGCGGGGCGAAGGCGCTGCTGGCCCACGTCGAGCGGGTCGAGGACGTGGGGGAGAGCCGGCTCGCCGGCGAGCTGCCGCTGGGCGTTGTCGCCTACGCCGACCCGGAGCTGCCCGGCGAGGTCGGCGACGTTGACTGGCCGCACAGCTTCGACCGCCTGCTCGAGAGCCGCGAGACCGCAAAAAACATCCCTGGAGAAGGTTTTTTGCGGTCTCGCGACGAGGCGCAGCCGAACGCCGAGGAGCCGGTGGCGATCTTCTTCACCTCCGGTAGCACCGGGCCGGCCAAGGGCGTCACCCACACCCGTTCCTCGCTGCGCTGGATGATCGCCAGCGCCGCCGCTGCCTTCGAGCTCGACGGCGACGACGTCTTCCTGCCGGGCTCCTCGATGTCCCACATCGGCTCCTTCCTCTGGGCGCTCAGCATGCTCTCGGTCGGCGGCCGGGTGGTGGTGGCGCGGACCTTCGACAGCCACGAGCTGCTGCCGCTGCTGCGCGAGCAGCAGCCGACGGTGCTGGCGATGATCCCGGCGGCGCTGCTGGCCCTGGTCCGCGACCACGACCTGCAGCCGCACGACTTCGACTCCCTGCGTGTCTGCCGCTCGGGCTCCGACAAGGTCTCGACCGAGCTGCTGACCGAGTTCGCCGAGGTCGCCGGCTTCCCGATCGTCGAGGGGTACGGGATGACCGAGGTCGGGCTGGCGACGCTCAACCCGCCGTCGGGGACGATCAAACAGGGCTCGATCGGCCGGCCGATCAGCGGCTTCAGCGTCGCCCTGCGGGGCGAGGACGGCGAGCCGGTCGAAGCCGAGTCGGTGGGGCGGATCTTCATCCGCACCCCGGCGGCGATGGCCGGCTACTGGCAGGCGCCGGAGGCGACCGAGGAGGTGCTGCGCGAGGGCTGGATCGACTCCGGCGACCTCGCCCGCGCCGACGCGGAGGGCTACCTCTGGTTCTTCGGCCGCAAGAAGCAGGTGATCGTCCACGACGGCTCCAACATCAGCCCCTACGAGGTCGAGGGCGCCCTCAACGAGCACCCGGCCGTCTCCCTCGCCGGCGCCGTCGGCGTCCACGACGAGGTCCACGGCGAGAACGTCCGCGCCTACGTAACCCTGCGCGAGGGCGCCGAGCGGCCCACCGCTGCCGAGCTGATCGTCTTCTGCCGCGAGCGGATCGGCTACAAGGCCCCGGAGGAGGTCCTCTTCCTCGAGGAGATGCCGCTCAACCCGACCGGCAAGATCGACCGCGTCGGCCTGAAGAGGATGGCCGAGGACCACCTGCACCCGCACGGGCTGGAGGAGACGGCCGCTTAGGAGCTTTCGGAGCCGGTCAGCCCGAGCTCCTCGGCGTGCGGTTCGAGGGCGGCGATGACGAAGGCGAGGTGCTCGTCGAAGTCCTCGCCGAGGTCGGCGGCGGCGGTGCGCATCTCCTCGCGGTCTACGGCCGCCGCGAAGCTCGGCTGCTTCAGCTTCTTCTTCACCGATTTCGGCTTCATCCCGGCGATCCCGGTCGGGCGGACGAGGGCGACCGCGGCGATGAAGCCGGTCAGCTCGTCCACCGCATAGAGGGTCTTCGAAAGGCGGGTCTCGCGCGGCACCCCTAGATAAGGGGCGTGGCCGGCGACGGCGTCGATCAGCTCCTGCGGGTAGCCGCGCTCCTCGAAGAGCTCCAGCGCGATCCGCGGGTGGCCGCTGTCGAGGTCGGGGTGCTTCTCGTAGTCGAGGTCGTGGAGGATCCCGGTCACTCCCCAGAGCTCCTCGTCCTCGCCGTACCTGCCGGCGTAGGCGCGCATCGCGATCTCGACCCCGCGCACGTGCTTGCGCAGCGAGTCGGACTCGGTCCACTCGCAAAACAGCTCCCAGGCCTCGTCTCGGGAGGGTGCGCTCACGCAGTCGAGGGTAGCGAGAGGGGCATACTCACTTGATTCGCTCACGGCTACAACCAGCCACCGTGGCCCCCCTGCTGGCGCTGCTGGTGCTCGTCTTCGTCTGGGGCTCCCACCCCTCGACGCCGGTGGTCGTCGTCATCGACCTCTTCCTCGCCGGCGCGGTGCTCGCCGCGGTCTTCCACGCCGAGGTGATCGCGAGGCGGGTCGGCGAGCCTTTCGGAGCGCTCGTCCTGGCCGTGGCGGTGACGGTGATCGAGGTGGGCTTGATCGTGACTCTGATGGTCGCGGGGGGAGACGAGACCGAGACGCTCGCCCGCGACACCGTCTTCGCCGCGGTGATGATCACCTGCAACGGCATCATCGGCCTGTCGATTCTGGCCGCCGCGCTGCGCGACCGCCTCGCCGTCTTCAACGCCGAGGGCTCGGCGACGGCCTTCGCCACCGTCATCACCCTCGCCACGCTCAGCCTCGTCCTGCCGACCTTCACGACCAGTGCTTCAGGGCCCGAGTTCACTTCCTCGCAGCTGGCCTTCGCCGCGGTCGCTTCGCTGGCGCTCTACGGGCTCTTCCTAGTTGTCCAGACCGTGCGGCACCGCAGCCACTTCCTCCCCGAGGACGAGGAGGCGGGGGATGCGCCGGAGGAGCACGGGCCGCCGCCGTCGCGGGCGGCGGCGCTGTGCAGCTTCGGGTTGCTGCTGGTCTCCCTGATCGCCGTCGTCGGCCTCGCCAAGGTCAGCTCCGGGGCGATCGAGGACGGGGTCAAATCGATCGGCGCGCCGCAGTCGGCAGTCGGCGTCGTCATCGCCCTGCTGGTGCTGATGCCCGAGACCCTGGCGGCGACCCGCAACGCGCGACGCGGCCGCGTCCAGATCAGCTTCAACCTCGGCTACGGCTCGGCGATGGCCAGCATCGGGCTGACGATCCCGGTCATCGCCCTCGCCTCGATCTGGCTCGACGGGCCGCTCGTCCTCGGCCTCGGCTCGACCGAAATCGTCCTCCTCGTCCTCACCGCCTTGGTCAGCTCGCTGACCCTGCTTCCCGGCCGCGCCACCCTGCAGGAGGGCGGCGTCCACCTGATCCTCTTCGCCGCCTTCCTCTTCCTCGCCTTCAACCCCTAGAAGGCCATGATGCCAAGGGCGGTGATCATGATGCCGAGGCCGGTGAGCATCAGGGTGCCGAGGGCGATGAAGCCGTGGGCCATCAGGCGCTGCATCGCCTTGATGTCTCCGCCCATCTCCTTCATCTCGCCGCGCACTTCTCCGATCTCTTTGTCGACTCGCGCGAACCCTTCTTTCATGTCTTTGTCGACGCGAGCGAAGCCTTCCTTCATCTGTGTTTCGACTCGGTTGAAGCGCTGGTCGACCTGCCCAAAGCGTTGGTTCACCGTCTTTTCGAACTGACTGAAGCGACGATCCATGTCCGCATCGACCTGATCGAAGCGTTCGTTCATCTGCCCCTTGAAGTCGTCGAGGCGCTCGTCGGTCCAGGTCTCCCTTGCCATCACGGCCATGATCCTAGCGTAACGTTTGGTCTGCACGAAACAAGGCGCGAAAGCGCCAATTCAGAGCCAACTGTGTGACGAGTCCGTGACTTAGAGAGCTAGTCGTCGGAGCCCTTGCCGCTGTTGTCGTCGGCGAGGTCTTCGAGTTCCTTGGCGCGGTCCTCGGCGGCGTCTTCGGCTTCGTCGCGGGCGTCTTCTTCTTCGTCGATGCGGCCGTCGAGTTCGTCTTCGCTGACGCCGGAATCGCCGCTGTCGGTTTCGCCACCGGCGTTGTCTTCGCTCCCGCCGGCACTGACAGCTCCGTCGTCGTCGTCCGAGCCCGGGTTCGCCGCCGTGTTGCCCAATCGGTCCCCGTCACCGTTGGGCCGGCGGGCGGCCGACTCGACCGCCGGGGCGAGGTCGTCGCCGGCGGAGATCGACTCGGAGGCGATCCCGATCTGGCGGCTGACCAGGTTGCTGGCGGCAACCGCCACCCCGGCCGAGATCGCCAGCCCGAGCAGGGCCAGCGCGATCCATTTCGCCGTCGTTGCCGAGAGTCTCATGCGCTCAACCGAATGACAGCACGGAGGCCGCCCCGCTCGCGGTTGGAGAGGGACACGTCGCCGCCCCACTGCCGGGTCAGCTCGCGGGCGATCGGCAGGCCGAGGCCGGTCCCGCTCGGCCCCCGCTGCCCGGCGCTGCCGCGGCTGAAGCGTTCGAACACCGCCTCCTCCTCGCCGGGGACAAGCCCCGGTCCCTCGTCGCAGACCTCGATCCGTTCCGGCGCGGCGGCGATCGTCACGGTCGAGCCCGGCGGCGAGTAGAGGATCGCGTTCTCGAGCAGGACGTCGACCGAGCGGTCGAGGTCGGCGGGGGCGCACCAGGCGCTCGCCTCGCGGGGCGCGTCGACCGCGATCTCGATCCCCCGCTCGGCCGCCGCCGCCCGCCAGCGCTCGGCCGCCCGCCGCGCCGCCCGCCGCAGGTCCACCGGCTCGCCCGGCAGTTCGCGCTCGCCGGCGCGGCTGAGGATCAGGAGCTCGTCGACGATCGCCGAGAGCCGGTCGATCTCCCGCATCGCCGCGTCGACCTCCACCTCGATCTCCTGCTCGCCCCGGAACCGTTCGCCCAGACCCTCCAGTCGCAGCCGCACCCCCGTCAGCGGCGTCCGCAGCTGGTGCGAGGCGTCGGCGACGAAGTCCTGCTGCACCCGCAGCAGCCGCTTCAGCCGCTGGGTCATCTCGTTGAAGCTGCGGGCGAGGGAGCGCTGCTCGGCGCTGCCTTCGACCGGGGCGGTGGCGTCGAGGTCGCCGTCGGCCACCCGCAGCGCCGTCTCGTCGAGGCGGCGGATCGGCCGCGCGATCTGCTGGGCGATCAGGGCGCCGGCGATCATCCCCAGCGCCAGGACCACGGCGGTCAGCGCGGCGACGTCGAGGATCGAGGTCCGCACCGCGTCATCGACCGCGTCGACGCTCTGGGTCACCCGCACCGCGCCGACCGTGCGCCCGTCGCGCCTGACCGGCACCGCGGTGGCGAGGATCTCGGCGTCGAGGGTCTTGCTGCGGCGGCTGATCTGCTCGCGGCTGCCGGCCAGCGCCGCGCTCACCTCGGGGCGATCGCGGTAGCTGACCCCGGCCGGGGTGCCGGCGGAGTCGGCCTGCAGGCGGCCACGGCGGTCGACGACGATCACCCGCCCGCGCACGCTCGAGGCCGAGACCCGCGCCAGGCGGTCGAGCACCCGCGGCCGCGGTGGCGCCAGCAGCTCGGAGGCCGAGGAGGCGACGACCGTCGCCTGGCTGTTCGCCTGGTTGCGCACCTCGGAGTCGACGCGGTCGCGGAAGCTCAGCGCCAGCGGCACCCCGAGGGCGATCAGCGCCAGCAGCAGTACGTAGGCCAGCGCCAGCAGGAGGGTGGTCCGGAGGCTTACGGTGCCTCGACCTCCGGCGCGGCGAAACGGAAGCCGACGCCGCGGACCGTCTCTATATAGGTGGGCTCAGTCGGGGAGTCTCCGAGCTTGCGGCGCAGCCAGCCGACGTGGACGTCGAGCGTCTTCGTCGAGCCGTACCAGTTGGCGTCCCAGACCTCGGCCATCAAGTCATCGCGTTTGACGACCCGGCCGCCGTTTCGCATCAGCGCCGCCAGCAGGTCGAACTCCTTGCGCGAGAGGTCGAGCCGCTCTCCGCCGAGGGTGGCGATCCGGGCGGCCGGGTCGAGCACCAGCTCGCCGACCCGGAGTGGCTGCGCCTCTGCCTCGCGCGGGCGGCTGCGGCGCAGCACGGCGCGGATGCGGGAGATCACCTCGGCGGCGCTGAAGGGCTTGACGACGTAGTCGTCGGCGCCGAGCTCGAGCCCGACGATCTTGTCCATCTCGGTCCCCCGCGCGGTCAGCATCATGATCGGCACGTCGGAGTGGCGGCGCAGCTCGCGGCAGACGTCGCGGCCGTCGCCGTCGGGGAGGATCAGGTCGAGCATCACCAGGTCGGGGTGCTCGCTGTTGGCCAGCTCCAGGGCGCCGGCGGCGGTGCCGGTCACCACCGCTTCGAAGTTGGCGCGTCGCAAGGCGTCGGCGAAGGGCTGGGAGATCGACTCCTCGTCCTCGACGACGAGGATCTTGCCGCTCGGCGCCTGCGCGGACATGGGGGCAACTGTAGCGGCGGGCACTGGACGTTCGGCCCTGCTCAGGACAGATTTTGCCGACTCTTTACCTGCCCCTGGGCGGCTCTTGCAGGTCCCCTGCCGATCATGGCCCGGCCACTTCGAGTCGGAGGTCGAGAGCATGCAGGAGGTCAAAACGAAAATCGCCACGGCGGCAACGGTCGCGGTGCTGGCCGGCCTGACCGGGGTCGCGATGAGCTCCGGCGAGGACGCCGGCAAGGCGGGCGCCGAGCAGCAGGCGAACCGTCCCAAGGTGGTGCGGCGGACGATCCACGTGACCAAACGAGCTGGCGCGGCGGCCGGGGCACCGGTCGGGGCGGCGGCAGCGGGAGCAGCCGCGGGAGCGAGCCCGCCGGTCAGCAGCAGCAGCGGCTCGGGCAGTGGCGCCACGGCGTCGGCTCCGGTCAGCACCTCGAGCAGCGGCGCGGGCACCCCGGCCAGCAGCGGCGGCGGTTCCGAACCCGTCAGCTCCAGCAGCGGTTCCCATGGCTCAGGTGGGTCGGGATCCGGCGGCGGCTCCGCGCCCGTCACCAGCAGCAGTGGCTCCGGCTCCGGCGGAGACGATGACCACCACGACGACAGCGCCGACGCCTACGAGGACCGCGTCGACGCCGAAGAAGACGCTCTGGACGATCGCGAAGACGCCCGCGAGGACTATGAAGACGACCTGGCGGATTACCAGGAGGACCTGGCGGAGGAGAGCGGCGACGATGACTGAGGCCGCCCGCGCCAAACGCCGCCCCGGCGCCGCGCCCGTCTTCTGGACCTCGATGGCGCTCTTCTGCGTCCTGCTGGGCCTGTTGACCTACCGCTTCAGCATCGGCCAGGACCCCTCCGGGGTCGGCGCCGATGCCGCCGCGCCGCTGGTCCGCCAGAAGGTGATCGTGCGGCGGGTGGTGACGACCGTGGTCCCGGCCGGCGCCGGAGAAGCGGGGTCGGGGGCCGGCGCCGGGGCGCCGTCGGTCAGCGAAGCACCGGCGCCCGAAGCCGTGCCCGTCTCCGAACCGGTGACCAGCTCCTCATGACGGCCGAGCACGACACCAGGTTCGAGGCGATGGGCAGCCACGTGCGGCTGCTGATCGGCGAGCCGGCGCCGGGCGAGCCCTCGCCTGCCGAGGCAGCCGAGCGGGCCCGAAGCTTCGTCGCCGAGTTCGAGGCGGCGCTCTCGCGCTTCGACCCAGAGAGCGAGCTTTCCGCCCTCAACCGCGACCCGCGCGAGCGCGTCCCCGCCTCGCCGCTGCTGCGCCAGGCTGTGCGCGCCGGCCTTTGGGCGGCAGAGCTGAGCGGCGGCCTCGTCGACCCGACCCTGGTCGACCAGATCGAGCGCGCCGGCTACGCGACGAGCCGCGCCGGCGTCCGCCCGGCGCCCCTGCGCGCGGCGCTGGCGGCGGGCCCCCTGCGGCATCCGGCCGCACCCGACCCGGCCGCCCGCTGGCGCCACTTCTCGGTTGATGACCAGCGCGGCGAGATCGTCCGCCCGCCGGGCCTGCGCTTCGACAGCGGCGGCATCGGCAAGGGTCTCGCCGCCGACCTGATCGCCGCCTCGCTTCAGGGCTACGGCAGCTTCGTCGTCGACTGCGGCGGCGACATCCGGGTCGGCGGCCGCGAAGCCGCCCACCGCACGGTCGCCGTCGAGCACCCGCTGAGCGGCGGCCGCCCCTACGTCGTCTCGCTGCGCGCCGGCGGGATCGCCACGTCCGGCCTCGACGTGCGGATCTGGCGCCGTGAGGACGGCAGCTTCGCCCACCACCTGCTCGATCCCGCGACCGGCGAACCGGCCTGGACCGGCCTCGTCGGCGTCACCGCCCTCGGCGCCAGCACCCTGGAAGCCGAGACCCTCTCGAAGGCGGCGCTGCTGGCCGGGCCGGAGCGCGGCCGCGAGCTGCTCGCCGCCCGCGGTGGCCTGCTCGTCCACGACAGCGGCCGGGTCGAGCTCTGCGGCCGGCTGGCCGCGCCGCCGCGGGTGCGCCTGCCGCGGCCGGTCGGAGCCGGGCGGGAGGGGGTGCCGGCATGACCGAAGCCGCCCGCACCCTGGAAAGCCACGGCTGGTGGCTGGCGAGCCGCGCCTCGGGCGTGGTGGCGCTGATCCTGGTCACCGTCTCGGTGATGATCGGGCTGGCGATGGCGGGCAAGGTCCTGCGCGTCCCCGGCCTCTCCCGCAAGCTGATGGCGATCCACGAGCAGACCGCGCTGGCGGGCCTGATCGCGATCTCCGTCCACGCGATCACCCTGCTCGGCGACCCCTTCCTCGACCCCGGCGTGGCCGGCGTCACCGTCCCCTTCGCGATGGACTTCGAGACCTTCTTCACCGGGCTCGGCGTGATCGCTGCCTACCTGGCCCTGCTGCTCGGGCTGAGCTACTACGCGCGGCGCCGGATCGGGACCAAGACCTGGCGCAAAGCGCATAAAGCGACCGTGCTCGTCTACGTCCTCGGCCTCGTCCACGCGCTCGGCGCCGGCACCGACACCTCGGCGGTCTGGTTCCGCTGGTGGGTGATGGCGACGACGCCGATCGTCGGCGGCCTCTTCGTCCACCGGGTGCTGGAAGGGCGCGCCAAAGCCAAGGCGAAAGCGGCGCCGAAACCTGCGAAAACGGCGCCGAAACCTGCAATGGAGAGCGCATGAGCGCCGGGACCTTGATCGTCGGTGGCGGCCTGGCGGCGCAGCGGGTGGCCGAGGGGCTGCGGCGGCGCGGCTACGAGGAGCCGGTGCGGATCGTCTGCGCCGAGCCGGAGCCGCCCTACGACCGCCCGCCGCTCTCGAAGGAGTTGCTGGCTGGATCTGCCGGGGAGGAGGAGGTCGCCTACCGGCCCGCCGCCTGGTACGAGGAGCAGGAAGTCGAGCTCTTGCTTGGCGTGCGGGCGGAGGCGCTCGACCCGGAACGGCGGCGGGTCGGGCTCGACTCGGGCGACTCGCTGCTCTACGAGAACCTCGTGATCGCGACCGGCGGCGAGCCGCGGCGGCTGCGCTTCCTCGCCGGGGCGAACGTCCACGAGCTGCGCACGCTCGCCGACCTGCGCCGGCTGCGCGGCGGCCTCGTCGCCGGCTCGCGGCTGGCGATCGTCGGCGCCGGCTTCATCGGCCAGGAGGTGGCGGCGACGGCCCGCGCCCTCGGGGTCGAGGTCACCGTCGTCGAGGCGCTGCCGGTGCCGCTGGAGCCGATCGTCGGCCCGCGGCTCGGCCGCTGGTTCGCCGACCTGCACCACGACGAGGGCGTGAGGATCATCGCCGGCGCGGCGCTGGAGAGCGCCCGCGGCGGCAGCGACCGGGTCGAGGAGCTGGTCCTGGCCGACGGCCGCCGCGTCGAGTGCGACCTCGTGCTGGTCGGGATCGGCACCGTGCCGGCAACCGGGTGGCTGCAGGGCAGCGGGCTCGAGGGTCCCGGCGTCCCCGTCGACGCCGGCGGCCGCACCGCCGTTCCCGGCGTCTACGCCGCCGGCGACGCCTGCCTCGGCTTCGAACCGCGCCGCGGCGCCCACCTCCGCACCGAGCACTGGGACGCGGCGGCCTGGCAGGGCGCCGCGGTCGCCAGGTCGATCCTCGGCGAGGAGCCGGGGCGGCCGCCGCTGCCGAGCTTCTGGAGCGACCAGTACGGGGTGCGGGTCCAGTGCGTCGGCCACCCGCAGCTGGCGGATGACGTCGCCCTCGAGGGGGACCCGGCCGCCCGCGACTTCCAGGCGCTCTTCACCCGCGGCGGCGTCCCCATCGCGGGGCTCGCGGTCGGTCGCCCCCGCGCGATCCCGGCCTTTCGCAAGCAAATCGAGGGGGCCGTCCCGGCCCTCCAACCCAAGAAGGAGGCAGCATGAGCCACAAAGCCGTCGTCGACCCCGCCGAGTGCAGCGCCCACGGCGACTGCGTCGAGATCGCCCCCACCGTCTTCCGCCTCGACGACACCGCCGTCGTCATCGGCACCGACTCCCCGGAGCTGATGATCGAGGCAGCCGAGGCCTGCCCCGCCGTCGCGATCTCGATCGTCGACGAGTCAAGCGGGGAGACGGTTTTTCCCTAGCGGGTAGTGAACCCCGAACGAAACTTCAAAGAGAGGAACAGATGAACAAGCGCACTTCGATCATCGGCATCGTCGCCTCCCTCGTGGCCCTCGTCTCGCTGACGGCGACGGCGACCGCCAACGACGCCGACGTGAGGAAAGCGGGTTCCTGCACCGGCAACACCTCGGCGAAGATCAAGCTGAGCCCGGAGAACGGCCGGATCGAGACCGAGTTCGAGGTCGACCAGAACCGCAGCGGCGTTACCTGGAAAGTCGTCCTGCGCCGCAACGGCGAGGTCGCCGCCCGCACCAAAGGCACCACCGGCGGCCGCAGCGGCTCGTTCGAGGTCCGCCGCGTGCTCGACGACGGCCAGGGCGCCGACACGATCTCCGCCCGCGCGGTGAGCCCCTCCGGCGAGGTCTGCACCGCCAGCGCCAGCATCTGAGGTCGCGTGTCTGCACGCCTCCCTAAAACAGGAGCCGTACTTTGAGATAGCCGGCTACTTGAGTCTGCCGCAGCCAGTATGTTTCGCGTTCACGGAGGAAACTCCGTTTGTATCTGAATGGGAAATTCTTAATGCGGGGACTCCGGAGAAGAGGTGCTGGTCAGGCGGGAGAGGGGACCCGGCATCCGACCATGTCTCGTCTCTCCGCCTGGCTCAACAAGCTGACGCTGAAGTTCGTGTATTGGGGCCGAAGACATCGGCTCCTAGCATTCATCGTGACGACGCTCGTCGGTTTCGTAGCTATCCGTGGCCTCGTGGAACTCGTCTCCGGGCCTCTCAGCGGCACGATAGTCGCGGACTACGCCGGTGATCTGCTCGCGGGACTGATCGCCCTGTCGGTCTTCCCGGCTTTAACGCTCTACGCCGAGCGGCGAAACGTACGGCTCGTCTTCTCGATCGCAGCGCGTGCCGGCGGTCCAGATCTGGCTCCGAACCGGACCTTTCTCACGGAGAACCTTCAGCAGATGAGTGACCAGTTCGACGAACTGCAGAGCGAGGGGGCTGTGCTACCACGTTATCTTGTAGCTCGCTGGGTCCAGTGGTGCTTTGAAACCGCCACCACTCACCAATATGTCGGTACCGACAGTCATGTCCCAAGTCAGTACCGGGACATATATGCTGAATATCTCACTGCCCATAAAGGCTTCATCAAGAGGCAGCCGCGCTCTTCGTCCAAGCGTGTAATGATCACTTTCCCCGATCGCCTACGCGCTGATCGGGCTCTTCATCCTGCAGATAACCGCGTCTTTTTCGAATGGCATAAAAAAAAGCGGAAGGTCAAACTGGCCGACGGCAAAGAGGTTGAAACCAAACCGGTTCACCTCTATCAACTAGATCCCCACAGCAACCGGTTGCTGCTTGAAGAAACTGACGAGGATCTGAAGGAGTTGCTGGACACCGACATCGGCTTTTGGAAAGGTAACTTTGTTCTCCTATTCAACCCGGTGAAAGATGCCATAGACCCGGTTGATGGCAGTCCGACGCACATCCGTCTGCGCTTAAGGTACAAGGGCGAAGATCTATATAAGAAGTGTGAAAGGTACGCAATGCTCTTGGAGGAAAAGGCAAAGCCCCTCAACAGTGAGTTGCCGATCTATTCGAGTCAACTATCGGAAAACTGGAAGCGCTTCGCGGCGCCCGAGCTCAGGGTGAAGCAGACCATTCCCCTGATAACTGGCGTCATCGACCGGATGAATGTGGATACCCAGAGCGTGCGCATATTTGATGCCGCAGCCGGGGTCGGCTTCGAGGCGATCGCCTTGCTTCGAGACGGCTACTTGGTCCAGTTGAATGAGATTGAGGGAACCTTGCGAGACGCAGCGCGTCAATATGCGAAAGAGCATGATGTCGTGCTTCCGGAGGCCCAGTTTTCGAGTATCGATTGGCTTGAGCTTGATCGGGAGTTTCAAGCAGGTCAGTTTGATGTCGTACTGGTCCTAGGGAACAGCCTCTGTCATTTGGAAAGCGATAAACAGCTCGCGTCCGCGATCGGGCAGTTCTACAAGCTGCTACGCAAAGGGGGGGCGCTCATATGCGATGAGCGGAACTTCGACTTCATACGGGAGCACTGGGAGTGGATACAGCGTGATCCTCTGAATAACTTCAGCTTCAACCAGCGGGAAGACAGAGTGATGTACTTGGGAACGCACGTCCTCGGCGCACCATTCGAGTTCAACGACCGTGTCATATTTGAGTATTGGGATGTCGAGAGGGGTAGCGATGGGAAGTTTCGGAAGGCCGCCACCTCTCCGCTTGGGTCCCTCAGCATGTTTCCCTTCGAGCGTGGGAAGCTTCAGGGCGTGTTGAAGTCTGCTGGCTTTAGGCAGACCGATGTACTTTGCGACCTAAAGCCCAGTCCAGAAGATGGCATGCAAAATGACTGTGACTTCTACACCTATGTAGCCTGGAAGTAGGAGGGTAGCGCTGGTTGGAACGGCTACGCAACTCTCCGCCACGGCGGGGTTGAAGGATCACCATGGCAAGGGGAGAGCGATGAGCCGGGCGGGACTGCTAGCGCTGGCGGCGGCAGCGGCACTCGTCCTGCCCGCGAGCTCCCCGGCGGCGACGGTCGGGGTCGAAGAACCGGCTCCCGCGCCGCCGGCGCCTCCGTCCGGGCAGGCGAAGCTCACTTTCGTCGCCGGGCCCGGGGAGGCGAACCGACTGACCGTCTCCGTCGCCGAGGAGGACCCCGATTTCTTCAGGCTGCGGCTGGTCGACAGCGCCGCCCCGGTCCAGCCCGGCCCCGGTTGCAGCGGTGGCGGCGCCCCGGGCGCCCCGGTCCTCTGCAGGGTGCACAAGCCGACGGTGGGGGACGGCTACATCTGCTTCAAACAGTGCTACGCCTCCTACGGGGGCGCCTTCGACCTGAACCTGAGCTTCGCTCTCGGCGACGGCGGCAGCCACCTCGACACCACGGCGCTTCCGGGGTACATCCCCAACAAGGACGCGTACTCGCCCTCGGCCCCGGTCGAGGTCACCGTCGTTCCCGGCGGCGGGAACGACACGGTGCTGACCGGTCCTGGCCCGGACGAGATCAAGCCGAGCGCCGGCGCCGATCTGATCCGCACCGGGGAGGGGCCCGACGTCTTCCGCGCCGGCACCGTCGCCGACGGCCCCGATGTCGTCGACCTCGGCGGAGACGCCTACCCCGCCGTCGTCCGCGGAGACGTGATCGACTTCTCCGAACGCAGCCAAGGCGTCCGCTACGACCCCAACGGGCGGCCCGACGACGGCGCCGCGGGAGAGGGCGACGACCTCGCCGCCGTGTGGGAGGTCTTGGGTGGCGCCGGAGCGGACACCCTGATCGGCGGCGCCGGCGACGTCCTCGACTTCGAACCCGTGCTCATCGGCGGGGCCGGCGACGACGTCGTCGCCGGCAGCGAAGGAGGGGACATCCTCTTCGGAGGCAACGGCGACGACCAGCTCTCCGGCGCCGGCGGCGACGACCGTCTGAGGGAAACGACCTACAGCGACAAATTGATGCTGGGGAACGACTCCGCCGACGGCGGGCCGGGCGATGACGAGATCGAGCTCGGATGGGGAGACGACGAGGCCGCCGGCGGTCCGGGCCGGGACCTGATCGCTCTCAGCCGGGGCAGCGACAGCGGCAAAGGCGGGGCGGGGAACGACCGCCTCACCGGCGACCTCGGCCGCGATCGGCTCCTGGGCGGCGGTGGGGACGACCGCATAGCCGCCGGAATGGACGTGTACTGGCCGCTGGAGCACCGCGCCTTCCTCCACTCGCAGGGCCCGCTCGAGGGACGCCCCGACAGCGTCGGCTGCGGGACCGGCTGGGACATGGTGAGGGCCGGGGCGGGCGACACGGCACCAGGCTGCGAGAGGGTCCTGCGCGCCGAGCCGCTCGAGCTGCGCGGGTTGGAAGACGGGACTCGCTACGCCCCTCCCTATGTCAAGTTCACGATTCGCCGCGCCGGCAGGGCCCGGCTCGGCGGCGAGGGCCTGGTGCCGAAGGGGCGGGCCTTCGGAGACGACTACGGTGCCTCCACCTTCTACCTGCGCCCGGTCGGCCAGGCGCGGCAGTCGCTGCTCCGCGACGGTCGCGTCAGGTTGCGGCTGCGGCTCTCCTACCGCGCCGTCGACGGCCGCGAGGTCGTCCTCTTCAAGGCCTTCGAGCTGCGGGTGAGGAACGATCGCCAAGTGGTCGAGCCGGCCTGAGTCGCGCGTATGCTGCGGGCGTGTCGCGCCCGCAGCTCATCCTGGCAATCGCGATCGTCGCTCTGCTGGCGGCGATCCCGGCCGGCACGGCTTCGGCCGCGTGGCCTGAAAAAGGCACGATCATCTTCGCCGAAATGGAGTTGAAGGCCAGCAACGGCCTGCAAGCGCATCTGGAGGTCACCCCCGATGACGAGGTGACCCTCGAGCTCAAACGCGAGGGCCAGTACGTCGTCTACGAGGTCGAGGGCGAAGCCACCGAGACGGGGCTGAAGGTCCGGTTCGGGCGCCTCGGGCTGATCGACGTCGCCTTCACGCCGACCGTGACGCTGGACAGCACCGACCCGTCAGCAGGATGCACGGGGGCGCCGCGGACGCTGCGCGAAGGCGTCTTCAGCGGCACGATCGACTTCACCGGCGAGCGCGGATACGTGCGGCTCGAAGGGCCGCAGGCCACCGGGTCGATGAGCGTGCTCCCGGAATGGCGCTGCCTCGACGAACCTCCGTATCCCTTCGCCGGCGCCTCGCGGTCGCATGATCACGAGCCCCGGAAGGAAAGCGAAAACGCCTCGCTGCACGCTGAAAACCGCCGCTGCCTTTGCTTCTTCTCCGCCGGCATGCACCACCGCGACCGGAAGGGACGGAAGGGCAGGAGCATCTTCTACGGCGTCAAAGTCGAACGCCGCGAAGGGATGGAGATCTTTCGTGTGACCCAGGTCTTCGGCACTCCTTCGGACTTCGTCTTCAACCACGAGGCGGGCACCGCGACCGTACGCCCGCCGCGGCCGTTGAGCGGCCAGGCCACTTTCGAGGAGCGTCCCGGCCGCGACCTCTGGCGGAGCTCGATCAGGGTGCCGTTGCTCGGAGCGACCCCCCTACGCACCGGCGGCCCTGGCTTCCGGGCGCGCCTCCAGCCCGAATACCACTTCGACTAGGTCGCCTCGCTCAGCAGAAGCCGGCGAGGCCGCGGACCCGGCGGACCTTCTGCTTCAGCTTGGCGACCGAAATCCCCTCCTCGCGTGCGGTCCGGACCGGGTCGTACTGCGCGTTGAAGGACAATTGGCGCAGCCGCTCGACGGTCTCGATCGACATCGTCGGCGGTCGCACGCCGGCCAGCGCTTCGGGCCCGAGCAGCTCGGCGATCCGCAGGCGCAGCCGCGCTTCGGCCGGCGCCAGTTCGGTCGCTTTGGCGATCGCCCTGACGCTGCCGTATTTGTCCTCGACCGCGGTCACCCGCACCAGCTCGCGGAGGACGGGGAGGGGGTAGACGGGCGGTGCCAGCGGCTGCGGCTCGGGCTGCGAGTGGAGCCGAACCTCGCTCAGGGCCGCCCCGACAAGCGGGAATTCGTTGGTGTAGACGGTCACCGTCTGGCGGCCGGTGCCGATGTCCACCGCGGTTGATTCGTAGGTCGCGGCGAGCCCTCCCCCGCGCAGGAGATAGACCTCGTAGGGGAGCCGGTCGAGGGCGATGGGGTTGCGATCGCAGCTGGTAGTGGTCTGGACCTGGGCCGGCGGCGAGCACCCGCCCTCGCCTTCGGGAAGCTCGCACTCGCCGTAGGCGTAGAACTTGTCCCAGGACGCTTCCGGTTCGTGGGTCACCCGCATCCCGGCGAAGTAGGGCCCGAGCCACCATGCCTCCTCCGGGCTCTTGCTTGCGGCGCCGCCCACCGAGGCGGGGAGCAGCAACGCGCAGAGCGCGACCAGGAGAGCGATCCGACCGGTTCGGGCCATCGCGGCCGATGCTATCCGGCGGCGTACTCGGCCGGACCCTTTTCCGCCGCGACCGGGTCCATCCACATGATCTCCCAGAGGTGGCCGTCGAGGTCGTGGAAGCTGCGCTGGTACATGAACCCGTACTCCTGCGGGTCCTTGGCCGGGGTCGCCCCGGCGCCGAGGGCGGCCTCGGCCAAGGCGTTGACCGCCTCGCGGTCCTCGGCGCTGACGGCGACGGTGAGCGCCGTCGCCTCGCTGGCGTCGGCGACCGGCTTGGTGACGAAGTCGGCGAAGCGGTCGCGCTCCAGCAGCATCACCCAGGCCTGCTCGCTGACCACCATGCAGGCGGCCTTGTCGTCGCAGAAGCGCTCGTCGAAGCTGAAGTCGAGCGCTTCGAAGAAGTCGCGGCTGGCTGGCAGGTCGCGGACGGGCAGGTTGAGGAAGATCAGTCGGGACATCGTTGGCTCCTAAGTAAGGGGGCTTGTTGTCAGTAGAGACCACCCCGGCCCTCGAAATTCATCGGTACCGATGAATTGAGGGCACCGCGCCGGTCCTAGGATGTGACCGATGCCTGCCTCCACCCTCGACCGACCCCTTTTCGAGCAGGACCTCGAGGGGCTGCGACCCGCAGTCACCGGCTACTGCTACCGGATGCTCGGCTCGGGGTTCGAGGCCGAAGACGCGACCCAGGAGACGATGCTCCGCGCCTGGCGGCGGTCGGACACGTTGCAGGACCGCGGCGCGCTGAAGTCCTGGCTGTTCCGGATCGCCACCAACGTCTGCCTCGACCAGATCGAGGGCAGCAAGCGCCGGGCGCGCCCGGTCGACCTCGCCGACCCCGGCTCGGCGGAGACGCCGGTCGGCGCGCCGCTGCCGGAGACGACCTGGGTGCTGCCGATCGCCGACGGCCAGGTCGCCGACCCCGAGGCCGATCCGGCGCGGCGGATGGCGGACGCCGAGTCCCTGCGACTGGCGTTCGTCGCCGCGCTCCAGCACCTGCCGGCGCGCCAGCGGGTGGTGCTGGTCCTGCGCGAGGTGCTGCGCTGGAGCGCCAAGGAGGTGGCGGAGATGCTGGAGACCTCGGTCGCCTCGGTCAACAGCGCCCTGCAGCGCGCCCGCGCCACCCTCGACGAGCTGGCGCTGGAGGACGCCGAGGCCCCGGCGCGGCCCAGCGACGAGGACGAGCGGCGGCTGCTGGAGCAGTACCTCGAGGCCTTCGCCGAGTACGACATCGACCGCATCGTCGCCCTGCTCCGCTACGACGTCGTCTTCGACATGCCGCCGCTGGCGCTGTGGCTGCGCGGCCCCGAGCAGGTCAGCCGCTTCATGCTCGGCCAGGGGGCCGCCTGCCGCGGCGCGAAGCTGATCGCCACCGCCGCCAACGGCTGCCCCGCCTTCGCCGTCTTCAAAGCCGACGAGGAGTCAGGCGACTGGCTGCCCTGGTCGCTGACGGTCCTCGAGCCTGTCGCAGGGGAGGGCGAGCCGGCCGTCGCCGAGGTCCACAACTTCCTCCAGCCACTGCTGACCCCGCAGCTGTTCCGCTCCTTCGGCCTGCCGGACCGCCTCACGAGCTCCGACCCGGACATCCAAAATACAAATTAGATTCATTCTCATTATAGTCTCGGCACCTTGCTCGAGGCTTTCGAACTTCCCTTCGTCCAGCGCGGCCTGGTCGAGATCCTGATCCTGGCCGTGCCCGCCGGGCTGCTCGGGACCTGGATCGTGATGCGCGGGCTCGCCTTCTTCTCCCACGCTGTCGGCACCGCTTCGTTCCCGGGGCTGGTGCTCGCCGATGGGCTCGGGTTCGCGGCGCCGCTCGGGGCCTTCGGCGCGGCCCTGCTCTTCGCCGGCGGCGCCACCGCGTTGCGCGGCCGCCGCTCCGGTCAGGACGCGGTCGTGGCGCTGGTCCTGGTCGGCTGCCTCGCCGCCGGGGTGATCCTCGCCAGCGACGTCTTCGAATCCGGCGCGAACATCGAGACGCTGTTGTTCGGCAGCCTGCTGCTGGTCGACGATGGCGACATCGCCCTCGCCGCCGGAGTGGCAGCCGCCACCGTGCTGGCCAGCGTCCTGATCGGCCAGCACTGGCTGCGCAGCGGCTTCGACCCGACCACGTCAGCTGGCGGTCCCGACCCCCGGGTCTTCGACGCGGTCCTGATCGTCCTGGTTGCCCTGGCCAGCGTCGCCGCGCTGACCGTGGTCGGAGCCCTCCTCGTCGCGGCCTTGTTCGTGGTGCCGGCGATCACCGCCCGCCTGCTCACCGACCGGCTGCGGAGCTGGCAGCTGCTCAGCATCGCCCTGGTCGCGCTCGAGGGCACGGCCGGCCTCTGGCTCTCGGTTGAAACCAACGCCCCTCCCGGGGCGACGATCGCCTGCGTCGCCGGCGGCGCCTTCGTCCTCGTCGCCACCGGCCGCGCCCTGGTTCGGCTGCCACGCCCAGCGACCGCCGCCGCAGCGCTGCTTGCGCTGGCTCTGGTCGGCGCCGGCTGCGGCGGCTCGGGCGGGGGAGACGAGGGCAAGACCACCGCGATCGCGACCACCACCCAGGTCGGCGACTTCGTCCGCGAGGTCGGCGGCGAAGGAGTCGAAGTCGAGCAGCTGCTGCAGCCCAACAGCGACCCCCACGACTACGAGCCGCGCCCCTCCGACGTGCAGGCCGTCGCCGAGGCGGACGTCATCTTCGCCAGCGGCGAGGACCTCGACGAGTGGATCGAGGAGGTGGCCGCCGACAGCGGCACCGAGGCCGAGATCGTCGACCTCGGCGCGGTTGCCCCGATCCGCTTGCCCGAGGACCCGCACTGGTGGCACGACCCGCGCAACGCCGAGGCCGCGGTTGCCGAGATCGAGCGCGCCCTGGCCGCGCTCGACCCCTCGCGGAAACGAGAGCTCCAGCGCGACGCCGCCGCTTACGAGAAGCAGCTGCGCGCCCTCGACGCCGGGATCGCCGCCTGCGTCGAGACGGTTCCGGCCGCCGATCGCAAGCTCGTCACCGACCACGACGCCTTCGACTACTTCGCCAACCGCTACGGGATCGAGGTCGTCGGCGCGGTGATCCCCTCGCAGACGACCCAGGCCCAGCCCTCCGCGAAGGAGCTGAGCGAGCTCGCCGACACGGTCGAAGCCGAGGGCGTGAAGGCGATCTTCCCCGAGAGCTCGCTGAGCTCGAAGGCGGCGGAGGCGATCGCCGACCAGACCGGGGTCACCGCTGCCTACACGCTGTACGGGGACACGCTCGGCCCGGAGGACTCCGACGGCGCGACCTACCTGGGGATGGAGGAGGCCAACGCCGACGCCGTGGTCCGCGGCTTGACCGACGGGAAACGGGGATGCAGCCTCAACCCCTGATCGAGGCCGCGGGGCTGGCCGCCGGCTACGACGGCAAGGCGGCGATAACCGGCGTCGACTTCAGCCTGCACGAGGGCGAGCGGATGGCGCTGCTGGGGCCGAACGGCGGCGGCAAGACGACGCTGCTGCGGGCGATCCTCGGCGAGCTGCGCCCGCTCGAGGGCCGCCTGGGGGTGGCGGTCCGCTGCGCGACGGTGCCGCAGACCGAGCGCACCGCGCTCGACTACCCGGTCTCGGCGCTCGACGTCGCCGCGATGGGGGCGCTCTCGCGGCTGCCCTGGTGGCGCCGCCCCGGCCGGCGCGACCGCGAGGCGGCCAAGCGGGCGCTGGAGCGCGTTGGTCTGGGAGACCTCGCCGGCCTCACCTTCGGCAAGCTCTCCGGCGGCCAGCGCCAACGCGTCCTGATCGCCCGCAGCCTGGTCCAGGAGGCGCAGGTGCTGCTCCTCGACGAGCCCTTCTCCGGCCTCGACCAGCGCAGTGCCGAGCGCCTGGAAGCGCTGATCGCCACCCTCGCAACGGAAGGCCACGGCGTCCTGATCGCCACCCACGACCTCGAGCAGGCGCGGCGCTGGGACAGCGTCCTCTGCCTCAACCGCGCCCAGGTCGCCTGCGGCCGCCCCGACGACGTGCTCGACCTCGAGGTGCTGGAGAAAACCTACGGCGGCGCGATCGTCGAGCTGCCCGGCGAGGGCGGGCGGGCGATCCTGCCGCCCCATCACCACCACCATTAGCGATGTTCGAGCCCTTCCAAGACGAGTTCATGCGGCGGGCGATCGCCGAGATGACCCTGCTCGCGGTGGCCGGCGGCGCGCTCGGCTGCTGGGTGGTCCTCTACCGCCTCTCCTACGCGGCCGAGTCGCTCGCCCACTCGATCTTCCCCGGCCTCGTGCTGGCGACCCTCGCCGGCGTGCCGCTGTTGCTCGGTGCCGGCCCGGCGATCGCGGTCGCGGCACTGGCGATCGTCGCGATCTCGCGGGTGCCGGGGGTGAGCCGCGAGGTCGCGGTCGCCGTCGTCGTCACCACCCTGTTCGGGGCCGGTGTATTGCTGGCGCTCTCGCCGGACTCGCCCCCGGGGCTGCAGGAGCTGTTGTTCGGCGACATCCTCGGCCCCTCCGACGGGGACCTGATCGCCGCCGCGGCGCTGGTGCTCGTCGTTCTCACCGGCCTTGCGCTCTTCTACCCGCGCCTACTCGCGGTCGCGTTCGACCCCGACGGCGCCCGCGCGCTCGGCGTCCGCCCCGGCGCGACCGAAGCGGTCCTCGTGGTTCTGCTGGCGGCGGCGATCGTCGTCGCCGTGCAGGGCCTCGGCAACCTGCTCGTCGTCGCCGTCTTCGTCGGCCCCGCTGCCGCGGCGCGCGAGCTGACCGAGCGGGCCGTGCCGATGATGCTGGCGGCGGTGGCGATCGCCGTGCTCGGCGGGTTGGCCGGCCTCTACTGCTCCTATTTCCTCGGCACCGCCGGCGGCGCTTCCGTCGCGCTGGCGATCCTCGCCGCCTACCTCCTGGCGGTGGCCGCAGGGCGCCTGCGCCATGTTCTCGGAGGATCTGCCCGACCCGAAGCGGGGGCTACGATCAGCTGAGATGGCGACCGCTACGAAGACTTCCTGGGCCGAGCACGCGCACGCCACCCTGCGCGCCGCCGGGCTGCGGCGCGGCGGCGCCCGCACCGCGGTGATCGAGGCACTCGCCCGCCACGGCTGCGCGGTCACCGCGCTCGAGCTCGACGACGAGCTGCGCAGCCGCAAGCCGCGGGTCGGCCGCGCCAGCATCTACCGGGCGCTCGAGCAGTTCGAGGAGCTCGGCTTGGTGCGACGGATGGAGATGAGCCGCGGCACCGCCGGCTACGAGCGGGTCGAGCCCGACGGCCACCACCATCACCACGCGATCTGCCGCAGCTGCGGCCGGATGGAGACCTTCGAGGACCGCGACCTGGAGCGGGCGATCGGCCGCGTCGCCGGCCGGGTCCCCTTCGAGATCTCCGAGCACGACGTCGTCCTGCGCGGCCTCTGTCAGCGCTGCTCGGACTGAGCGAGGCCACCGACCTCGGCGGCTGACGGCGCCCGCCTCAGCAGCCCGACCATCGTCGTCGCCGCGTAGATCGTCGCGACCACCAGCGCCAGGTTTCGGATCAGGGTCAGTTCCGGAGATTTGAAGGTCGCGGTCGAGAGCGCGGTCGCCCCGACCACGATCCATGCCGGCCGCGCGAGGCGGGTGTCGTTGGCGCTCAAGACGACCGCTGACAGACCGAGCAGCCAGACCATGTACTGGGTGCTGAGCACGCGGCTGGTGACGACGACGAGGAGGACGACGGTGAAGATGAAGTCGCGGCTCACCGCGGCGTCGGCCAGCTCCTCGCGCCCCTCCCGTATCGCCCGCGCCCGGTACCACCACCAGACCGCCGCGCCGGCCAGCGCGGCGAGGGTCAGCAGCTCGAGCAGGGTGGCGACGACGTCGGCGCCGGGGGCGACGACCTCCCAGGCGCCGTAGCGGATTTCCCGCTCGTAGATCTCGCCGCTGACGATCTGGTCGAGTTGCCAGGGGATCGTCGCGACCGCTTCCTCCTGCAGGCCGCGGTTGCCGGTCTCGGTGAGGAAGCCGGTCGAGTCGCCGAAGGCGATCGTCGCCACCGCGAAGACCAGCGCGACCGCGCCCAGCGCGATGCCGCCGCTCCGCAGCAACCGCCGCCGGTCCCACTCGCCGAACAGCAGCAGGATCGGCCAGAGCTTGATCGCCGCGCCGATCCCCGCCAGCGCCCCGAACCACCCCGGGCGGCGGTGGATGACGAGCAGGGCGGCGATCGCGATCACGGTCGGGATCAGGTCGAAGCGCAGCACCGCGAAGGTCCCCAGCAGCGGCATCCCCAGCAGCCAGATCCAGGCACCGGTGTCGTTGCCGGTGCGGCGGCCGAGCCGGGCCAGCAGCACCAGGCCGACGAGGTCGACGAGCAGCATTAGGCCGACGAAGGCCTCGCCGTAGTCGAACGGGAAGATCCGCGGGACGAGCATCAGCAGCGCGCCCCCCGGCGGGTACTGCCACGCTTCGCCGCCCGGGAAGGCGTCGTGGCTGGTGATGTAGTTCGCCCAGACCTCGTAGTTGTTGACGTCCTCGAACCGCGGCCCCGCGGTCGCCCAGAACCCGACCTCGGCAACGATCAGCGCCCGCGTCGCCAGCCAGACGGCGGCCCAGATCCAGATCTTCCGGTCGCCGAGGAGGGAGCGCACCGCGGGGATTCCAGCAGGAAAGGCCCTGTCGCGAAGCTCATCTGTCGCAATGAAATCTGAGTTTTGACGAAGAAGCTCGCCGTTAAGCGGCCACAGCCCGCGAGCGTGCCGCCGAACCCACCCTCACGAACCAGGCCCTCTGCACCTCACCGCCGAGCGCGGCGGGTTGGCCGCGCGACTTCCACCCGCGAGCCGCAGGCGGGCCTGAAGCGCCGCAGCGGCAGATAAACACTCAGGTTTTTCAGTAATAATAGGCTGCCTCAGACCTGGGACCTGAGTGCATGTTCGTCACCTTCCTCATATTGCTGGTTGTCGCCCTCGTGGTCGTCTTGATCTGGCGTGAACCCGAGCTGCGACGGCGTCTGCAGTCGCTAGCGTTGCGACGGCAGGGGGCAGCTCGAGCGGTGCTGGGGATCGTGCAGCCGCGCGACTTGCAGCGCCAAGCCATCGCGATCGTCAAGGAACGGGCGTTACTCTCGATCAAGGTCGCCCACCTGCCGACCGACGTCGTGATCTTCCTTGGCGACGAAGACTACGACGCGCTCGGAGCAACCCGGGACAGCTTCGTCGCCGAGGTGGCGGCGCAGATCTCCGCGCTCACCGGAGAGGACGCCGGCGGAGATGTTCGGTTCGTCCTCGGTGCCAGGCCTCAGGTGAGGTTGGAGCGCAGGCGGTCCGTACCGCCGGGGACGGTTGAGGCGAAGCTCGCCTGGCAGGAAGGGACGATCGCGGTCACCGCGCTGCAGGCGGACGCGGATACTCCGGGACCGGTTGGAGGACTCACCCTGCTGATCGAGGAAGAGGGGCAGCCCCCTTACGAGGTCGCGCTGGTCGGGAGGATGAGCCTGGGACGGGACCAGGCCTCGGCCATCCGGATCCTCCACCCGAGCGTCTCCCGGCGCCATGCGGAGATGGCGGTTCGCAACCCCGACTCGGCGACCATCACCGATCTCGGGTCCCAAAACGGAGTCGAGGTGGACGGGGAGAGGGCCCGCCCCCACGAGGAGGTGCCCGTGCACGCCGGCCAGCCGATCCGCCTCAGCCGTTACGTGACCCTGCGGCTGCTGGCCGACGGGACCGAGGCAGCTCCGCCGGGCGAGCGGGTCGACGCCGATGCTTGAAGTCGGCAGGCGCTACGGTCGCTTCCGGATCGACGGGCTCGTCAACCGCGGCGGGATGGCGACCGTCTGGAGGGTCTACGACTTCGACGACTCGCGGGTCTGCGCGATCAAGGTGCTGCTGAGGGAGATGGCCTCCGATCGATCTTTCCGCGCCCGGCTCTACCGCGAGGCGGAGGTGCTGATGTCGCTGCGGCACCCCAACATCCTCCCGGTCTACGGGACCGACGAAGTGGACGGCCTTCCCTGCATCGTCATGCACTACGTCCCCAACGGGGACCTGCGCGACCACCTCGACCGCACCCTCGACGCGGCGACGGTGCTCTCGCTCTTCCGACAGGCGTGCGCGGGGGTCCAAAAAGTTCACCAGGCCAAGATCTACCACCGCGACCTCAAGCCGGTGAACCTGCTGATCGAGCGGAAGCCCGCTGGGTTGCACCTGTACGTAGCCGACTTCGGCGTCGCGATTGGCTCTGGCCGGCACGGGACCCGTTACACGGCTCACGGCTTTGCGGTCGGGACCGAAGACTTCATTCCGCCGGAGGCGAGGAGCGGCGCCCTGGCCGGCGCCCGCGGCGACGTCTACTCGCTCGGCCGCTGCCTGGAGGCGATGGTGGGGATCCACAACTGCGAGGGGCCGATCAAAACGGTCGTGGAACGGGCCCTGGAGGACGACCCCGAAAAGCGCCAGGCGGATGCGATCGAGCTGTACGAAGAGGCGGCCGAGGCGCTGACGCCGCTCGGCGACAAGCCGCTGCCGCCGAGCCCGCCCCGCGACCCGGAGGAGACGCGGGTGGATACCGCGGCCACCGCTGCGCTGCCCCCGACCGATACTCCCCGCACCGCGGTTGTGGACCGGGCGATGGAAGCGGTCGGCCTCAGCGGGCTCGCCGTCAGCTCGTGCCTGGCGCGGCCGCGCTCGCGGCCTCGGCAGCTGACCGCAGTCATCAGCACCGGCGACACCGTGCTCGTCCAGGCCTCCCGCGCGCGCTTGGCGGATTGGCTGGCCTCCGAGCTCGACGCCGACCGGGTGGAGGTCGTGGTGCTGCCCGATAGCGACGACCCGGAGCGCCTGGTCCGGGCCTACCTCGGCGCCCGCTTTGCCGACCACGCTTTGCCCCGTGACTTCGACGTCCTTCGCGCCCGCCGCCGCGGCAGCCAGCTGGAAATCGACCTGGCGCCGCGGCTGGACCGGCTCTGCAACGAGGAAACCCTGGCGCCCCTGGCCCTCTTCATGGGCGCCCCGAATGTGCGGCTGAACCCGATCAAGTCCGACCCAGGAAGGTGAGATGAGCAGCTACGAAGAAGAGTCCTTTCCGGCGACCCCGTTCGTGCTCGTCGTCGACCAGTCTGAATCGATGCGGAGCAACAACGGGATCGAGACGGTCAACCGGGAACTAGCGCAGCTGGTGGACACGCTCAGCGCGATCCCCGAGGTCGAGGAGACGGCCTCGATTGGTCTGATTTCCTTCGCCGAAACGGCGACCGTTCATCGCCGGATTGAACCGATCATCAACGGCATCGAGCTGCCCACGTTCGAGGCCCTCGGCGCGACCAGCTTCGCCGCGCCGCTGGAGGCGCTGCGGTCGCTGATTGCCTCCGACGTCCCGCGTCTGTCGCGGCGGGGGAGGCGGCCGATCGCCTTCTTCATAACCGACGGCAGGCCGAACTACGAGAAGGACAAGGAGTGGAGGGCGGCGCGGGCCAGGTTGCTCGAACCCGGCTTTCGCCTGCGCCCGAAGCTCGTCACCATGGGTTGTGGAAGCGTCGAACGCGAGTGCCTGGAGGAGCTGGCCTCGACTCCCGAGCTCGCCCAGTGGGAAGCCGGCCCCACCCAGTCGGCCCTGGAAGCGATCCTGCAGACCGTGACTCAGACGATTATCACCCTCAGCGGCGATCCCGAGCCCGGCGACGATATCGCTGGCAGGATCTTCCGGTTCGACTACGAGGTCGGCGAGGACGAAGTCATCGAGTACGGGGATCCCTGATGGCGCTCGGAAAGGGGAGGAAGAAGCGGCGCAAGGAACGGGAAGCGGACACCGACCCCCGACCCCCGTCGCAAGGGCCGCCCCCGCGGAGCGAACCGCCACCCCCTCGGCAGAGCGAACCGCCGCCTCGGAAGCGGCCGGAAGCGGCCGATTCCGAGGCGAAGACGCGGGTGGTCGGCGCGGACGAGCCGGTGACCGAGGCCGACTCCCCGTCCCCCGTCCCCCGCTCGGAGCCGCCGCCGAAGGCGGAGCGGGAGGCGCCGCAACCGGCGGAGCAGGCCCCCCGGCCCGCGGCGGCCAAGGGGGAGTTGCCGGAGCCGCCGAAGATCGGTCGGGTCTCTCAGTCGTGGCGCCGCCGACTGGCGGAGTCGGGCTGGCCGCGGCCAGGCTACGCGGCCGACGGCGGCGAGGTCGGGCCTTTCACGATCCTCGCCGCCAGCGCGGTCGGCCAAGGGCACCTGCACCGAAGCGTCCAGCGGCAGGACGCCTACCACTTCGCCCCGGCGGGGACGGGAGCGGTGGTCGCCATCGCCGACGGGGTCTCGCAGATGCCGCTCTCGGCGCTGGGAGCGGAGGTCGCCGCCTTCTCCGCGGTCCGCGAGTACGCGCATAGCTGCGGCATCGTCGCCTCGGCTCCGGCGGCTGAGCGGCCCGGCCCCGCCGAGCTCCTAGCCGATGCCGCCGACGCCGCCGACGCCGAGGTCCGGCGGCTGGCCGCGGATCTCTCGATCGAACCGCGCGACCTCTCGACGACTTTGCTGGTCGCCGCCCTCGAGCCGGGGCAGGGCGATGAGGTGCATGTGACGATCGGCGCGGTCGGCAACAGCAGCGCCTTCGAGATCGCCTCCGAGGGGCTGCCGGCCGTGCTTGCGGGACCTGGATCCGAAGACCCCTCGGCGGATTATGGGGAGTTCCTGCCGGGCACCCCCGGCACCGCCCGGATCGACCGCGCGCTCCTGCGCCCCGGAGCGACCCTGCTGCTGGCCACGGACGGTCTCGCCGAAGATCTCATCAGCTCGGCTTCGGTCCAGCGCTGGCTCTGGGACCGGCTGACCCGCTCTCGGACGCCGCTGGAGTTCGCCCACGCCCTGTCCTACCGACGGCAGGGCTCGATGGACGACCTCACGGCGCTCGCCGCATGGCGTTCGTGAACCTGGAGACCCGGACCGTCGTCGGCCGGTTCGAGAGCTACGAAGTGGGAGTAGCCCCGCTGCCGATCCCGATCGGCCGGGCGAAGCTGTTCGAGGTCGCCGGCCGGCCGCACCTTCTCTACAAGGAGTACGGGAAGGAGCGGCGCGGCAAACGTGAAGTGGACCGGCTGGAATCCCTCGCCGAGGACGGCCGGAAACTGTTCAAGGAAGGGGCCTCCCCCGGCGACACCCACCACATCGCCTGGCCGCGTGACTTCGTGCTGCGCGGGAAAACGATCGTCGAGGGAGTGGTCGTGCCGCGGGCCGAAGAGCGCTTCTTCCTGTCCCGGCAGGGGGCGAGCTTGATCACGCGGAGCCTCGACCACATGCGGGCCGGACGGGAGGTGATGCCGGCGCAGGGTCGGCTGACGGTGATGCGGCAACTCGCCGAAGCCTTTGACTTTCTCCACGAACGCAACCTCGTCCACGGGGACATCAGCCACAACAACGTGCTCTGGTGCCCGCCGCCGCAGCCGCTGGCGCTGCTGATTGATTGCGACGGCCTTCGTGACCCCGCCCAGAAAGGCGGCCGCGGCACGAAGTACTGGCGCGACCCGCGCGAGGAGGCCGAAGAGATCGATTCGCCCGACATGTACAGCGACTGGTTCGTCCTCGCCCTGGCGATCTGGCGGAAGGCAACGCTGCACAACGGCGCCCCGGCGCGAGAAGGCGAAGGGATCGTGTTACCGCCCGAGTTCCCTCTGCGCCTGGGAGAGCTGCTGCGGCGGGCACTCGACGACGATCGCGACGTCGAGGCGCGGCCGACTCCGGGCGAGTGGGCGAAGGCTCTCGCGGCGGTGGGCAGGAGCCGCAGCCAGTGCCGGGAGCTCGACGTGCTCGCCGGCCTCAAGGCTGCGGACTCGCCCGCCCCGGCGACGCCCCGGCCAAGCTCCGGCCGCGCCGTCCCGAGCGACTCCTCCTCGCTCCCGTTGCCCCTGCTCGTCTCGCCCGAAGGGGAAGTCTCGCTGCCGAAGACGCCGCCACCTGTCGCCGCCAGCAGGCGCTTCCGCATCCTGCGCCCTTTGAGCGCGGCGGCGGTGCTGGCGCTGGCCGGGCTGCTCACCGTCGGCTGGTTGTCCGGGACCGGTCAACCGGGCCCTGAGGAGCGAGCGGAGCGATCGGTGCAGAGGTGGGCCCGCAACAACCTCGGGCCCGGCGTCGAGGCCTCCTGTCCCAGCACCAGCACTCTGCACGCCGGCGCTCGCTACTCCTGCAAGGTTGAATCGCATACCGGCGCCGTGGCCCGCGTCTGGATCTCGATCGGCGCCGAGCGTGGCATCCGTCGCCATATGGGCATCCAGCGCTTTCGCAAGCGCGCGATCGTCAGGGCCCTTCGTACCCATTACCGACGCCGCGCCGCGCGAGGTGCCCCCGGGCTAATCGCAATAGCTTGCCCGGAGAGCCTTCCCGCGCGAGCGGGGGCCGACATGACCTGCCGTTGTACCTTCTCCGACGACAGCACCGAAGCTGTGAGGGTGACCCTGCAATCCCACCGTGGGCATTTCGTATGGCGCGGCGAGGCCGGCTCCGGTGGCCGCGGCGCCATCCTGCGGCGCCATCCAGCTTGAGGAGGGCGGCACGTCACGTAGTTTCCGCCACCAATCGGGCCAGGTAGTCGACGAGCTTGCCGGCATCGCTGCGATCCGGGTCAAGGGCAGGGTTGTAGATGACGACGCTGGCGCCGCGGCAGCGCGGGTCGCGCGCGGCCGCGAAGCTGAGGCGGTCGAGCGTCGGCCAGTCGAGGCCGCCGGGCTGCGGGTAATCGACGGCGCGGAACTCGGCGCTGGCGAGGACGTCGAGGTCTATGTGGAGCCAGAAGCCGTCGGCGTCGATCGTCTCGAGCGCCCGCCGCGCGAGCGCCTCGGCCGGCTCGCGCGCAGGCGCGACCTCCTCGCCGGAGGCGAAGCAGGCGAGCTCGTCGCGCAGCGAGGGTACGCCTTCCTCCTCGAGCTCGGCCAGGTCGCGGGGGCCGAGCTGGGCGATCGCCGCGGGGGTCAGGATCGGCATCGCCTCGGCCAGCGGCGCGGGAAGCGTCGGCACCCGTCCCAGCGCGATCGCGACCTCGCTGTCGGAGCCCTCGCCGCTGTCCGAGCGAGGGGGCGGCCAGGCGTCCTCGTGGCCGTCGAGCATCACCAGGCCGGGCCGGTCGCCGGCGGCGCGGATCGCCTCCAGCGGTCCCAGCAACACGGGGCAGTCGCCGCCGACCAGCAGCGGGCGATGCCCGCGCATGTGCGCCTCGCGCACCCGAGCTTTGCCGACTTCGAAGAGCTCCGCGAGGGCCACCTCGTTCAACAGCCCGCTGGCGCCGCGCTTGCCCGACGGCTCCCCAAGCTCCAGGTCACCGGCGTCCTCGACCCCGGCGTCCGCCAGCCGCTCCGCCAGCCCGCAGTCGCGCAGCACCCCGATCGCCTCCGCGATCCCGCCCGGCTCCCGCGCCGAGGTGTAGGGCACTCCGGTCAGCTCCCAGGTCATCGCTCCTCGCCTCCTCGCTCCATGTCTCTTACCCGCGATCGCGACGGGTAGCGTGGCAAGGGTGAGGATCGCAACCTGGAACGTCAACTCGGTCAAGCAGCGGTTGCCGCGGCTGCTGCCGTGGTTGGACGAACGGCAACCGGACGTCGTCTGCCTGCAGGAGACGAAGCTGGCCGACGACGCTTTCCTCGACCTGCTCCGCGACGAGCTGGCCGAGCGCGGCTACGAGATCGCCGTCCACGGCGAGGCGAGCTGGAACGGCGTCGCGATCCTCTCCCGCGTCGGCCTCGAGGACGTCGTGTCGGGCCTGGCCGAGGCGCCGGGATTCCCGCACCCGGAGGCGCGCGCGGTGGCCGCCACCTGCGGCGGCATCCGGGTCTTCTCGGTCTACGTGCCGAACGGGCGCCAGCCTGGCTCCGAGCACTACGAGTACAAGCTCAGGTGGCTGGCGGCGCTGCGCGACGCGGTCGCCGCGGGGCCCGAGGCAACCGTCGTCTGCGGCGACGTCAACATCGCCCCGGCCGACGAGGACGTCTTCGACCCGGAGGCCTTCGCCGGCCATACCCACGTGACGGAGCCCGAGCGCGCGGCGCTGGTGGAGCTGCAGGCGGTCGGCCTGCACGACGTCGTCCGCGACCGCTGGCCGGGCGAGCGGATCTTCACCTTCTGGGACTACCGGGCGGGGATGTTCCACAAAGACCTGGGCATGCGGATCGACCTGATCCTCGCCGCCGCTCCCGTCGCCGACCGAGTCCGGGCCGCCTGGGTCGATCGCCAGGCCCGCAAAGGCAAAGGCCCAAGCGACCACGCCCCGGTGATCGTCGATCTCGACGAGGCCCCCGACGGCGACATCGGCCCCGTCGTGCCGCCGCCGTCGCGGCCGGCGGCCAAGCGCGGCGCGAGCAAGCTGCCGCAGTCGCGATAGCGGCGCGGTCCCCGTCACGCCAAGCGGCCCCTATTTGGTCGCGGTCGCGGTCGCGCTGGTGTAAGCGGTGCCGCCGGACTTGGCGGCGGTGATGACGTTGGTGAAGGTGCCGGAGGCCGGCGCCGTGTAGGTGAACCGCGTGGTCGAGATGGCGGGGCCGGTGGCGGCGATCGTCAGGGTGGCACCGCCGGAGACGGTGCCGCCGTTGGCGGTCACTTTCACCGTGTGTCCGCTGCCGAGCCCGGAGAGGATGTTGCCGACGCTGTCGGTCACGCCGACCGCGGCGGTGACGGTGCCGCCGTTGCCGAGAGGGCCGATCGTGCAGGTGAAGAGGCAGGGGGAGCCGATCGTGCCGGCGCTGGCGGTGAGTTCGCTCATGGCGAGGCGCGAGGCGACTCCGACCGCGACGGTCACCGCCAGCGGCGAGGCGGTCGCGATCGTTCCGTCGCTGGCGGTGACGCTGGTCGCGCCCGCCCTCGGCAGCCTCATCAGCCCGTTTTTGCCCGAGCCGACGGCGGCGACGCCGCTGGTGAAGTTGAGGGCGGTGGCGCTGCCGAAGTTGACCGCGGTGCCGGCGCTGTTGACCACGGTGGGCAGCGAGCCGCTGGGGCTGGCCGAGGCGCCGGAGAAGGTGACGTTCTTGGCGCCCGCGTAGGAGGTCGCCGTGTTGACGTAGGCGTCCTGGGCGGTCAGCGTCAGGTTGCTGGTTCCGGTTGCGGCCGGGGTCGCGGTCGAGCTGGTGAGCACGATCCTGACGGCTTCGGCCGCCGCGACCGCGACGACCAGGGCGGTCGGCGTCGTCACCGAGCCCTCGGTTGCTTTGAGGCTGGTCGAGCCGCTTTTGTAGAGCTTCATCGTGCCGCCGTCGCCCTCGGCGGCGCTGGCGACGCCGGCGTCGAAGGCGATCGCGGTGGGGGTGGCGAAGGCGACGTCGGCGCCGCCCGAGTCGGCGACGGTCGGCGCGTTGCCCCCGGGGCTGGCCGAGGCGCCGGAGAAGGTGACGTTCTTGGCGCCGGTGTAGGAGGTCGCCGTATTGCCGTAGGCGTCCTGGGCGGTGATCGTCAGGTTGTTGCCGGTCCCCGCCACGGGTGAGGGACTGGCGGCGGCGAGGACGAATTTCGTCGCCGTGCCGGGACTGACCGTGAGCAGCAGCGGAGTCGGCGTGGTGATCGAACCCTCGCTGGCGGTCACTTCGGTCGCCCCCGACCGGTAGAGCTTCATCAGGCCGTTCCGGCTCGAGCTGACGCTCGCCACGCCGGCGGTGAAGGTGAGCGCGGTGGCGGTGCCGAAGGCGACCGCGGTCCCCGCGCTGTTGACGACCGTGGGTTTGGTGCCGCTGGGGCTGGGCGTGGCGCCGGCGAAGACGAGGCTCTTGGAGCCGGTGTAGGTGGTGGCGACGGCGCCGTTGGCGTCGCGGGCGGTGATCGTCAGGTTGACCGAGCCGTTGACGGCCGGCGTCGTCGTGCTGGCGGCGATCGTGAACTGGGTCGCCGGGCCGACCGTGACTTTCGCGGCTTTGACGCCGCTCGCCGCCGTCCAGGTCTCCCAGACGGCGGTCACCGTGTAGTCGTGTTCGCCGATCGCGACGCCGCCGTCGGTGCAGGTGGTGACGGTGGTCGGGGCGGCGGCAGTGGGGCAGTTGCCGGTGGGCTGCCCGCCGTCCCGGGTGACGTAATAAGAGACCGCCCCCGCCCCCGGAGCGCTCACCGCGCTCCAAGTCAGCGCCACCGTGCCGGACCCGGGGGTCGCGGTGCTGATCGTCGGCAGCGTCAGTTTCGAGACCGCCGCCTGGGCGCTGCCGGTGCCTTCGCCCGAGAAGTAGGCGAGGGCGCTGCCCCCGATCGCCGCCGCGATCGCCACGAGCAGCGTGATCGCCGTCGGTGGCAGCAGGCGCTTCATCCGTGTGCCTCACCGCGGAAGACGAGCTGCAGCCGGGATCCCTGGCAGGGGTCCTGGTCGACCGGCAGGTTGAGCATGCGGATCGCCGGCGCCGAGATCTCCCCGGCGGGAAGGCCCGCCGAGCTGCCGGCCGGGATGGTCAAGGGCGAAGTAGGGGAGACCCCGGCGGGGGTCAGCTTGAAGTTCTCACCGGGGCAGGTCGCGGGGTCGGCACCGAGCTCGACGGTCAGCCTCGTCACCTGGACCGGCACGTCGTTGGGGTTGCTGATCCTCACCGGCAGCGGCTGGGCGGGGAAGCCGGGGTAGAGATCTTCGATCGCGCCGGCCGCTTCGATCGCGATCGGCTTCGGCTCCAGCTGCACCCAGGAGTGGGAAGCCGCCGCTCCCGGCCGCCCGGAGCGGGCGAGGGCGCGGACCGCGAAGGAGTGGGGGCCGGTCGCGAGGGCGTCGAGCCGGTGCGGTGAGCTGCACTCGCGCCAGGCGCCGCCGTCGTAGCGGCACTGGAACTTTCGGGGGGAACGCTGCGCCTCCCCGGCGGGAGCCGGAGAGGAAGACGGTTGCCGGTGCTGGGTGCGCGGCGCCACGTGGAACCTGAACTGGGCCTCTGCGGAAGCTGAGCCCGCGGCCGGCACTTCGACGAAGGACGCCCGCGGCGGCGCTTCTCCCCTCGACGGCTTACCTGCTGGGGTGGGAGCTGGGGCGACGGGCACAGGGTCGCTCCCCGCCAGGCCGGTCCGCTCGCCGCCCGAGCGCGACGCGCCCGAGGCGACGACGGCGCCGAGGCAGGCCGACGCCGCGATCAGGACGACGAGGGTCCTGATCGCGCGTCCGCGGCCTGCCTCGGTGGGGCCGAGGGCCATGGTCCTATGCCCTGGTCCCTAGTTGTTTTTCAGCGTCAGCGTCAGGGTCGCGCCCTGGCAGGCGTCCTGGTTGACGCCGGTGTCGTTCATCGTCAGCGTGCCCCCGGGCGTCACCGCCTGCCCGTTGCCGGGCGCGAAGGTTTTGTTGACGACGACGTCGGCCATCGTGAAGTCCGGGTTGCCGCCGGTGGTCACGACGCTGCAGCTGGCGTGCCCCGCGTCGGCGGTGATTTTTTCCAGCGAGATCGTGCCGACCCGCTGTTTGCCGCTGGAAGGGTTGTCGACGGTCAGGGAAACCGGAGACGACGAGCCCGGGTAGAGGTTCCCGGTCACGGTCCCTTTCAGGGTCACGGGCGAGCTGGTGCCGACCGTCGCGGTCGCGGTGCCGGAGCCGCTGGTCGTGAAATACGCGTAGGCGACGGCGGCCAGTGCGAGGGCGCAGAGGGGCATGAGCGCGCTGAGGACGCGCTTCCTCGTCAGGTGGGGCATGGGGACTCCTATGTCAGGCGGAGCGGGATTGCCCCGGATGTGAACCGAATATCGGTCCAGGGGGTTAAAGCTTGAGAGGTGGGAGGATCAACCCCCTAGCGCCCGGTGTACAGGCTGTACAACAAGAAGTTTTGAGGCGTGCTCAACAACGGCACCGGGCGCCCGATATCGCCCCACCGTAACTAGACGCGATGTCCAGTGTTGGTACGGGCAGAGTGTCGCCGACGAACACATCACGAGCCGCGCGGTCGCGAAGCTCCCGCTACCCGAAGCTGAGGCCCGGACCGGGACGTTCGGCGGAGGACGTTGCCATGCACCAGCGCGCCCGGCTGCACGAGGCGATGGTCGAGCTCGCCGCCGAGCGCGGCTACAACGCCGTCTCCCTGGCGGCGCTGACCAAGCGCGCCCGCGTCTCGAAGCGGGACTTCTACAAACACTTCTCCAGCAAGGAAGAGTGCTTTCTCGCCACCTACGACATCATCGTCAACCACTCGCTGCGCGGGATCAGCGCCGCGGTCGAGGGGGAGGAGGAGTGGCATGAGCGGCTTCGGCTCGGATATCTCACCTTCGCCGGTCAGATCGCCGGCAACCCCGAGGCGGCGCGGCTGGCCCTGATCGAGGCCTTCGCCGCCGGCGACGGCGCGGTCGAGCGGATGCAGCGTGCGAACCCGTCCTTCGAGGCGCTGGTGGCGAGGAGCCTCGCCCCCGCCGACGGGTCCGCCCGCTTGCCGCGGCTGCTCGTCAAGGGCATCGTCGCCGGCTGCGGCCGGGTGGCGCGGGCGGGGCTGCTCTCCGGAGACCCCCGGCGGCTGACCCGCGACGCGGATGAGCTGATGGATTGGGTGCTCTCCCTCTGCGACGACGACGCCGCCCGTCTCGGCGGCCTCGGGGCCGCCGGAGCGTCGCCGTTGCGCGCGACCGCCACCGAGCCGTCTGGCGACGAGCGGGAGACGATCCTCGCGGCGACGGCGAGGCTGGCGAGCAGGGAGGGCTACGCGAGGCTGACGGTGCCGCAGCTGCGCGCCGCCGCCGGTGTCTCGGGGCACAGCTTCTACACCCACTTCGGCGGGGTGGAGGATTGCTTCCAGGCGACGCTCGAGACGCTCAGCGATCGGACCCTGACCGCAGCGGAGCCCTTCTACCTCACAGCCGAGGACTGGGCGAGCGGCGTCCACCGCATGGTCGCCAGGCTCTGCCGGCAACTGGCGGGCGACCCCGACTTCGCCAACCTCGCCTTCCGCGAGGTCTTCTCGCCGGGCCCCGAGGCGGACCGATGGCGCAGCGAGATGATCGCCAAGCTGGCGGCGAACCTGCGGCGGGGAGCGCCGTCCGAGCAGCAGCCCACCGCCTTCGCGGCGGAAGCGTCGATCGGGGCGATGTGGGGGGTGATCCACCACTTCGTCGCCAGCGGCAGCCTCGAGGAGCTGCCGATCGCGGCGCCGGTGCTCTCCTACCTCGCGCTCGCCCCGGCGATCGGCGGGGCGGCGGCGATCGAGGCGATGGTCGCCCCAGCCGCCAAGTCCCGGCCGACGGTGGACGATCCGGTGGCCTCCTAGAGAAGCTGGGCCGTTCGGAGCGCTTGATCCAGGGAAACATCGGCCCGCTGCGAGCCGTAACGAGAAGCCACCCCTCCGCGAGTACTTGAAGGGCACTTGAGGCATACCTGACTAAGTACTTTAAGCGATTTAAAACTCTAAGCAGTACGTTCCAGTATTGCCCTAAAAAAACTTGACTAGTAGGAACGTCCCTGATAAAAATACCGCGGTGTCAGGCAGGGATACGTCTGACGCCAGCGGGAGGTAGGACGCAACAGCGTCTCCGCTGCTCGCTGCTTGTTACGCAATCTGGCGCCCATGCGCCGAATCAAGGAGAAATCACATGAAGTACGTCAAGATGCTCGGGCTGCTCGCCATCGCGGCGACCGCCCTGATGGCGTTCGCCGGCACCGCTTCGGCGACCCTCACATCCCCGGCTGGCACGAAATACGGCGGGGAAATCATCGCTACATCGACCAACTCCCAGCTCGACGGGACCGTCGACATCACCTGCACCCATTCGGAAGTCAAAGGTAAACCGTCCGCTGCTGGTTCCACAAGCGGCACGATCAGCTCGCTGACCTTCACCAACTGCAGCCGTTCGGTGACCGTCACAGCTAACGGCTCGCTGGCGATCGCCAGCGACGGCACGGTCCGTTCGACCGGCGCCCGCGTGACAGTGCAGACCACGATCCTCGGTTTCCCGGTCCACTGCATCTACGCAACCAACAACACCGTCGTCGGCAAACTTACAGAGGGTGTTGCGCCGGCCGTGATGCACATCGGCTCGGCTCCGATCCCGCAGGAAGCGACAAGCGGTCTGTGCGGTGAAGACGCCGAATGGACAGGCACCTACACCGTTAAAACTCCGGCCACGGCAATCGTCGTCGACTGATCACCCGATCAGCTAGAGCACAAGCTCTAGCCGGAGCAGTGAAGCGGCCGCCCTTCGGGGCGGCCGCTTATCTACGGGAAGTTGCGGGCTAGCGAAAACGTGCTTGCGTCGATCCGCGCACGCGGAGATCTGCCCTACGCCAATTCCAGGGGTTTTAGTGCAGTCGTGCAGTCGTAGATCGATAAAAACCCGTAATGGATAGAAGTTTCTTGACCAACAACTGCCTTGTCGGTTATGAAAACTCCTCGCAAACGATCCGGGCCCATTGAAGGCGCCCGGAGCAAGGAGAAATCACATGAAGTACGTCAAGATGCTCGGGCTGCTCGCCGTCGCGGTGACCGCCCTGATGGCATTCGCCGGCACCGCCTCGGCGACCGTCACATCCCCGGCCAACACGAAACTCGGGAAAGTCGTCGCTACATCGACGAACTCCGAACTGGACGGGACCGTCGACATCACCTGCGCGCATTCGGAAGTCGAAGCGGTTGGAGTAAACTCGTCAGGTGTAGCGACTGCGGGTAGCACAACAGGCAGGGTCGACAAACTGACCTTTACCAACTGCAACCGCACGGTGACCGTTACAAACAGGGGTCACATTTTTGTTCATCCCAGCGGCACAGTTACATCGACCGGTGCCCGAGTGACAGTGCAGACCACGATCCTCGGCTTCCCGGTCCACTGCATCTACGTGACCAACAACACCGATGTCGGCACCCTCACAGAGGGCGTTGCGCCGGCCGTGATGCACATCGGCTCGGCTCCGATCGATCAGGAAGCGACAAGCGGTCTGTGCGGTGAAGACGCCGAATGGACAGGCACCTACACCGTCACGAATCCGGCCACGGCGATCACCGTCGACTGATCACCCGATCAGCTCGAGCAAAAGCTCTAGCCGGAGCAGTGAGGCGGCCGCCCTTCGGGGCGGTCGCTTTCCGGTCAAAAGAACATTCCCATTTCTTGACAATCCGGTTCCTAAAGCTCTATAAAGAGCTGGACGGTCCAGGGGAACGGGAAAGAAGCAGGGGGGAAGATGGTCGCTTTTAGGGGGTACAGAGGCACACTCGCGTTCGCGCTGGCCTTGGTCTGCCTGGGGCTCTTCGCTCCGCTCGCTGCCGCAGCTGAATTCCCCTACACCCTCGACGAGGAGCTCTCGCTGACCGGCGACTGCAGCACTTCCACTGCCGATGCGGTTCCCGACCCCGACTGCCAGGGCGAGCCTCCCGCTTACCCGCCGCCCCCCGACCGACCCGCCGCGCGCTTCGACCTACCTTTCAGCGTCACCGTCGACGACTGGGGAAACGTTTACGTGGCGAGCCGCTCGAGCGCCGGGACCGAGGGACGGATCGACATCTTCGACTCCGAAGGTCACTTCATCAGCGAGCTCGAAGACCCGCACGGGCCGCGCAGCATCGCCGTTGACGGCGAAGGCAATCTCTATGCCTACGAGTTCTCCTTTGCCGAAGGAGCCTCGCCCGAGATCGTCCGCTACCCGCCCGACGTCTATAACCCCGCGGCTGGGGAAATCGAGTACGACCCGGCCGATCGGACCCCGATCATCAGCGTGCTGGCCGGTCATAGGGGCTTGGCGATAGACCGCGCCGACCCCGCCGACGCCGGCGACGACCGCCTTTATGTAAACGAAGAATTCCAGATCGGCATCTACAGCTCCGCCGCAACTGGCAACGCGCTGGTTGACACGATCGAACCACCGGGCATGGATGGCGGCAAGTACGTCGCCGTCGACGCCGAACGCCGCCGCCTCTACACCACGACCTGCAAAAACATTAATCAGAACTGCGTGGTCTGGGCGATGGAAGCCGATGCTCCCTACGACCTGCTGCAGGAGATCGACGGCAATAGGACCCCGGCCAAAGACTTCTTCTCCAAAGAAGGGAAACTCAGCATCGCGGTCGACGAAACCAACGGCCATTTCTTCATCGGCGACCTCGCCCCCCAGGACGACATCTTCGAGTTCGACGCGAGCTACGACTACGTCTCGAGGTTCACGATCCCCGGCGGGCCGCTGGGCTGGGAGGCGCAGTCGGATGTGGCCGAGAACCCCAAAGCCCCCGATCCCGCGGACCTGAACCCTGCCGACAACTACCGTCACCTCTACGTACCGCTCTCGCGAAATTCCGGCAGCGCGATCGCCTACAGCCCGCCCGAGGTGGAAGACCCGGAGATCGAATCGATTGAGGCGACCGACATCGGCGAGACCGAAGCCGAGCTGAGCGCGCTGATCCACCCCCACCAGCTCGAAACCACCTACGAGATCAGATACGTGAGCGAGGCCCAGCACGCGATCGACGGTTTCAGCTTGGCGACGCTCGCAGCCAGCGGTACGATCGCCGGCCTTCCCGCGCCGCAGCGGGTGAGCGCCCTGATCGGCGGCCTCCAGCCCGGCACCGCCTACCGCGTCCTGGTCACCGCCGAGAACGAACTCGGCAAAGTCGAAGAAGAATCCTCCTTCACCACCCACGATGACGCCCCTGCCTCCGAAGGGGGCTGTCCGAACGAACTTCTGCGAACCGGTGTCTCCGCCGTCCTGCCCGACTGCCGCGCGTATGAGCTCGTCACCCCGCCCGACACCGCCGCTCGGGTGCCGCGGGGGGACGAACGGGCGGGCGAATACTTCGGGATGCTGCAGGCATCACCCTCGGGAGAGGCGGTCGACTTCCTGGTCACCACCGGTGCCCTGCCGGGCACCGAAGCAAGCGGCTACTTCTTCGGCGACCCCTACCTCGCGACCCGCGGCGCCGGCGGCTGGTCGACGGCGCTGGCAGGCCCGACCGGCGCGCAGGCAAGCAAACCCAAGCCCGGCGGCTTCAGCCCCGACCAGGGCTACTCGTTCTGGCTCGCCAACGGCGAGGGCAGCGCCCTCATCGGCGGCGAGCAGTCCAGCTACGTGCGCTACCCCGACGGCCACTCGGAGCTGATCGGCCGCGGCAGTCTCGGCACCGACCAGTTCGCAAAAGGCCTGCTGATCACCGAGGGCGGCACCCACATCATCTTCCGGACGCACGACCCCGAAGGCCACGCGCCGCAGAAGCTCGAGCCCGAGGCCCCCGAAGAAGGCATCATCGCGATCTATGACCGCACCCGCGATCCGCTGACCGGCGCCGAGGAGACCCACGTCGTCTCGCTCCTGCCCGACAACACGGCGCCGAGTCAGAACGCCGAATACCGCGGCGCCTCGGCCGATGGGGAGGCCATCGCCTTCAGGCTCGGGACCTCCCTCTACCTCCGGGTCGCAAACGAGACGACCTATGAGATCGGCGCCCCTGGCGCCACCTTCGCCGGCGTCTCCGATGGTGGCGAGCGGGCCTTCTACCTCGAAGGCGGTGACCTCAAAGCCTTCGACACCGGTAGCGAAGAAGTCATCACCTTCGCCGACACCGCCGAACCGGTGACCCCCGTCAACGTAGCCCCGCAGGGTGGGCGCGCCTACTTCGTCTCCGAGACCGCCGTCCCCGGATCGGGCCCCAACCCGGGCGGCGACTCCCCCCTCCCCGGCGCCCAAAACCTCTACCTCTCCGAAGGAGAAGGCACGCCCGACTTCATCGCCACCCTCACCGAGCGCGACGTGGAGGGAGACCTGGCTGAAGAAGGCGGTGACGGGCTCGGCTTCTGGATCGAGTCGCTACGGCAGCGGAGGCCCTCGATGGATCCCTCCCGCCTCACTCCCGACGGCGGCGTCCTCGTCTTCCAGTCGCGCGCCGAGCTCGATGGCTTCCAGCCCGGCGTCGAACCGCAGGTCTACCGCTACGACCACCTCGCCGCCAGCCTCGAGTGCGTCTCCTGCCCGCCCACCGGGACCCCCGCCACCGGCGGCGCGGTCCTGCAAACGGTCGGCTACGACAACTTCGACACCCCGCTCGGCATCTACGGCTTCGTCCCCGCTCTGCGCGCCGACGGCAAACGCCTCTTCTTCGAGTCGACCGAAGCGCTCCGCAGCTCCGACACCGACGGCCTGCGCGACGTCTATGAGTGGGAGGCCGAGGGCGTCGGGAGCTGCAAACGCGAAGGCGGCTGCGTCTACCTGATCTCCTCGGGCAGAAGCGCCCGCCCCGACTATCTCTTCGGTCACAGCCAAAGCGGCGATGACGTCTTCATCCACACCTCCGACGTCCTGCTCCCCGGCGACGAGCAGACCGCCTCGATCTACGACGCCAGAGTAGGTGGCGGCTTCGCCTCCTCCGCGCCGGTGATCTGCGCCGAGGAAGCCTGCAAACCGGGCCTCACCCCGCCGCCCGCCCTGCCCGCCCCCCAGACCGGCGTTCAGGGCAAATCCGGCAACGTCAAAAACGGCAAGAGCTGCCCGCGCGGCAAGCGCAAGGTCAAACGCAAAGGCAAAGTTGTCTGCGTCAAGAAGCACAAAAAGCAGAAGACGCAGAAAACGCGCAAAGCCGGCGCCCGGAAAGGAGCGGGGCGGTGAGGGCCCCGGTGCGTCATAGCGCCCTGACGGCGCTGGTGGCGACGGTCGCCCTGTTGCTCTGGGCCACCCCGGCGCTCGCGGCTACCGACTACAAACTGGAATCGATCTCGGTCGATCTTTCCAGCCAGCAGGCGGGAGCCCATGCCGACCTCACGGTCGGCTTCGAGCTGGCCGAAGAAGGCGGCGTCCCCAATGGCTTTACCCGCGATCTCTTCTTCGAGCTGCCGCCGGGCGTGATCGGCAACCCCCAGACCCAGCCGCTCTGCACGCTCGCCCAGTTCGACCGGGGCGCCGAAGACATGGAATGCCCGGTGGGCTCGCAGGTCGGCGTCTCGGAAATCCGCCTTGCCGGCACCCTCAACACGACCTTCATCGAGCCCGTCTACAACATGCCCTCTCCCGGCGGCGACATCGTCGCCCGTTTCGGCGTCTACGCGGGCCCCTACCCGTCGTTGATCAACATCCGCGTCAACCCGATCGACTACTCGCTGGTGGCGGCGGTGGAAGGAGCGCCCTCGGCGGCCGAGCTCTTGAGCGCGAGGACGACCTTCTGGGGGGTGCCGGCCGCCGAAATCCACGATGACCTGCGCCTCACCCCCAAAGAAGCCCTCGAACACAAACTCCCACCCGGCGGCCGCGACTCCGGCGAGCCGGAGGTGCCCTTCCTCTCCAACCCCACCGACTGCACGCTGCAGCGCGAGCTCACGGCTACCGTTGTCAGCTACGAGGCGCCCTCGGAACCCGACTCGAAAACCGCCCCCTTCCCGGCGATCGGCGGCTGCGAGCTGCTCGAGTTCAACCCCACCCTCAGCGTCCGGCCGACCAACTCCGAGGCCGCCGCCCCCACCGGCCTGGACGCCACCCTGCGCATCCCGCAAAACGAAAATCCCCCTCCCGCCCGCGCCACCTCGACCCTGAAGAGCGCCGTCGTCACCCTGCCCGAGGGGATGACGATCAACCCCGCCGCCGGGGACGGGCTCGGCTCCTGCAGCGCCACCGAGGTCGGCTTCGAGAACACCCAGCCGCCGCGCTGCCCTGACTCGGCGAAGATCGGCTCGGTCGAGATCGAGGTGCCGGCGCTGGCCGAGACCCTCAAAGGCGCCATCTACCAGCGCACCCCCGAAGACGGAAAGCTCTTCCGCTTCTGGCTGGTTACCGACGAACAGGGTGTGCGCCTGAAGTTGCCCGCCGAAATCACCACCAACCTGTTGACCGGCCAACTGACCACCGTCTTCTCGGGCATCCCCATCCTGGGTGGCAACCCCCAGGTGCCCTTCGAAGAGCTGCGCCTCCACGTCTTCGGCGGGCCCCGCGCCCCCCTCGTCACTCCCTCTCAGTGCGGCACTTATCAGAGCCACTACGAGTTCGCCCCCTGGTCGGGGCGCCCGGCCACGGTCGGCGATGCGCCGATGCAGATCACCACGGGCTGCAACAAGGGCGGCTTCTCACCCCGGCTCAGCGCCGGCACGCTCGACTCCCGCGCCGGTGAGTTCTCCCCCTTCGCGATGACGCTGACCCGTAGCGACGGCGAAGCCAACCCGCGGGAGCTCGCCGTCCACCTGCCCCAGGGCCTGCTCGCCAAACTCGCCGGCGTGCCGCTCTGCCCCGACGCCCTGGCCCCGAGTGGCGATTGCCCGGCCGGCTCGCAGGTCGGCAGGCTGACCGCCGCCACCGGAGTGGGCGGCGCCCCCCTCTGGGTCCCTCAGCCCGGCAAGGAGCCGACCGCGGTCTACCTCGCCGGCCCCTACAAGGGCGCCCCCTACTCGGTCGTCTCCAAAGTCCCCGCGCAAGCCGGGCCCTTCGATCTCGGCACCGTGGTCAACCGCGCCGGCATCTACGTCGACCCCAACAACGCCACCGCGACGATCAAAACCGATCCGCTGCCGCAGATCCTCGAAGGCGTGCCGATCGCCTACCGCACGATCCACGTCAGCGTCGATCGCCCCAACTTCACCTTGAACCCGACCGACTGTCAGGCCAAGGAGATCAGGGCCACTCTCACCGCCACGAACGGCCAGACCGCCAGCCCCACGGCCGGCTTCCAGGCGACCAACTGCGCCAAGCTCCCCTACGCCCCCAAGCTGCGCCTCGCCCTCAAAGGCTCAACCCGCAGAACCGGCCACCCCGCCGTCAGGGCGGTCCTGACCCAGAAACCGGGCCAGGCCAACACCGCCAAGGCCACCGTGCTTATGCCGACCAGCGAGTTCATCGACCAGGACCACATCAACAACCCCTGCACCCGGGTGCAGTTCGCAGCAGAAGACTGCCCACCCCTCTCGGTCCTCGGCTCGGCCACCGCCACCACCCCGCTGCTCGACCAGCCGCTGAAAGGCCGGGTCTACTTCCGCTCCAACGGCGGCGAACGCGAACTCCCGGACATCGTCGCCGACCTGCGCGGTCCGCTCCGCATCGTCCTGGTCGGCTTCGTCGACTCGGTTCCGGTCAAAGGCACCGAACTCTCCCGTCTGCGGACCCGCTTCCAGAACGTGCCCGACGCACCGGTCACCAAGTTCACGATGAACCTCTTCGGCGGCAAGAAAAAAGGGCTCCTGGAAAACAGCCGCAACCTCTGCAAGACCAACCGCCGCGCCGAGCTGATCCTCACCGGCCAGAACGGTCTGGTGCAGCGCACCAAGCCGCGGATCGCGACCAGTTGCGGCAAAGAGAAATAGGCCCCTATGTCAGCCGCAGGGCCCAGCCCTACACGCGGGTTCATTGACAGGGTTGAGCAGGTACTTTAAGTTTCTGTAGCTGACGCGACAGGGACGCGTCTGGCGCTTTTCAACCATGGGACCGGAGGGGGAACAGGTGATGGCCGAGACTCGACCAACTCGAACTAGTTGGCTTGCCCGTTCATGCTGCCCGGCCAGGTTCTCACCAGTCAACGCCATTACTGACAACCATCTAGGGGAGGAATGATGCTTTCTCGAATTCACCAGAAGCTCGGCACGGCCGGCTTCATAATCGCGATCATCGCGCTCGTGGCGGCGATGACCGGTGGTGCCTTTGCTGCGCTTTCGAGTTCCGACAAGAAATTCATCAAGAAGGAAGCGAAGAAGTTCTCCAAACAATACGCTCAGCAGTTCGCGGTGCCCGGCCCTGCTGGGGCTAACGGCACCAACGGCACCAACGGCGCTCCGGGTGCCCCCGGCGCGGCTGGCAAAGACGGCAAAAACGGCAAAAACATCGTAGTCGGGGAAGCCACCGTCGGCGAATGCCCGAACGGCGGCACCACCGTCCAGGTGGAAGGAGAACCTGCCACCAAAGAGGCGATCTGCAACGGCGAAGACGGCGAAGCTGGATCTGGCGGCACCCTGCCGGCTGGTGAGATCCTGACGGGCGCTTACAGCACGGGCTGGGGAAGCAACAAAACGGTCGCAAGCGTAGGTACCTGGGAACCTAAAACCGCGGCAGAAGGTGGCGCGGAAGGCCAGCTCTACGAGCCCGAGCAGTACGTCAGCCTTTCTTTCAACACTCCGCTCGCGGCAACGCCGACCGTCGCTTGGCTGACCAAAGGCGAGACGGCGACCGTCCCTGGCTCTACCGCTGAACTCAGCGACTGCAAGGGGACCAAAGAGGAACCGAAACCGGATCCTGGTGTCCTCTGCGTCTACGTCTGGCAAACCGGTGGCGAATTGATCACCGACGAGGAAGCCTCGATCAGCAAAAAGCTCGTCACCCGTTTTGGGGCCGCGATCAACGCGGACTTCTCTCCGCTCGGTCTCAATTCAGGCACCTGGGCTGTGAAGGCGCCGTGCGAACTGGGTGAAGAAGAAGTCAACGTCGAAGCGGGGGATCCCGCAGAAGTAGTTGAAGTGATCTGTCAGCCGGAAGCCTGACGGAACCTCTGACGAAGCATCTGTTCAGAAACCGGGGCCGCCATTATGGTGGCCCCGGTTCTTTTTTGGTACTTACCAAGTTCTTCCAGGTACTGCCCGAGCGGGACAAATCAGAGAAGTTTGCCTTAAACTCCTCACTTTAATCAGCTAGTCCAAGGGGGAGATTGTGAAGAAGCGAGCCATCGCATGGCCACTAGCCGTTCTTGCGGTTGCGGCCTTGGCTTTTGGGGGCTGTGGCAGCGACGACGAGGCCTCTATCACCAAGGCCGAATTCACGAAACAGGCGAATGCGATCTGTGAGAAAAGCAGCGATGAAAGGGTGGCGGAGTTCAGGGCGCGAGCGAGCGTCAAAGGACTTGGAAACGATCAGTCGAGGGAAGAAGCGGTCGTCGAGGCATTCATCGAGCCCTTTGAGGAGATGATCGGGGAACTCGAAGATCTTGGCGCGCCGGAAGGTGACGAGGAGAAAATCGAGGCGATCTTCAACTCGATGGAACAGGGCGTCAGTGACCTCGAAAAAGATCCGCTGGTGGTGTTCGAGAGCGAAGAACAAATGTTCAACGAGGCAAACAAACTCGCTTCCGAGTACGGGCTGACCAGCTGCATCGTGTAGCTACGCCCCCAAACCGGCTCGGGCCTACTCTCGAGCCGGCGCAGCATCTCCTCCAAGCCGCCCGTCTGACGTTCGATCAGGCGGGTGGCTGTCCCCGGCCCTACTGGTCGGCGGGTTTGACGGAGACCAGCTCGACCACGTAGATGAGGGCCTCGCCGATCGAGCCGAGACGGGCGGGAACGATGACTTCACGGCGGCCACCCTCCCTCATCCCAATAATTCCTTGCTGGAGTCCCGGTTCTCCTTCCACATACCCCAGCGGCGCGTAGGGCACCGGCGGGTTGGGTCGCCACTCGAAGTAGACCTCTTTGCCGGTCCCGTATTCAAAGCCCCGGTAATGGATCTGCACTTCGTCCCCTTTTTTCGCGATCGCCCCCGACCCGGGCTTGACCTCCTTGATCACGACCTTCTTCGGGGGAGGACCTTCGGGCAGCTCGACTTCCGGGGCCTCCAGGTATTTTTGAGCCAGAGCCGAGACCTCATCGCTCTCCGTACTCGTTTGGCCCCCATCCCCGCAGCCCACGCCGACGAGAGCTAGAGCAACACTAAGTACTAGGACAGACCACCTCATCATTCGGGCTTGACCTTCTCCAGGTCGACGACGTAGATGATCGCGGGCAACCGGTAGTTCGGGACGGTCATTTCGCGGCGGCCGCCCTCTCTCATCCCCATGATCGCGTTTTCGAACTCCGGGTAGTTGCCGTTCCCCAGCCGGCGCCGGAACGGCGGATCCGGCTCCCACACGCGATCGAATTCCTTGTCGCCCACCCAGTCGACACCGATGTAGTGGATATACACCAGGTCTCCTCGCTTCGCAACCCGCCCAGTCCCGATTTTGAGGTCTTTGATCACGGTCCCTTTGGGCGGCGGGCCGGGGGGAACCTCGATCTCCGGACCGGAGTTGTATGCCCGGGCCAAGGCCTCGATTTCCTCATCCGTTGAGTCGCCACCATCGCCGCCGCCCCCGCAGGCCAGAGGCGTTAGGAGCAGGAAGACGACAAGTAGTGGGGTAAGCAGCTGCACCAGACCGATGCGCCGCCGTGACTCAGCCGATCCCCGCATGGTCAACTCGCTGCGGCCCTTTGACCGGTGGGCTCGACGGACTCCAGGTCGACCAGGTAGACGACCCCATCGGCTGCGTAGTTGGGAACGACCACCTCACGGCGACCCCCCTCCCGCATCCCTTCGATGCCCTTTTCCAGGCCGGGAAACTGCCCTTCGCCCAGCCGGGGGTACACCACCGGGGGATCGGGCTCCCATCGGTAGCTGAAATCTTCGCCGTTCTTCAAAACGACGGCGACGTAGTGAAGAGCTACGCGATCGCCCCGTTGGGCAATGGGTCCAGACCCCACCTTGACGTCTTCGAACACCACCTTCTTGGGCGGGGGCCCATCGGGAGGGATGACTTTGGGCGTGGCTTGGTATGCCTCGATTCGGGCCTCGATCGCATCTTCGGTGCTGTCATCCCCGCCCCCACAGGCGACGAGCCCGACGGCGAGAAAAGCAGCGGCCAGTGCAATAAAACTCTGCATTAGACAGACTATATAGACCTTTTTTAGGTCCGTTGAGAGTCCTCGCGCCCGCTATTTCACGTCGAGCAGCTCGATCCGGAAGACCAGGGTGGCGTTCGGGGGGATCGAGGGGTAGGAGCCCTCACTTCCATACGCGAGGTCCGGCGGGATGATCAGCTTGCGTTCACCGCCGACCTTCATCCCCTGCACGCCTTGATCCCAGCCGGAGATGACCTGCTGAGCACCGAGCTCGAAGCTGAAGGGTTCGTCGCCCCAGTTGGCGTCGAACATCTCGCCCCCGTCGTAGACGACACCGACGTAGTGAGCGGTGACCTGGTCTCCGGGCTTCGCGGTCGCGCCGCTTCCCTTCTTCAGGTCCTCGATGACGAGCCTCTTCGGCGGTGGGCCCTGCGGAACCGAGACCTCCGGAATGGCGGCCGCAGCCTTCTTGGCGGCCGCCGCTTCTTCGGCGGCTTCTTCTTCGGCCACCTTCCTTTCCGTCGCCCGCCTTTCCTTCGTCGCCTGCGGCACCGTGTAATCCCCCGCCGTGGTGGACGAATCGCCCCCGCAGCCAGCGAGGACGACCACAAGGCACGCCCCAATGATCAAGAACAGTCGCTGCATTAGCGCATAGTAATCGGAAGGCCAGGCCTGTACTACCAATGCTTATGCCGCGCTGGCGGTTCGTTCGCGGTCGATCTCCAGCAGGTAGGGCGCGACTGAGCCCTCGTAATCGGCTTTGCGCTCGGCGGAAAGATCCTTCCAGCCGGTCACGGAGCCGCGACAGTTGCCAGCCCCGCAGAGGCATCCGCCTGGGAAATGCTCGATCGAGTAGTTGCGCATCGCGTAGTCGAAGGTGATCTCCTCGCCGGCGGAGATCGGTACGCGGGCGATGAAGTCACAGGCGCCGGTCTCGTTTACCTCGACGCCGCAATTCGGATCGCAGGAATGGTTGACGATCGGGCCGAGCCCGCGATGCCGAGCCCATCTGGTCCGGCTGATCTGAGTCGCGTGGGAGTCGTTGCGCTCGACCTCGCCCTCGAGTTCGCCGATCATCACGGTCTCACCAACCTGGAATCCACGAGTGGCGCGAACGCCACCGCCCTTGCCGCCCTCGGGAGTGCAAAGCTCATATCCGACCGGATCCAAAGGACCGCCTCTCAATTGTTTGGCACGGCGAAACCGTGTCGGGCGACACTAGCCCATCGCCACCTGTCACCCTGATCGGGATGAGCACCCCCGTCACTTACGCGCTGGAGGGCCGCCCGGTCACCAGCGAAGAGTTCTTCGACGTCATCGCCGGCGGTGGCCGGCAGCTCGCCATCCAGCAGATGACCGCGAAGATCGAGAGCGTCGTCTGCACCCAGCATGGCGAAACCGCAGTCGTGACCGAGGTCGATCAGTCCCCCGAGGGCTTCGGCTTCACCATCTCCGGCTGCTGCGACGAGCTGATCGATCGCGCCCACAGCGCCGCGGCATACCCAGTCGATCCATAGCCCGCCGCGCGGCACTCTTCCGCGACTCCTGCCTCTCGCCGAAATTGGACGTTGCTCGTTCGGCGGCTTACCTTTAGTCGAGCCGGTTCTCGGCGATCCCGAATGGAGGCAGAAATGGCAAAGGTCCTATGCGTTCTCTACGACGACCCGGTAAGCGGGTATCCGCCTACCTACGCTCGCGAGGAGATCCCGGCGATCGCCTCTTATCCGGACGGCCAGAGCGCTCCGAGCCCGGAAGGCATCGACTTCTCCCCCGGGGAGCTCCTGGGTTGCGTTTCCGGCGAGCTCGGCCTGAGGACCTACCTGGAGCGAGAAGGCCACGAGCTGATCGTCACCTCGGACAAGGATGGGGAGAGCTCGGAGTTCGACCGGCACCTGGCCGACTCCGAGGTGGTCATCTCCCAGCCTTTCTGGCCGGCGTACCTGACCGCCGAGCGGATCGCCAAGGCTCCCAACCTGAAACTGGCGATCACCGCCGGCATCGGCTCCGACCACGTCGACCTCCAGGCGGCGATGGACGCGGGAATCACCGTCGCCGAGGTCACCTACTGCAACTCGATCTCAGTTGCGGAGCACGTGGTGATGATGATCCTGGGACTGGTCCGCAACTACATCCCCTCCCACCAGATCGTCCTCGACGGCGGCTGGAACATCGCCGATGCCGTCTCGCGCGCCTATGACCTGGAGGGGATGCAGGTCGGCACGGTGGCAGCGGGGCGGATCGGGACCGCGGTCCTGAAGCGCCTCGTGCCCTTCGACGTCGGCCTCCACTACATGGACCGCCACCGCTTGCCCGCCGAGACGGAGGCGCAGCTCGGCGTTACCCACCACGAGTCGGTGGAGAGCCTGGTCGAGGTCTGCGACGTGGTGACGATCAACTGCCCGCTGCATCCCGAGACCGAGCACCTCTTCGACGCGCAGATGATCGCCAAGATGAAGCGCGGTGCTTACCTGATCAACACCGCACGCGGCAAGATCTGCGATCGCGAGGCAGTCGCCGCCGCCTGCGAGTCGGGGCAGCTGGCCGGTTACGCGGGAGACGTCTGGTTCCCCCAGCCCGCCCCCGCCGATCACCCTTGGCGGACGATGCCCCACCACGGGATGACTCCCCACGTCTCCGGCTCCACGCTCTCAGCCCAGGCTCGCTACGCCGCCGGAACCCGAGAGATCCTCGAGAACTACTTCACCGGCTCCCCCCGCGAGGAATACCTGATCGTCGACAGCGGCCGCCTGGCCGGCGCCGGCGCCCACTCCTACTCGGCCGGCAACGCGACGGCGGGATCCGAGGAGGCGGCGCGGTTCGGTTCTTGACGGTCGCGACGCCAGGTCGACGGAGAGGCCAGTACTAAGCTGACTCTGATCCGGATGAGCGATTTCCTCGTCAAGCGAGACGATTTGCGGCAGTGTCGTGTCGCCGCCGCGCCGAGCCCGGAGCTGGGATCGGGCCAGGCGCTGCTGCGGGTCGACAGCTTCGGGCTGACCGCGAACAACGTCACCTACGCGGTGATGGGCGAGGCGATGTCCTACTGGGACTTCTTTCCGGCCGAGCCGGGCTGGGGGCGGGTGCCGATGTGGGGCTTCGCCGAGGTCGAGCGCAGCGAGGCCGACGGGGTCGAGCCGGGGACGAGGGTCTACGGCTACCTGCCGCCCTCCTCCTACCTGACGGTGACGCCGGTCAGCGTCGAGGCCGGCGGCTTCGTCGACGGCTCCCGGCACCGGGAGAAGCTGCCCTCCGCCTACCACCGCTACCTGGCGACCGGCGCCGACCCGTTCTACCGCGCCGACAGCGAGGACGTGCAGATGCTGCTGCGGCCGCTCTTCTTCACCTCCTTTCTGATCGATGACCAGCTTGCGGACGAGGGCCTGGTCGGGCGCGGGCCGATCGTCGTCTCCAGCGCCTCCAGCAAGACCGCCCTCGCCGCCGCCTTCCTGCTGGCCCGACGCGAGGGTGCGGAGCTGGTCGGCCTCACCTCGCCGCGCAGCGCCGACTTCGTCGCCGGCCTCGGGGTCTACGGCCGCACCGTCACCTACGACGCAATCGACTCCCTCGGCCCCGGTCCCGCCACCTTCGTCGACATTGCCGGCGACGCCGCCGTCCGCCGCGCAGTCCACACCCACTACGGCGACGAGCTGGCCCACAGCATGGCGGTCGGGGTAACCCACTGGGAGGATTTCGGAACCGGAGGAGCCGAACCCCTGCCCGGACCAACGCCAACCTTCTTCTTCGCCCCCGACCGAGTCACCAAGCGCGCCACCGACTGGGGCCGCGCCGGCCTGGAGCAGCGCGTAGCCGAGGCCTGGCACCCGTTCTGCGAGTGGATCTCGGGTTGGCTGGAGGTAAACCACGGCCACGGCTTCGACGCCGTCCGCACCGCCTACCTCGACGTGCTCGAGGGCCGTGTCAGCCCAAAGACCGCCCACGTCCTCACCCTCGGCCCCGGCTAGCACTCCGAACAGCTCGGCAAAATCCTCGGAGCAGGGACCTCAGGCGATGGAGCTTGCTTCCCAAGGAAGCTTTGCTTGCGTCTCGCTATCCCAAGGATCCCGGGTACCTGAAGATCTTGAGCGAGGGAACCGAGCCGCTGTAGGCGACTCCGGCTAGCGTTGGGCGATGGCCGCGACCCCGATCGACGCCTACCTCGAGCGCCTGCACGAGCGCTGGCGCGGTGAGCGCTCCGGTGCCGTCGCCGACTACATCCCGCCGCTGGCGCTGGCCGACCCCGACTGGTTCGGGATCGCCGTCGCGACTACCGACGGGCACTGCTACGAGGTCGGCGAGTCGCGCCGCGAGTTCACGATCCAATCGATCTCGAAGCCCTTCACCTATGGCATCGCCCTGCAGGAGCACGGCTTTGCCGCGGTCGATGCGAAGGTGGGGGTGGAGCCGAGCGGCGATGCCTTCAACTCGATCAGCCTGGCGCCCGACACGGGCCGGCCGCTGAACCCGATGATCAACGCCGGCGCGATCACCTCTGCCTCGCTGCTGCCCGGCGCCGACGCCGAGGAGCGGGAGCGGCGGGTCGTCGAGGCCTACGGCCGCTTCGCCGGGCGGCCGCTGGCGGTGGCGACCGAGGTCTACGAGGCCGAGCGCGGCACCGGCCACCGCAATCGCGCGATCGGCCACATGCTGCGCGGCGCCGACATCCTCGAGCAGGATCCGGAGCTGGCCCTGGATCTCTACTTCCGCCAGTGCTCGGTCGCGGTCGACTGCCGTGACCTCAGCCTGATGGCGGCGACGCTGGCCAACGGCGGCGTCAATCCGCTGAGCGGCGAGCGCGTGCTCGGGCGCGAGTACGTCGACCGGGTGCTCAGCGTGATGACGACCTGCGGCATGTACGACTCGGCGGGCGAGTGGGTGGTCGACGTCGGCATGCCGGCCAAGAGCGGCGTCGCCGGCGGCGTTCTCGCGGTGCTGCCGGGCCAGCTCGGGATTGCGGTCTTCTCACCACCGCTGGAACGGCACGGCAACAGCGTCCGCGGAGTCGAGGTCTGCCGGCAGATCTCGACCGACCTCGATCTCAACCTACTTCACGTCGCCCGCTCCTCGCGCTCGGCGGTGCGCCGCAGCTACAGCGTCGCCGACGTTCCCTCGCGCCGCCGCCGCCCGCCCGAGCAGTGCGCGGTGCTCGACCGCACCGGCTCGCGCTGCGTCGTCCACGTCCTCCATGGCGACCTGGTTTTCGCGGCGATGGAGAGCGTCGTCCGCGGGGTCGTCGAGCAGCGGGGGGAGATCGAGGCCGTGGTCATCGATCTGACCGAGGTCACCGAGATCGACCTCGCCGCCAACCGGCTCCTGGCCGGGCTGGCGAGCTGGATGGAGGAGGAAGGCAGGGCCCTGGTCTTCGTCGCCCCTCCGCACAGCCACGTGCTTGCCGAGCTGCCGGAGGACGGCGCCCGCGTTTTCCCCGACCGCGACGCGGCGACCGAGTGGTGCGAGGAGCGGCTGCTCGCCGCCGAGGGCACCCCGGCCGTCGTCGGCGGACCGGTGCCGCTTGCCGAGCATCGACTCACCGCCGGCTTCGATCCGCCGATGCTCGCCGCCTTCGCGGAGCTGCTCAGCCCGCGGCCGTTCGCGGCCGGCGAGACGATCTTCGCCCGGGGCGATGACGCCGACGCGGTCTTCCTCCTGCTCGCCGGCGAGGTGACGGTCGAGGTCGAGGTCGATGACGGCAAGCGCCGGCTGGCGACCTTGACCCCCGGACTGGCCTTCGGCGAGGTCGCGCTCGCCGGCGTCCCGCACCGCCCGGTCAGCGTCCGCGGCGAGAGCGACGGCGAGTGCCTGACCCTCTCCCTCGCCGACTTCGAGCGCCTGTCCGCGCACCACCCCGACCTGCAGGCGGCCTTGATGCGCAACCTGCTGGCCAGCTTCTACGAAACGATCGGCCGAATGAGCCGCGAGGCCGGCGTCCACTTCGACGGCTGAGGGCGTCCGGCCGAGATCGAGTCTTTCGGGTCCGCGCCGGTCGAGTCACCCCAATCTCCGCTCGCCACCCACCTCCGCTACCGGCGGGCGGGGTGAGTGGGGTTAGGCGGATTCGAACCGCCGATCTCCTGGGTGCGATTTAGGCTCCGTGCTACTCGCCGTTCGCCTGGATTCCGCATGACAAGCGGCTTTGCGCCGCTCGCGATTCGCCGCCGACCGAGCCCGATATGCGCGGATATGCGGCGATTGTCGGGGTGTTCAGGCGGAAACGCGGATTTCTGCCTGATGGTTCACCGCTGGGTTCAAATCCGCAGCAGAACCAACCCGGCTTTCGATTGGGCGCGAGCGCCCAATGAGGAGTGGGCTGCGTCTCGTAGCGGTGTCGACTCCGTACGGATACTGGAAGGAAGCTCCAGAGTGGCCGCGAAATGGCGGTCATGGCGGGCTCGTCTAAGGATCGAATGTCGGATGCTTACGCCGCCATCCCAGCGGAACTCGCCTCCCCTTGGAATGAGCGCGGCAAATTCGCTTTCGATGAAGATCTGCTCCTGCGCCTCATCAAAGTGCAGGACGATGGCGGCGACAGCAAGGCTAATACTGGAGCGCTCGCTCTTGCCGTCGACATTTGGATCGCGACCGAGCTCCGGCGTGCGGCAATCGCCTCCGACATCATTTGGCCAAGACCGACCCGGCCACGAGTCCTTTCCCAATCTCTTTCCTCGGCGACCGCTCGTTTCAAGTACGCCCGTAAGAAAACGACGCGAGAGGTAGAGGAGGCGACGATTTCAAAGCTTGGCGAACTCGCCGGCTCGAGTTCAACCAAGGTCCTTGGCGGCTTCTTTGCGAAGGAGATCGACGTGGTGATCGCCGAGTACGACCGGGGGCTTGAGCTCGGCGTCTCGACCAAGACGATGACGAAATCCTTCGGCAAGAACATCACCAATCGTTTCGAGGAGGCTTCGGGGGATTTGCTGAATATTCGCCGGCGATTCCCGCTCGCCACCTTCGGATACGTGTTTCTTGTCACCTCAAATGTCTTGATGGAGCCGAACTGCTGGGAGCGGATCAAGGACATGTGTCACAAGCTTGAATCACTCACTCCCGGAGATCAGCGGGGCAGTTATGACGCAACCTGTTTGCTCCTTTTAGAGCGTGGCCCAAAAGGTCCACGCCTTCTCCAAGAGGAGGTACCCGACGAGCTTCAACCGGACGTCTTCCTAAGCAAGATGGTGTTCGAACTATTCTCGCGCTCCCCGGTCTCCGAGCATGTCGCTGCTCGCGAACTCTGGGAAGCAAGCCGCGCGCCGGACCCCTGAGGTGGCTAGGCGTTAGGGTCAGCCCGCATGGCTCGCAGGACTCAGACGCTGAGTGCCGAGAAGCTTGGCAAGCCCGGACGGGCGCCACTGCAGGCAGCGCTAGTTGAGATGCGCGAGATGGAGGCTCGGACCTTCCTGCAGGTCGAGGAGATCTATCTCAGGGCGATGCGTGAATTCGATGAACTCGTGGCCGACGGCACCGCCGACGCCGGCGACATGCGAAACGGCAAGGGCGACTTCTTCAACGACATGCTGGCGCTGCTGCTTGCAAACTGCTCGGGAAAGGAGCTGCACAGCAGGCCCGGTGTGCCCGGCCTCAGCTTCAAGAAGCACAAACTCGACGTGGCATATCCGGCAAGTGGCGCCGTGGATTTAGTAATCGAGACCAAGGCCACCGGGCTTCCCAAGCATCGTGGCAATGAGAGGCAGAAGAACCCTGAAGGACGACCAGGTTCTGCGGATCTCGAGAAGAGGATCAAGGAGGCGAGCTTTAAGAACATCGACATTAAGGCCGAGCAGGCGCGGCTCGCTGGCGAAGGCGGGGGGCCGACTTCTGACCTCGGATCGTGGATCAGACGAGCTCCACCCCTTTGTTACATGTTCATCGCAGTGCGCACGATCGACCCAGTCGATCTGAGGCGCACGATTGACTACGGGCACGTGGCGAGTGTCTGGTTCGACGCCTGTGGCATTTACTGCTATGGCTGGAACGATCAAAAGGACGCCTATGTAGCCAAGGACGTCAGAGCGGCAAACATCGAGCTCGACAGAGTCCTCTCCCAGGTCTGCACGGCGCTGCGGAATCTGCCCTAGCCTGTGGCGGGCGCCGGTCGGGCGCCGCGTGCCCGGCGCCGGGCACGGAGTTGCGCGCCTCCGTCGCGAAGCGCGCGAATCTCTTGGCTTGAGAGTCCCAAACCCTCGCCAAGGACGATCGGATCGACGAGGTCGAGGGCGGCTTCCAGCTTGCGGTCGCGGATCAGCGCATCGATCTCGTCCAGTAGGTCGCCCAGGGTCTCGGGGACAGGCGGCAGGATCAACGACCCGGCCTCGGTCGGCTCAAGCTTCAGAACCCCACCGCCGTAGCTTCGTCCTACGAGCTCCGCGCTGAGAAGCGTGAGGCTGTTGTAGAAGGCGACGGCAAGGGCGGCGGTCTCCATGGGGGTCTTGAGATAGACGCCGTGAATCGTGTTCGTCTGAAGGACGCCGGCCTCGTTGAGGACGAGGCGCGGGTGCTCGCTCGCGAAGTAGGTGAGGAGGAGATCTGCGACGCCGCGCTTAGGAAGCGGCACTGACCACCAAGGCTTGCGGACGCGACATTTGTAGCCCTCTGGGACCCCGGCCTCCTCGCCTACGGCGATGCGCTGTTGTACAGCTGAGCTTCTCGGCTCAGAGCTCGCGTCTACTACGAACATGAGCCCCTTCCGGCCTTCGTCCAAGAGTCGGCGGTGATCGACGGCGGAAATCCTCGTCCCTGGGACCTGTGCAGCCTTGCTGACGGCAGGCCGGACAATCCGCCGAGGCATATCCCTCGCCTCGGTTCGGCTGAGCAGGAAGAAGTCGTTGGCGCCGGTGACGGCACCGATATCGACCGCCGCGACGTCACCCAGCTCCGTGGTCTCAGATCTGTCGGATAGTTCGGCGAGGAGGTCACGGGTAGCGGTTGGCAGGAGCCTGCCCAACAGCTTTCCGGGCGCCTGCGAGCCACCGGGGGTGTCTGGAAAGAGCTTCGAAGTATCAAGCTCTGCGAGGGAGCTGAACGAGACGAGGTCGACCGACCCTTGTGCGTCTATCGTCCGTTCCTCGGCGAAGAGAAGAACGATCTCCTCAAGTGCATTCGGAAAGACTCGTTGGTCGAAAACGACGATTGCAACGCGCTTAAAGTTCGCTGCGAGGAAGCGGGTTATCCCCGCTGCGTACTGGGCATGGATCAGCTCTGCCGGGAGAACCTGGGCCATTCGCCCCCCCTCACTGACGAAGCTGGTCCCATGGATTAGGAATGGAGCCCACGAAGATGCGAGGCGAGTGAGTGGTACGCCGGCTTCAGCGGCTAGACGATGAGCGACCTCGGCGCTGCCGTTGAACTCTTGATAGCGGATGTAGGGGGGGTTTCCGACTACGGCCTCGACCCGCGGAATCTCCTCGCCGGGACGCATGCCAAAGAAGTCGCCCCGATGGAGAGTGGCCCTTTCGGTGGTCCCCACGGACGGCTGGAGAAAAGCCTCGTCATCGATGTCGGTGCCGAAGACTTGTGCTTGGGTGGTCTTGGGATTTGCTCCGAGCAGACTGAGCCGCTGCAGCGCGGCTTCGAGAAACACGGATCCCCCGAAGCTGGGATCGAAGACCCGATCATCTGGCGAGCGCACCGCCCAGTCGATGAGGGCGGCCGCCATCACGGGCGGCGTGTAGAAGGCCCCGAGCGCCTTTTTGGCTTCGCGCTTCGTGAGCGTCGCAGTCATCCCTGCGACTTTATGGATGGGGGCGGATCGTTGGTCGATCTCAATGCCGGGGAGCGTGTCTTGCCGGTGCATACCCTGCTTGAGTCACGGCGAGGCATGAGTTCTTCCCCCTCTAAGTCGGTTGTTCGAAGAGCGAGCCGCAATTACCGGCGGATCACGAAGTCAGCGGCGGTGCACCCTCGGGGGCGCCATGTGCTCCAAACCGACCGTAGCTCCGGTGCCCCGGATAGCGGGCGAAATCGAGCGCAATCGCCGTCAATCCCCGTATATATGGCTCTGATCAGGCAGTTTCTGCCTGATCAGGAGCGGGGATTTGGGTCTCGGTTCAAACGGTTGCCGGAACCCGATCTTGCGACATGCGGGGTTCTGCCGATGGAGCTAGGCGGATTCGAACCGCCGACCTCCTGGGTGCGATCCAGGCGCTCTGCCAGCTGAGCTATAGCCCCGGGCTCTGCGGGATGGGAAGTTGCTCCCATTTCCGCGCAAGCGACAGGATAACCGCATAGTCTTTGGCAGCCTCCCCGAGCAGGTGGCGAGCATGAGCATTCTCGACGACGCAATCCGCGAGCATCTGGAACTGAAGCGCGCCCATGGCGCGGACGAGGCCGAGGTCAAAAAGCTGGAGGACGAGGCGTTCGGTCCTCCCGGCCGGCCGGAGGAGCCGGACCCCGCCGCGGAGGCGCCGACCGAGTTCATGACCACGCCCGGGGCGGCGGAGGCCGTGGAGTCCGCCGAGGACGGCGGCGGCCGCCGGATCAACATCGCCGACCTCCAAGAGCCGCCGGAGCCGAGCGAGCCCCAGGAGGAGCCGCGGATCGAGGCCACGGAGGCCGTCGAGCCGCAGGCGGACGCCGCGCCGATCGTCCCGGCCGAGGACCCGGCCCAGGCCGCGCCCCCAGCCGAGGAGGAGCCGCCGGCGATCGAGCACGAGATCGTCCCCGAGGCCGAGGCGCAGCCCGAGCCGGTCGCCGAGAACGCCGGCCCCTCCACCGAAGAGCGCCACGCGATCGCCGAACAGCCGACCGAATTCTTCGACATCGAGGCCGAGATGGGGACCGAGGACGCTCCCGCCGCCGAGGCCCCCAGCCCCTCCGACGAGGAGATCGTCGAGGCCGAGGCCGCCGAGCCACTGGCCCCGGTCGAACCGCCGACCGAGATCCACGCCTCCCGCACCGAGCTCCCGGAGGAGGAGGACGAGGACGACGACTTCTGGAGCGAGCAGCGCCTCTCCGACGAGCTCGACCAGGCGCTGGAGGCGCCGGTCACCGACGAGCACGAGGCGCCGGCGCCGCCGGCCGAGGAGCCGGCCCAGCTCTTCGACAGCAGCCAGGGAGAGGACGCGCGGGAGGACGACCAGCCGCAGGCCGACTACGACCCCGACACCGGCCACGAGGACGTCCTCGAAGACACCCCCGAGTTCCTCGAGGAGTCCCCGGAGGACGACGAGCTCTGGTTCGAGCAGCGCCCCCCGAAGGACTTCGACTTCGACGACTGAGACGCTCCTCCGAGCGCTTCTACTACGGCGGTAGCTGCAATGGGCGACGTTGTCCTTCTCGGAGCGGGCGCCTCGAAGGACGCTGGGGTTCCCACCGCCTATGAGATGACCGACCGGATCCTCGACCGGATGAGTGGCGAAGATCGCGAGGCGCTGAGGCGTGTGTGCGAGAGGCTGGGTGGGCGCCCAGGCGATCTGGACGTCGAGAAGGTGTTCGCCGCCGTCGAGCTGCTGGGGGAACGGGACCAGCTGGAGGTCAGCCCGTTCGTCGGGCGGTGGCGAGAAGAGGCGCTTCGATGGGATTGCGACTTCTATTCCGAGCTCGGCGAGCGCATGGTCGCCGAGATGCGGAACTTGATCGCCACCACACACAAGCGGGTCTCTTATTTGGATCCCTTGGTGCGGTGGGCAGCGGACCCCGCACGAGCCACGGTTGCGACCTTGAACTACGACCGTGCAATCGAGGTCGCGGGGGCGGGAGCGGGCCTGGAGGTCCACACCGGTATCGGGAGGTGGGTGCAGACCGGACGATGGGGATGGCCCGCCACGGGCCTTCGCCTGCTCAAGCTCCATGGCTCTATCGATTGGGTCTGGGAAGACGATCCGCCTGGCAGGGGCCGGTTGCCGAGCAGAGTGGTGGTGCAGACGGAGGCATGGGACGACGAGGCGCGCCCTCCTACCGTCGTGTTCGGCGCCCGCGGCAAGCTTCGGGCCGAGGGGCCGTTCCTGGCAGCGCTCACGGAGTTCGAGGAACAGCTGGGGAAAGCCGATCGCCTGGTGGTCATCGGCTACTCGTTTCGCGACGATCACGTGAACCAGGTCGTAAGACGGTGGACGTTCGACGGCGCGGGGCGGAAGATCGTCATTGTCGATCCAGGGTTTCCGCGCCATCCCGCAAGGGACGGCGCCGATGCTCCCTTCAGGGACCAACTGCTGTCGCATCTCGGTGCCCCGAGAGAAAACCGCGGAACCAGCCTGGAAGTGATCCGAAAGGACGCGAGAGAGGCGTTGCCCACGCTGTTTCCCAGACTGCCGCGGTAGTGGAGCTAGGCGAACGATTCTCGAACCGGAGCTTCCTGGTCAGGGTGGATCGGCTGCTGAAGGGGCTGGAAGACCTCTTATGACCTCTGCCTAGCAATCTCCGGCGGTCAAGTCATTGCCATCCGTGGAGTCCACGACTCTCCCTGCCGCTTGTCACGGGTCCGGATCGTGATCACTGCTCTCCTGCCGTCCTGGGCGAGCCAGTCATCCGCCGTCTTGTTCTTGGTCCGTGCATTCGACCGGTTCGTCTCGTCCTCTCCTAGTCGTAGTTGCTGTATCCGAGCCACCAGTGGGAGATCGAGTTGCCGGGCGCGCGAGAAACGACGTGGATGTCGTATGGGCCAAGCGCTACTGCGCCGGGACCGGATGCCATCAGGCCCCCCAGCCCCTCCCAGCTGCTCCAGGTGTTGTTGTCGAACCACTTGTGCACCAGGGTGTCGTTGGTGCCGCGGGCAAAGACGTCCAGGCGCCCGGGACCCCAGGAGGTGATGTCGGGATCGCCGACGATGATCCCGCCCAGGTCGTCGCCGCTGTGCCAGGTGGCACCGTCGAACCACCAGTGGATGACGGATCCGGTGGCGCTGCGGCCGACCACGTCGAGGCGGTTGCTGCCCCATGCGACTGCTCCCGGCGAGGAGGTAAGCGTGCCTCCGAGGCTCTCCCAGCCACTCCATACGCCGTTCCCGAACCACTTGTGCTTGAGCGCGTTGTCGGTGCCGCGAGCAAAGACGTGCAGCCGCCCGGTCCCCGTCGTGGCCAGCTCCGGGTCACCGACGATGTTGCCGCCGAGGTTCCCGCTGTGCCATCCGTTCTGAAGCCACCAGTGCATTACGCTGCCGTCCGAGGCACGGCGGCTGACGATGTCGAGGCGGCCGGCGCCCCACGAGACGGTGCTCACTCCTGACTGCGGCGCGTTGCCGAAGTCCTCCCAGCCGCTCCAGGTGTTGCCGGTGAACCACTTGTGCTGGAGGGTGTCATCCTGGCCACGGGCGAAGACGTCGAGGCGCCCGTTCCCCCAGGAGGCGATGTCCGGATCCCCGCTGATGTTGCCGCCGAGGTTGTAGCTTCCCCAGGCTTTGCCGTCGAAGAACCACTGGACGACGGTGCCGTTGGAGGTGCGAGCGACCACGTCGAGGCGGTTGCTGCCCCAGGACACGGCTCCTGGACCTGAGGCGAGCGAGCCGCCGAGACTCTCCCAGCCGCTCCAGGTGGTGTTGTTCGCGAGCCACTTGTGCTTGAGCGCATTGTCGGTTCCCCGAGCAAAGACGTGCAGCCATCCCGCTGCCGGCGCGGCGATGTCTGGATCCCCGACGATGTTGCCGCCGAGGTCGTCACCGCTGTGCCAGCTCCCGTCGAACCACCAGTGAGTGACGGATCCCGTGGCGCTGCGGCCGACGACGTCGAGGCGTCCGCTCCCCCATGAGACCGCTCCCGGCGAGGAAGTAAGCGTGCCGCCGAGACTCTCCCAGTTGCTCCATACGCCGTTCGCGAACCACTTGTGCTTGAGCGCGTTGTCGGTTCCGCGAGCGAAGACGTGCAGCCGCCCCGGCCCCGGCGAAGCGATATCCGGATCACCGACGATGTTGCCGCCGAGATTGTGGCTGTGCCAGGTGCTGCCGTCGAACCACCTTTGTTCGACGGTCCCGTTGCTGGTTCGGGTAACGATGTCGATCCTGTCGGAGCCCCAGGACACCGCCCCGGGGCCGGAGGAGATCAGCCGCCCGAAGTCCTCAAAGGGGCCCCAAACTCCACCGCCGAAAGTGCGCCTCTGCAGCGCTTCGGTCGAGCTGCGGGCGAATATGTCCAGGCTTCCTGCCCCTCTCGAGGCGATGTCGGGATCGTCGAGGATGCTGCCGCCGAGGTTCTCGCTCTGCCACTCGATCACCGGCCACGGGGCCGCCCCGGTCTGGGCCTGGAACGCCGACCACGAGGGCCGGAAGGTGCCATCCGCCCTCCGCAGGCCGGTGCGGTAGTCCCAGCGGTTCAGGTTCAGGTCGCGGACGTTGTAATAGAGCAGCGACTGGATATTCATCGCTTCCGCCTGGCCCTTGATCCAGTTGAAGGTCCCGGTCAGGAGGTTGGCCTGTTCCTGCTCGGAGACCCGTTCGTGGAGCGGGTCTTCCGGGGCGTCAGGAGCCGCCGGCCACCCCAGCTCGGTGATCCAGATCGACTTCGTGGGGCTGAAGATCTGGCTCAGATTCTGACGCGCGCCGGTCACATTCCCCTGCACCCCTGCTTCCTGTTGTTTGAGGGCGAACGAGTAGGGGTGAAGGGACAGCCCGTTGAATGCGGCGCCGGTTTCCGGCACTTCGCTTGCCCCCTGGAGGAAGTCTTTGACGCTCAGGTTGCCCCCGTTGGAGGCGATGGAGATCAGGCCGCCGAAGAGGACCGAGATCGGCACGGTGCCCTGTGCGGCTCGCAGCGCGCTGGCGGAACGCTTGAGGAAGCGGGCGTAGTTCTGCGGTTGGGCTTTTGCGCCGCCCGGGTTGTTGCCGATCAGGTTGGGCTCGTTCCAGATCTCCCACGCCCCGACGGGCAGCGGGTTTGCCTTGCCCGCCCAGAAGCTGCCGCCGTAACCGTAGCGCTGGACGAGTTCGTATAGCCAGGTTTCCCAGCCACTGCCGGGCGGGCCATATTCCGCTTCGGTCGGGAACTGCGAGGAGCCGTTGTGGTTGCCGTAGATATAGGGGATGATCTGCACGTCGCGTTCCCAGGCGTGCTGGAAGATCGAGTCGTAGATCCACCAGCCGAAGTTGTTCTTAGCCCCCCAGTCGAGGGTCACTCGGAAATACTTGGCGCCGGAGTGCTCGACCACCTCCATGTGGGATGGGCTGGTGGCCTGGCTGAGTTCGCCGCTCCACATCAACCCGAAGAACCGGGAGGGGATCGCAGAGGCGCTCGGCGCGCTGGCAAAGATCATCGCCAGGCTTGCGGAAAGCGTCCCGATCAAGAGCAGGGCGCGCCTTGCCATGCTCGCCCTCGCGGGAGATCCCGGTCCGCAGCAGGTGCTGGCTGCTCCTCGGTGGTTCGTCATCTCGGCCCCCTTGCTTTTGGCCAAAAAGTTCTCTGAATAATTATATTCTTTTGCGACAAGCTGCAGGACCGGACGAGGTAGCGTGCGTTCGATGCGGATCGCACCTAGAACGTGACTCGGTCAAGCAGTGGCTGCCGCGTTTGCTCCGGCGCCCAAGGGTGACCCGCCCTCCGTTGGGGGTAGGTGAATTCGAACCGCCGACCTCCCGATGCAATTAAGGCCGCTTGTTGTCGAGGACCTCTTCCAGCGGTAGGTCGCCAGGCGAGCCAAGGAGCTTCATAGCGATGAATTCCCCACCTCACCCCCGCCCGGGGGAATCCGATTACCCGCGGATATGCGGCGATTCAGGCACAAATCTGTTTCGTGCCTGAACTATGGAGATCCGGGTTACAACTCGTTTCTCTTGGTTTCGGCGATGGAGCCAGCCGGAATCGAACCGGCGACCTTTCGCGTGCAAGGCGAACGCTCTGCCAGCTGAGCTATGGCCCCGTCTTCCTGATTGTAGGCGCCTGGGCGCCAAGTTTCGCGATCGCCCAGAAGGCCGGTTGACCTAGACCGGCCATCAACATTTCCCCCTGCGCCGTCGATTAACCAGTCAATGAGGCGCAGTAGGGGAATAACCGGTCTTTGTGTTCGCCTGTTCGCGATCGCGCTGGCGGTCGCGCTGATGCTGCCTGCGACCGGCGCCGCGGTCGTCGAGCGGGGGACCGGGGGGGCCGACTCGCTGGTCGGCACGGCCAGCCGCGATTCCCTCTTCGGGCTGGGGGGCAGCGATGCTCTGATCGGCCGCGGCGGCTCGGACAAGCTGATCGGCGGCCCGGGAGCCGACCGGCTGATCGGCGGCACCGGCCCGGACAGGCTTCGGGGCGGCGCCGGCAACGACCGCCTGCGGGCGAGGGACGGCGAGATCGACACCGTCATCTGCGGCGCCGGCGCCGGCGACGTCGCCACCGTCGACGCCGGCGATCGAGTCTTTGCCGGCTGCGAGAAAGTGGAGAAGCCGGCGGCGGCCGACCAGCCCGCGCCGCTGCCGCCAGCAGTCGCCCCCCAGCCGAACCTGCCCTCCGAAAAACCCGGCGAAGAAGAACCGCCCGGCGAAGAAGAGCCCGAACTCGAAGAGCAGCCGCTGGCGATGTTCCCCCTCGGCCACGGCTGGACGGGCGACAACGGCGTATTCAGCGACGCCGGCCCGCCCTTCGTCGTCAACGGCGACCGCTCGTTTCGGATCGGCAGCCTCGGCACCGGCACCACCGCGGTCGCCACCTCGCCGCCGCTGGCGCCGGTGGACCTCGAGCAGGCCCACGTCTCCGTCCAGGGACTGGTCAGCTTCAGCAACCGCCTCGAGACGGTGAGGATCCGCCTCGCCTCCGGCGACGTCGCAACCGACTACGCCGAGGCGATCGTCTGGCGGAAAAACTTCGACCCGGTGATCCTCGGCAGCACCTTCGAGTTCCAGTCGCTCGCCCGCGGCGACTTCGCCGTCATCGGCCAGGTCGACTGGTCCCAGATCGACCGCGCCCAGATCCTCGTCACCGACAACGCCACCGGCGAAGTCGCCTTCTACGTCGCCGGCATCTACGCCGTCCCAACCAAACCCAAAGCGACGGTCAGCTTCGCCTTCGACGACGGCGACGCCTCCACCTACACCCGGGCGCTGAAAAAACTCTCCGCCTACCGTTTTCCCGCAACCGCCTACATGATCGCCGACACCGTCGGCAACCCCGGCTTCATGACCCTCGAGCAGCTGCAAGCACTGCGCGACCAGCACCACTGGGAGATCGCCGGCCACTCGCTGACGATCGCCTCCCACAACCTCCCGGACGGGCTCGACGACCTCGAACCGGAAGCGCTGAAAGCCGAGATGGACGGCCTGCGCGACTGGGTCTACGAGAACGCCTTCAGCCGCGCCAGCTACGCCTACCCCAAGGGCGGCGCCGGGCCGGAAGTGCGCCAGTACGTCAAGCGCGACTACTGCTCGGGCCGGGTCACGGCGCGGGGGCCGGAAACGGTCCCGCCCCGCGACGAGTACACGCTGCGGGGCTGGTCGATCAACGGCCTCGAGAGCGGCGCCGCCGACGTCCAGGCCACGGTTGACAAGGCGGTCGCCGACGGGACCTGGGCGATCCTCAGCTTCCACGACGTCGTCGGCGGCACGCCGACCGAATCGACCGACTTCAACGACGACGAATTCGAAGCCGTCGTCGACTACGTCCGCACCCTCCAGAAAGAAGGCAAAGTGAGGGTGCGGACGGTGGGCGACGTCGTCGCCCCGCACTGCGCCGACTGACGCCGCGCGGGCGGAGGGAACTACCCCGCGAGCCCGATCATCAGCTGCGAGTGGTCGTTCGGGTCGACCTTGACCGGGACGGTGGCGCCGGGCTGGACCTGGGGGATCACGGTGGGGGAGACGACCTGGACGTGGGTGACCTCGGAGGTCTGGCCGTTGACGTCGACGGTCATCTGGAACTGGATCTCCGGCTGCATGTTCACGGTCTTGCCGGTGGCGACGATCTGCTGGATCGTCGCGGTGCCGTCGACCCCTTCGTTGGCGAGCTTCTCGGCCAGCGCCTGGTCGGACTGGACCTGCTGCATCATCTGGTTCGCCTGCGCGACGCCGTCCTTCATCATCTTGAAGCTGCCGCCGCGTTCCTTGGTCATTTCCTTGCCGGCCTTGTTGAGGTCGCGCATGTCCTTGAAAAAGCCCATCCGAGGTTGCTCCTTGCTGTGAGGGGGTTCCCGCCCCCCTTTGGGTTGTTGAGCCGACCATATCCGCCCTCGTCCCCGCCTGGGATAAATTCCGACGCGTGTTCGTCTCCGGCGTCCTGCTGATCGTCCTCGGCCTGGCGATGGTCGTCGGCGGCATCGTCATCCCGGTCGACGCGGCGAAGCCGGGCCTGATCGTCGGCGGCATCGCGGTTGGCCTCTCCGGCCTCCTCAACGCCTACCTCGGCGCACCCTCCCGGAAGGAGAAGGCACCGGCCGGCATGCAGCGGGCGAAGGCGACGATCCTCGACGCCGCCGTCCTGCCCGGCTCGGTCGCCGGTTACCAGATGGTCGAGCTGACCCTCGAGCTGCGCCCCAAGGACGGCGTCCCGACCCAGGTCAAGCGCAAGTTCTCCTCCGGCCGCCTCGGCCGCATCGAGCAGGGCCGCCAGATCGACGTCTTCTACGACCCGCTGGATCCGCAGAAACTCGAACTGGCCTGACTAGGACGCCAGCAGGCTCTCCGCCCGGTGGCCCTCCGGCAGGTTCTGGTCGGCGTGGTAACTGGAGCGGACCAGGGGGCCGGCCGCGACCGACTCGAAGCCGAGGTCGTAGGCGGCCTTTTCGAGGGCGGCGAACTCGTCGGGGTGCCAGTAGCGAACTACAGGGAGGTGGTTTTCGGTCGGGCGCAGGTACTGGCCGACGGTGAGCACCTGGACGTCGTGCTCGCGCAGCAGGCCGAAGGTCTCGACCATCTCCTCGAAGGACTCGCCGAGGCCGACCATCAGGCCGGACTTGGTGACGACCTCGTCGCCTCCCATCTCCTTCGCCATCTTCAGGACCCGGGCCGAGCGCGGGAACTTGGAGCCGCGCCGGGCGATCGGGTAGAGCCGCGGCACCGTCTCGACGTTGTGGTTGAAGACGTCGGGCCGCTCGTGGATCACCTTCGCCAGCGGCATCTCCTGGCCGCGGAAGTCGGGGGTGAGGATCTCGACCTTGCAGTCGGGCGCCAGCATCCGGATCGAGCGGATCACGCCGACGAAGGCGCTCGCCCCGTAGTCGGGCAGATCGTCGCGGTCGACCGAGGTGACGACGGCGTGGCGCAGCCCCATCGCTTTCACCTGATTGGCGACGCGCAGCGGCTCCAGCGGGTCGTTCCAGGTCGGCTTGCCGGTCTGCACGTTGCAGAAGCCGCAGCGCCGCGTGCAGACGTCGCCGAGGATCATGAAGGTCGCGGTGCCGCGCTCCCAGCACTCGCCGACGTTGGGGCAGTTGGCCTCCTCGCAGACGGTGTGGAGGTTGTCGGACCCGATCTTCTCCTTCAGCCGCCGGTAGTTGGGGCCGCCCGGCGCCGGCACCTTCAGCCACGGCGGCTTGCGGGCACGGCGGAAGGGGACGGTGCCCTCGGCCTCGGCGGCGGTGCCGCCCGGCTTGGCGCGGGAGCGGGTGACGTGGATGCGTTCGGCGCTGGACACCGGCGCCTACGTTAGCTGAGCGCCTTCACCCGCCAGCCGAAGCGCGCAGGGCTTAGATCGACGTTGCCGAAGCGGTCGATCGCCCGCACCTTGAAGACGTGCTTGCGCCCGGCGCTGACCTTCCACCGGAGGGGGCTGCGGCAGCCGCGCCACCGGCGGCCGTCGATCTTGCACTGGAAGCGCGACTGCGACTCGGTCGAGTTGAAGCGGAACGTCGCCAACTGCCCGAAGGTGACCCGCGGCGGGCCGCTGACGATGCGGGTGTTGGGGGGCGTGCGGTCGCCGGCGGTAGCAGCGACGAGGATCGGCGTCGGCGCGGGTTTGTCGCCGCCCGGGAGCGCCTGCAGCTCGAAGGCGCCGACGTCGGCGCCGTCCCCGCCTTCGGAGTTGGACCTGGTGGTGAGGTCGACGGGGCGGGCGAGGCCGCGCTGGTCGACCGTGCTGCCGAAGGAGTCGCCGCGATCCAGGGCGGGGCTGTCTGCACGCAGCGCGTGCGTCGGGGTCGGGCCGCCGTTCGCCGCCAGCGGTTCGAGCCCCGCGACGATGCCGGCGAGGTCGGTTCCCTGCTCGAATTCGCAGCTGCCGTCTTCGTCGAGGTTGAAGCCGCCGGAGGAGATCGCGTTGGTCCCGCCGGCCTCGTCGCAGCTTTCGGCCTCGCCGAGCGGTTCGGCGACGATCGTGTTGCGGACCGAGGTACTGAGGACGGACTCGAGATTGGCTCCCAGGGCCAGGCCCGCTGAGGCCGCCGAGTTGCCGGCGAGCGTGGAGCTGGTGAGCGTCGCTTCGTAGGTCTGGATCCCGCCGCCCTGCGCCCGGATCTGAGGGGCGCCACCTTCCGCGTCGACCGCGTTGCCGCTGATCGTGCTGCGGCTGACGGTGGCTTCGGTCCCCGCCAGCAGCCCCCCGCCCTGCGCCGTCGTCACCGTGCCGTCGCCGCTCGCTTCGGCGATGTTGCCGCTGATCGTGCTGCCTTCCACGGTCAGGACGTCCAGCGCCGCGACGCCGCCGCCGAAGGCCGCGGTCAGTGCCGTTCCGTCATCCGCCCGGGCCGCGTTGTCGGCGACGATCGTTTCTCGCAGGGTCAGCGGCCCTTCGCTGAAGACGCCGCCGCCTTCGGCGCGGACGTCGGTGCCACCGTCGATCGCCGCTTCGTTGTCCCTCACCACGACTCCGGTCAGGGTCAGGCCGCCTTCCGCGTTCCTGACTCCCCCGCCCAGAGCGAACTCCCCGATCAGAGCGGCCCTACCGTTGCTGATGGTGAGCCCGCTAAGGGAGGAGGGGCCGGCATCCGTGGTGAAGGCGAAGACAGAGAAGTCGGGTGCGGCGGCGGCGCGGCGAACCTCGAGCTGAGCGGCTCCCGGCCCGACGATCGCGACGGGGCTGAAGATCACCTGCAGGGCGCTCTGCAGTTCGATCGTCCCGGTCGCGTTGATCGGGATCGTGTCCGCTCCGTCGTGGGTGTTGGCGGCGACGATCGCGGCCCGCAGGCTGCCTTCGCCGCTGTTGTCGGTGTTCGTCACCGGATAGGGATCGGCGACGGCGGTCCCCGGCGCCGCGCAGGCGACGCAGAGGGCAAGCAGGAAAAGAACGGTTGGCCGGCGCATCGCAGCAGCCTACGCGGCGACGCTGTCGTCCACGACGACCTCGCGCTCGAAGACGCGCGCGTAGCTGTCGACCAGGGTGGCGGCGAAGGCGGCGAGGTTCTGCTTGGCGCCGAGCTCGCGGGTCAGCGAGGTCATCGAGACCCCCTCGATCCCGCACGGGACCACCCACTCGAACGGCTGCAGGTCGTTGTTGACGTTGACCGCCAGCCCGTGGGTCGTCACTCCGCGGCTGACATGGAGCCCGATCGAGCCGATCTTGCGGGTGCCGACCCAGACGCCGGTCAGCCCCTCGATCGGGCCCGCGCGGACGCCGTGCTCGGCCAGCGCCGCGACCATCGTCCGCTCCAGCCCCCGCACGTACTCGTGGACGTCGTCGCCGTAGCCGCGCAGCTGCACGATCGGGTAGGCGACGAGCTGCCCGGGGCCGTGGTAGGTGACGAGGCCGCCGCGGTCGGTGGCGAGCACTTCGATCCCCTGCGCCTCGTACCAGGCCGCCCCCATCGGCAGCTCCTCGGGCTTGGAGCGCCGTCCGCGCGTGTAGACGGGGGGGTGCTGCAGCAGCAGCAGCACGTCGCCGATCTCCTCCCGCTGACGCCGCGCAGCGAGCTCTCGCTGCAGCTCGAGCGCCTCCGCGTAGGGCACGATGCCGCGCCGCACAACCAGGATCTCACCGCTCATTCACGAATCGTTGCAGGAGCGCGCCGTATCCTTTGGCTCTCGTCCATGGTCCAGTCCAAGGCTCTCCGACCCGAATGGCTCCCGGCCGTGGCTCTCAGCTCGGCCCTGGCGCTGTTGATGCTGCTCTGGAACCCGCCCGTCGGGGACCTCGCCGCGCAGGTCTTCCGCGCCGAGCTGTTCGAGCGCGCCGGCCTCGCGATCTGGAACGGCAGCTGGTACGGCGGCCACTACACCCTCACCTACAGCGTCCTCTTCCCGCCGCTGGCGGCGCTGCTGAGCCCGCAGGTGGTGGGGATGCTCGCCGTCGTCTCCTCCTCCTACCTCTTCGCCCTCCTCGTCCGCGACCGCTGGGGGGTGGAGGCGCGCTGGGCGACCCTCTGGTTCGCGGCCGGCGTGGTCACCCTGCTCGCCGACGGCCAGCTCACCTTCGCCCTCGGCGTCGCCTTCGGCCTCGCGGCGCTGCGCTGCCTGCAGACCGGGCGCGCGACGCTGGCGCTCCTCGCCGCGGCCGCCTGTCCGCTGGCCAGCCCCGTCGCCGGCGCCTTCCTCGGCGGCGTGCTCCTCGCCGGGGCGGTGGAACCGGGCCGGCGCCCGAACCGGGTCGCGCTCGGGGCGGGAGCGCTGGCGCTGGCGCTCGTCGTCGTGCCGAACCTGGCCTTCCCCGAGGCCGGCGAGTTCCCCTTCGTCTTCTCCTCCTACATCGCGATCCCGCTCTGGACCGCCGGGGTGCTGATCCTCACCCAGGGCGTGCGCCACGAGGAGCGCCAGCTGCGCCGGGTGCTCGTCGCCTACCTGCTCGCCGCGACCGTGATCTGGCTCCTGCCCAACGCGATGGGCGGCAACGCGGTGCGGCTCGGGGCCCTGTTCGGCGGCCCGGTCCTCGCCGCCGTCCTGCTCTCGCGGCGGCCGCAACCCACCGTCCCGACCTGGTTCTTCGCGCCGCTGCTGGCGCTGGCGATCGCCGGCAGCCTCTACTGGCAGCTGACCGCCAGCGTCGCCCAGATCTCGCGGACGGTCGGGGACCCTTCGACCTCCGCCGCCTACTTCGAGCCGCCGTCGGCCTGGCTGCGCGGGCAGGGCGCCGTCGGGGCGCGGATCGAGGTGCCGCCGACCGCCAACCACTGGGAGTCGGCCTACCTCGCCGACGAATTCGACCTCGCCCGCGGCTGGCTGCGCCAGCTCGACACCACCCGCGAGGACCTCTTCTACGACGAGAAGAAGTTGACCGTGGCGAGCTACGGCGCCTGGCTGCGCTCGAACGCGATCTCCTACGTCGCCCTGCCCGACGCCAAGCTCGACTACTCCGCGGTGAAGGAGCGGCGCCTGATCCTCGGCGAGCCGGCCTACCTGGACCTCCGCTACCAGTCCGAGCACTGGCGGATCTACGAGGTGCTGGGCCCGAAGCCGCTGGTCGCCCCGCTGGGCGCCGCCGAGGCGGAGACCCTCTGGATCGGCCACGAGGGCTTCGCCCTCGACGTCAAGGAGCCGGGCGAGTTCCTCGTCCGCGTCAACTTCACCCCCTACTGGTCGATCGCCCGCGGCAACGGCTGCATCCTCCGCCGCGGCGACTGGACCGTCGCCCGCGCCTCCCGCCCCGGCACCTTCCGCGTCGCCGCCGACTTCTCCGTCGGCCGGGCGTGGAACGCGGTGACGGGCGCCCGCAAGACCTGCTGAGAAGCGAACGTAGTTGTTCCCGGTATGCGGGAACAACTACGTCCGGTCAGCGCGCGCCCTCGAGCGTCGCCAGCGCGGCGCTGACCACGTGCTCCTCGTGGGGGATCGCGGCCTGCTCCAGGCGTTTCGAGTACGGCATGTGGACGTCGGCGCCGGTGACGCGCTGGACCGGGGCGTCGAGGTAGTCGAAGGCCTGCTCGGTGATCAGGGTCGAGAGGTTGGCGCCGACGCCGCCGTGCGGCCATCCCTCCTCGACGATCACCGCGCGGTTGGTCTTGCGGACCGACTCGAGGATCGTGTCGAGGTCGAGCGGGCGCAGCGTGCGGGGGTCGATCACCTCGGCCTCGACGCCGTGCTCGTCGGCCAGCTTCTCGGCGGCCTGACCTGCCACCTGCGCCATCTTCAGCACGCCGACGATCGTCACGTCGGAGCCCTCGCGCCGCACCGCCGCTTCGCCGAACCTCAGCGGCTCGCCCTCCCCGTCGGGCACCTCGCCTTTGGTCCCGTAGAGGCTCTCGTGCTCGATGAAGACGACCGGGTTGGGGTCGCGGATCGCCGCCTTCAGCAGGCCCTTGCCGTCGGCCGGGGTCGAGGGGCAGGCGACGAGCAGGCCCGGCACCTGCAGGTAGAGCGCCTCGAAGCTGTGGGAGTGGGTGGGGCCGAGCTGGTGGCCGCCGCCGCCCGGCATCCGGATCACCATCGGCACCTGCGCCTGGCCGTTGAACATGTAGGGGATCGCGGCGGCGTGGTTGACGATCTGGTCCAGCGCCAGCAGGCTGAAGTTGACCGTCATCAGCTCGACGATCGGCCGCAGCCCGTTCATCGCCGCGCCGACGCCGATGCCGACGATCGTGTTCTCGGAGATCGGCGTGTCGCGGACGCGGCGCTCGCCGAACTCGTCGAGCAGCCCTTCGGTCACCTTGAAGGCGCCCTGGAAGACGCCGACGTCCTCGCCCATCACGAAGACCGCCTCGTCGGCGCGCATCTCCTCCGCCATCGCGTCGCGCAGCGCTTCCCGCATCCGCAGCTCCGCCATCAGCTCTTCGCCTCTCCCTCTTGCACGTCTCCCTGGGTGGCGGGGTTGGGACGGTCGCCTTCGGACTGCTCGGCGTAGGCGGCGCCCGCTTCGGCCAGCTCGCGGGCGGCGGCGGGCATCTCGGCCTCGTCCTCACCCCGGTGCGGCTCCGGGCTGCGCTCGTCCATCGCGTACCAGCCGCCCGGCTCGGTGCGGGCGTAGAGGTTTTCGTACATCGTGTCGAGCGGCGGCTCCGGCGAGCTCTCGGCGAACTCGACGGCCTCTTTCACCGCCGCCTCGGCCGCCTCGCGCGCCTGCTGCACCTCGCGCTCGCCCAGCACGCCGGCCCCGATGCAGCGCCTGGCGAAGCTCTCGATCGGGTCTTTCTCCTGCCACTCCTCGACCTCCTCGCGCTCGCGGTAGACCTCGGGGTCGGCGGCGGAGTGCCCGCGGTAGCGGTAGGTGAAGGCCTCCAGCAGAGTCGGCCGTTCCTCTTCCCGCGCCAGCCGCAGCCCCTCGGCCACCCCCTCGCGGACCTCGACCACGTCCATCCCGTCGATCCGCTCGCCGGAGATCCCGTAGCCCTCGGCCTTCTTCGAGAGGTCGGTCTGGGCCGAGTGGCGCTCGACCGAGGTCCCCATCCCGTAGAGGTTGTTCTCGACCAGGAAGAGGACCGGCAGCGTCCACAGCGCCGCGAAGTTCATCGTCTCGCCGAAGTTGCCGGTGTTGGAGGCGCCGTCGCCGAACATGCAGACGGTGACCGCGTCTTCGCCCTTGTACTGGGAGGCGAGGGCGAGGCCGGCGGCGATCGGCAGGTTGCCGCCGACGATCCCGTAGCCGCCCATGAACCGTTTCTCGGCGTCGAAGATGTGCATCGAGCCGCCGCGGCCGCCGCTGGTCCCGTCGACCCGGCCGAAGAGCTCGGCCATCACCCGCTGGGGCTCGGTGCCGCGGGCGATCGCGTGGCCGTGGGTGCGGTAGGTGCCGATCAGGAAGTCTTCCTCGCGCATCACCGAGGTGGTGCCGACGATCGTCGCCTCCTCGCCGATCGCCAGGTGCAGGAAGCCGCCGGCTTTGGCCCGCTGGTACTGCCGCCCGGCCTCCTCCTCGAAGCGGCGGATCAGCGCCATCCGCGCGAGCAGCTCGTAACAGGTGGCGGCGTCAGGCAGATCGGCCATCGAGTTCACAGTAGACGACTACCCGCTGCGGCCCGCCGTGTCGCTTTTGTACGGGATAGCCGAACAAAAGCGACAGGCCCTAGCGCCCCGCAGCCTCCACTGCCTCCTCGAGGCGATCGTCGCCCCAGAAGACCTCGCCGTCGACGACCACCGCCGGGACGCCTTCGACCCCGAGGTCGCCGGCGCGGTCGGTCGCCTCGCGCAGCGCGTCCTTGACGACCCTCGTTTCCACCGCTTTCAGCAGCGCCCGCGGGTGCATCTCGCAGGCGGCGCCGGCGATCATCACGTTGTCGGCGTCGCTGAGGTCGCGGCCGGCCGCGAAAGCCTGGCGGAAGGCGGCGAGGGAGAAGGCGATGGTGCGCCCCGTCTGCTTGGCGAAGGTCGCGGCCCGCATCGCCACCAGGCCGTTCCCCGGCCATGGCTTCGGCCAGGCGATCGGCGGCAGTCCGTACTCGGCGGCCCGCCGCTCGACCTCCGCCACCCCTTCGGCCCGCGCCGGGGTTTCCGACCAGGACCCGCGGTCGAAGCGATGGAACAGGCCGCCGAGCAGGATCGGCTGCCACTCCGGCTGCTCGAGTTCGGCTTCGCTGAAGAGACCGCTGATCCGCTCGGCGGAGAGGTACGCGTAGGGGGAGCCGAGGTCGTAGTAGAAGGTGGCTCGCGCGCTCACGCTTCAGGCGTGAATCGCCCAGCCGTCGACGGCGCGCGCCGCGTCCAGCACGGCCTCGGAAACCGTCGGGTGCGGGTGGACGATCCGCGACAGCTCCTGGTAGCCGCCCTCCAGCGCCATCGTCGCCACCAGCTCGGCGATCATGTCGCAGGCGCGGTTGCCGACGATGTGGGCGCCGAGGACCTCGCCGTACTTGGCGTCGACGACGAGCTTGACCAGCCCTTCTTTGTCCTCGTAGACGACGCCCGCGCCCTCGCCGGCGATTTTCTGCTTGCCGACTTTGACCTCGTGGCCGGCCTCCTTGGCCTGCGCCTCGGTGAGGCCGACGCTGGCGACCTGCGGCTGGCAAAAAGTGGCGCCGACCATCAAGTCCTGGTTGATCGGATGCGTCTCGACGCCGGCCGCGCTCTCGACCGCGATCACGCCCTCCTCGGAGGCCTTGTGGGCGAGCGCCTTCTGGTTGACCAGGTCGCCGATCGCGAAGACCTTCTGGTTGGTGGTGCGCTGGTACTCGTCGACCTTGATTTTGCGCCCGTTCTCCTCCAGCTCGATCCCGGCCTCCTCGAGCCCCAGGCCCTCGGTGTCGGGACCGCGGCCGCCGGCGATGCAGAGGTAGTCGACCTCGGCGCTGTTGTCGCCGTAGGTGAACTTGACGCCGCTGTCGCTCGCTTCGACGTTCTCGACGGGGGCGCCGGTGGAGATCTCGATCCCCTGTTTCTTGAAGGAGCGTTCGACGACCTTGGCGATGTCCTTGTCCTCGGCCGGCAGGATCTGGTCGAGCATCTCGATCAGCAGCACCTCGGTGCCGAAGCGCGCGTAGGCGGAGGCGAGCTCGGCCCCGGAGGCGCCGGCGCCGACCACGGCGATCTTCCCCGGCCGCTCCGGCAGCGACCAGGCGCCCCAGGTTTCGACCACGCGGCCGCCGAACTCGACCCCGGGGATCGGCAGCGCCACCGAGCCCGTCGCCAGCGTCACCGCCTTCGCCTCGTAGGCCTCGTCGCCGACCTTGACGTTGCCGTCCGAGGTCAGCGAGGCGTCGCCCTGGATGAACTCGATCTTGTTCTTCTTCCACAGCCCTTCGACCCCGCCGGAGAGCTGGGCCGAGACCTCCTCGCGGCGCTTCTGCAGCGCCTCCCAGTCGAGGGAGACGTCGTTGCCGACGACGCCGAGGTGGGCGCTCTCCTTCGCCTCGTGGAAGATCTCCGCGGTGCGGAGCACCGTCTTCGCCGGGATGCAGGCGTAGTTGAGGCAGCGGCCGCCGGCTTTGTCGCGCTCGACCACGGCGGTCTTCTGTCCCAGCTGTGCGGCGCGGATCGCGGCGACGTAGCCGCCGGGGCCGCCGCCGATGACGATCTGGTCGAAGGAATCGGCCATCCGTGCTGAGCCTATAGAAGGTCCGCGGCCGGCATTGTGACGTTCCTACCCCTTCTTCCGGCCCGGCACGCGGCCGGCGAGGCTGGCCAGCGGCCCGACCGCGCCCTGCAGCGTCTCGACGCTGGCGTTCATCCCGTCGAGGCCGGTGAGGATGCGCTCCATCAGCTCGCTGAGGCCGGCGATCCCCTTGTCGAGGCGCTTGGTTCCTTTGTCCAGGCCGGCGATCCCCTTGTCGAGCCTGCCCATCGTCTCCGGCAGCGCCGCCAGGTGGCGCTGGACTTCGACCAGCACCGGCATCGCCGCCTCGATCGCCTCCACGCGCTTGTCGACGCCGTCGAGGCTGTTCACGGTCCTGCCGATCTGCTCGATTTCCTCTCCCATGGCCGGCAGCGCACCGGTGTAGCCGGCGACCCGGTCGAGCGCGTCGGCGACCCGCTCCAGCGCCGCCGTGTGCTCCTTCATCGCCCGCGTGTTCTCGGCGATCTCCGGCAGCATCCGCAGCGCCGCCACCGCGTCGGCGGGCATCGCGGTGAGGCCGCTGAGGGAGGGGAGGCTCGGGCGGGCCATCGCTACTCCTTCGGCAGCCGGGTCGGCATCTGGATTCGCGCCATCGCCTTGACCATGAAGTAGAAGAAGCTACCGGCGACGGCGAGCAGCACGATCGTGCCGACGATCTCGGTCACGCTCGAGGCGCCGACGAGCAGGCCGAAGAAGGCGCTGAAGAGGACGAAGACGAGGACCAGCTGGAAGCCGAGGACGGCCCAGTAGCGGGCGCGCCACATCCCGTAGGCCATCATCCCCATGATCACCGCCGGCGCCACCACCTGCGCCAGGCGCGGCTGCTCGCCGTCGACCTCTACCCCGGCGGCGTAGCCGATCGCGATCGAGAGGGCGATCAGGCCGGCGACGACGGCGCCGATCGTGACCACGGTCGGCCGCTCCCCCTCCTGCAGCGGCTCCAGCGCTTCGCGCGCTTCCTGGTTGCGCTGCTCGGCCTTGGCGTAGCCGCGGGTCATCCGGTCGCTGCCGCGCTGCTTGCGCTTGACCCGCTCCTCAGCCACCGGGAGCGACGCCCTTCGCGCCGGTGCCGAACGCCTGCCGCAGCGCCGTCGCCGCGCCTTCGGGGTCGGCCGAGTCGCGGATCGCCCGCACCGCGCAGAGCCGCTCGGCCCCGGCTTTGACGACCTCCTCGGCGTTGCCGGTGTCGATCCCGCCGATCGCGAAGAAGGGATGGGGAGCGTGCTCGGCGGCGTGGGAGATCAGCTCGAGGCCGACCCCGGGGCGCCCCTCTTTCGTCGGCGTCTCCCAGATCGGGCCGACGCTGATGTAGTCGACGGGGCGGTCGGCGCTGGCGGCGATCTGCTCCTCGGAATGGGTCGAGAGGCCGATGATCGCGTCCGGCCCCAGCATCTCCCGCGCCTCCTCGGCGCTGACGTCGTCCTGGCCGACGTGGACCCCGTCGGCGTCGCAGGCCCGCGCCAGCTCGGGGTCGTCGTTGACGATGAACAGGGCGCTGAAGGTGTCGGCGATGCGGCGGAAGGTGGCGGCGGCGCGCTCGATCTCGGCCCGTCCCAGCTCCTTCTCGCGCAGCTGGACGATGTCGGCGTTGCCGGTCAGCGCCGCCCGCAGCAGCGACTCGAGGTCGGTCCCCGGGCGGGCCTCGCAGACGAAGTAGAGGCGGGCGGTCCGCAGGCGCTCGCGGCGCAGCGGGCCGTCGCCCTCGGGCAGGGACAGGCTCATATGAATCGATTATCCCCGGAAGGGGTCTTTGCCGAACTCACCGGCGGGGTAGCATCGGAGGAGCACGGGAGCCCGCGAGGGCTGAGAGGGTGGCATCGAGGCCGCCGACCGTTTGGACCTGATCCGGGTAATGCCGGCGGAGGCAATGCAGTGACCGAGAAGCGGAGTTCCGAGGTTTTCGATGTGGTGGTCGTTGGCGGTGGCGTCATCGGCCTCAGCTGCGCCTGGCGCGCGGCGCAGCGCGGGGCGCGGGTGGCGGTGCTGGAGCGCGGCGAGCCGGGCTGCGGGGCGACGCGGGTGGCGGCCGGGATGCTGGCGCCGGTCGGCGAGCTCAGCTTCGGCGAGCCGGAGCTGCTGGAGCTGACGCTGGCCGCCTCGCGGATGTACCCGGAGTTCGTCGCCGAGCTGGAGGCGGTGACGGGGGAGACCACCGGCTACGAACGGCTGGGGGCGCTGCACGTGGCGCTGGATCGCGACGAGGCCGCGCAGCTGCGGCGCGTCCACGAGCTGCAGCGCTCGCTCGAGCTGGAGGCCGAGTGGCTGCCGCCGCGTCGCTGTCGCGAGCTGGAGCCCGGGCTGACGCCCTCGTTCCACGGCGGCGTGCTGGCGCCGGGCGAGGCTGCGGTCGACCCGCGGACGCTGACCGGGGTGCTGGCGGCGGCGCTGGCCGGCGAGGGCGGCGAGGTGCGGACCGGGGTGGAGGTCGTCGAGGGGGTCTGGGAGGGCGAGCGGCTAGCGGGAGTGCGGACGCGGTCGCTGACCGACGGGAGCGAAGAGGAGCTGCGCGCCGATCGCGTCGTCCTTGCCAGCGGCGCCTGGTCGGGTGCCACGTCGTGGCTTCCCGAGCACGCCCGTCCCCCGGTGCGCCCGGTCAAAGGCCAGGTCGTCGAGCTGCGCAGCCGCAGCGAGGAGCCGCCGGCGCGCCACATCCTCTCCTCCGAGCGCGTCTACCTGGTGCCGCGCCCCGACGGCCGCCTCGTCGTCGGGGCCACCGTCGAAGAGATGGGCTTCGACACCGCCGTCACCGCCGGCGGAGTCCACGAGCTGCTGCGCGAGGCCTACCGGCTGCTGCCCGACGTCGCCGAGATGGAGTTCGTCGACGTCACCGCCAGCCTCCGGCCCGGCACCCCGAACAACCTCCCGATCGTGGGCCCTGGCGCGATCGAAGGCCTAGTCCTAGCGACGGGCCACTTCCGCAACGGCATCCTCCTGGCGCCGCTGGCGGCCGAGGCCGTCGCCGATCTCCTATCCGGCAATCGGCGTTCGTCCTTTCGTGAGGTATCTCGCCGAAAGGACGAACGCCAAGTGGAAACTGAGGTGGCGTGGTGAGGATCGAGCTCAACGGCCAGCCCCGCGAGCTGCCGGAGGGCGCCACGCTCGACGTCGCCGTGCGCGAGTCCGGGGCCGGGGAGGGGGGACGCGGCGTCGCTGTGGCCCTCGACGGCGAGGTCGTCCCCCGCGGCGAGTGGGAGACGACGCGCCTGCGCGAGGGGCAGGCGGTCGAGGTGCTGGCGGCGATCCAGGGCGGCGCGGAGACCTGGGAGCTGGGCGGGCGCGAGTGGTCCTCGCGGCTGATCGCCGGCACCGGCGGCTTCCGCTCGCTGGAGCAGATGGAAGCCGCGCTCGCCGCCTCCGGCACCGAGATCGTCACCGTCGCCCTGCGCCGGATCGACCCCGCCGCCGAGGGCTCGGTCCTCGACGTGATCGACCGCCTCGGCCTCTTCGTCCTCCCCAACACCGCCGGCTGCTACACCGCCCGCGACGCGGTCCGCACCGCCAAACTCGCCCGCGAGGCCTTCGGGACCGACTGGATCAAGCTCGAGGTGATCGGCGACGACCGCACCCTCTACCCCGACGCGGTCGAGCTCGTCGACGCAGCTGAGGTGCTCGTCGGCGACGGCTTCACCGTCCTCCCCTACACCAACGACGACCCGATCCTCGCCCGCCGCCTCGAAGAGGCCGGCTGCGCCGCGGTGATGCCGCTCGGCTCCCCAATCGGCTCCGGCGCCGGCATCCGCAACCCGTACAACATCGCCGTCATCACGGAGCGCGCCGAGGTCCCGGTGATCCTCGACGCCGGCATCGGCACCGCCTCAGACGCCGCCCAGGCGATGGAGCTGGGCTGCGACGCGATCCTCGCCGCCAGCGCCATCTTCGGCGCCGAAGACCCGGTCTCCATGGCCACCGCCCTGCGCCGCGGCGTCGAAGCCGGCCACCTGGCCCACCGCGCCGGCCGCATCCCCCGCCGCACCCACGCCGAGGCCTCGACCGCCTACGAAGGCCTCCCCGACCTCTCCTGACGCGAGCTCAGACTCAAGGGGCCGGTCCTCCTCAGCGCTGCCCAAAGACCGGCCCCGATCAGGGCTTACCCGCCCTTGTAAATCATCTGCGCCACTTGCACAGACGGGACTTTCTTGATCGTCATCGCTCCTCACCCCTTTCCCATTCAGCTGGCAACTGACTCACCAGGCGGGACCGCTCTCGGCTCATCAGCGAGGCTGAGAGCGGTCCCGATCATGCCTATGAGCTAGGCGGTCTTGTAGATCATGAGACTCACCTGAACGGGCGCAACTTTCCTCGCCTTCATCCTCTCACCCCCTCCCTGTACTTCAGCCCGGCGATGGCTTCGCCAGGAGAGCGCCCGATGCTAAATAGAGTTCAACTCAATGTCGGATCTGTGAGCGGAGTCAGTTTCGTGAGTACTGGGACGTACCCGAGCTGGGGTTCAGGCCCTATGCTCGGAACCTGCTGAGTAGCCGGGATTCGTCCAATGGAGGAGGAGGAATTGGTAGCCAGGGCCGCCGAGCGCCATAGAGATAGGCGCAAGAGGGATAAAAAACAGCGGAAGCAGATCGCGGAAGCTGTCCAGTACGCGCTTTCCCACCGGATTCGCATCGAGGTTCTGACGCTCCTGAACGAAGGCAGCTATACGGCGGGCGAAGTTTCGGAAGTCACGGAGATTCCTCTCAGCAACGTCTCTAACCACATCAAGCGGATGCTCGAAGACGGCTCGATCGAAGTCGCCAAAGTCGAAGAACGGCGGGCAACGAACGTCTACTGGTATCGGGCAGTGGAGATCCCCGAGTACTCGCAGAAAGAAGCCGAAGCGCTGACCGAGAGGGAGCGGCAGAACATCGCCGGGTGGGCCGTTCAGTCGGGGTCGGCCGAGGTCGTCGCCGCGCTCTGGAAGGGGAACCTCGCCGACCCGCGAACCATCCTCTCCTGGGACTGGTACAGCGTTGACGCCCAGGGTCGCGAGGCTCTTGAAGCTGAGAACGTTCGCCATCTCCAGCGGCTGCGGGAAATCGAGTGCGAATCGTTGAACCGCTGCGCCGAGTCGGACGAGGAGACTACGCCGATGCTGGTCAGTCTCTTCGCCTTTGTACGAGCGCGGAAGCCTCGCCGACCAGATCGCTCACGAAACCGTGAGTCGAGTCAGCGAACGAATTGACGTAAACCTCAAGCGGCCGTAGCGTCCGCTACTCATAGGTGTGCCGACCGTCCCTGGGAGGCGCAACTCCTCGTCGGGGGCGGGCTCCATTCCACGATGCGTCCGCCTCCGGCACCTTCCATGCCGTGACAGGAGGACTTACCAGTGCCACTTTTCGGACGCGACCGCAGGGGGATCGAGACCGATCAGAAACGCGCCCTCGCACACCCGGTCAGGCTCCATATCTGGTTCCTGTTCACAAGGGACACAGACCGACCGCTGACGGCAGCGGCGCTCCACGCCGACCTCGCCAAGGAGCGCAAGTTCGGCGCCGTGACGGTGAGCCAGGTCAACTACCACGTCGCCCGCCTCAAAGACGCGCAGCTGCTTCCGACGGGATGACGCAGCAGCGACGCCGGCAACTCGGAAGCCGACGCCGACCCGGCCCAAGGCTCTACCCTTGAAGGCAGTTGCCCCTGTAGCTCAGCTGGTTAGAGCGGCGGCCTTTTAAGCCGCGCGGCGCGGGTTCGAGTCCCGCCGGGGGCACTTTCCGCATGAGCGAAGAGAGGACGAACCTTGTCTGAGGCCTTCCCTCCGTGCTCTAACTTGAAGGCGTGACCGCCGGGGAGGTCAAAGGATCGGGCAGCGGGGACGAGCGCCTCCTCCGGGTTCCCTGCGATCTGGAGGAAGAAGACGAGCTGCGCCTCGACCGCATCCGCGACGAGGTCGACGCCGCCTTCGACGCGATGCGCGACGTCGAGGAGGGCGTCTCGATCTTCGGCTCTGCCCGCGTCGCCGCGGACCACCCCTGGTACGAGCTCACCCGCGAGACCGCTGCCTGCCTCACCCGCCACGGCTACACGGTGATCACCGGCGGCGGTCCGGGCCTGATGGAGGCCGCCAACCGCGGCGCCAAAGAGGCCGGCGGCGACTCGATCGGGCTCAACATCGAGCTCCCGCACGAGCAGCACGTCAATCCGTACGTCACCCGCTCGATCGAGTTCCACTACTTCTTCGCCCGCAAGCTGATGTTCGTCCGCTACGCCCGCGCCTTCGTGATCATGCCCGGCGGCTTGGGCACCCTCGATGAGCTCTTCGAGGCCCTGACCCTGATCCAGACCCACCGCATCAAGCACTTCCCGGTGATCCTCATGGGCTCCGCCTTCTGGGACCCCCTGCTCGAGTGGATCGACCGCGCCCTCGAGGACAACGGCCTGATCTCCCCCGGCGACAAAGAGCTGCTGGTCGTCGCCGACGAGCCGCATCAGGTCTGCGAGCACGTGATCCGGGCGAGCGAAGTGCAGCGGGCTCGAAGCGGCGATCCGCAGAGCGATCAATCTGACCTCACCTAAAGAAAAAGCTTCAATAAACTCAGCCCTGCATCGGTACGAGGTAATACCTCGGACCGACGGGGGAGCCTTTCTTTGGGGAATCGTCTACGACAGCTAACGCCTGAGCAAACCGAGAAACTAGGGCGGTTCTGCGCGCACTTGTTGCAGGGGCAGAATCCATGGGTATTCCGCCGCAAGGAGTCAGTAACGGTCCTTGACGAGGCAACGATCAGGCGGCAGCAGAGTGTCGACTTCTCGCTCGACCACATCAGCTCCCTCAATCAGTACTCGGAGGTGTGTGGCAAGGCCTTTGGAGATGGCTTGTGCGTAGCTCCGCTGTTCATCCTCGACAAGAACCCGTCCAGCTCACTCTCATTCGACCTCGAAGACGAGACGGGGCGAAGCCTCTCTCTGATGACGACGGAGGAGAACGCCGAAATCAGCGCCGCAACGCTGAAGGTGCTGTGCCGGCAGAAGTTGGAAGCAGGGGACCTAAAGCTGTGGGAGGGACTCGAGTTCCTGCTCGAGCAAATCGCTCTTTCGACCACCACGGACGCTCGCGAATGGCTGGATCGACTCGAACACCCGATGGAGACCGACAATTGGGGGGCCGAAGCCGATTTCTTGCTCAGGGGAGGTGACGACGGCGGCCAGATGAAATGGTGGCTGGAGACGATGGCCGTCGCCTCAATCGTTGTCGTCGCATTCGAACCCGCGGCAAGCCATCGCCGCGTGATCAAGATTGCTTACGAGCAGCCAATGGAAGGGGAACCGGGATGGCTGGCAAAACTGGCGATCCACTCCTTCAAGGCCGTTATCGTCGCGCCGCTGATCAGATCAGGTCGCTACCTCTTCGACGTCACGGCTCCACCTGACTTTCGGCTCACCAGGGTGGGACTTTTGGACAGCAAGGCTCGGCGGCCAGTCAATGCCCCCGGGTTCCGTCGCCGCGCTCAGCTCTATATCGACGACATCCACGACCCGCGCGGCGCGATCGCCACGTTTGGGTTGCGCGTCAGTGGCCGTGGGATCCTTGGGGGAGCTCTGGTGGGGGCCGGCTTGGCGTTGATCTCGATCGTTGCCTGCATCTTCTTCGCAACGAAGGTGGTCGAAGGAACTGGTGACATTGGCCTGCTGCTGGTGCTGCCGGGCCTGGTTGCCACCTATGTCGCACGCTCCGACCAGCATGGATTGACCACCCGGATGCTCGCGGTGCCACGATGGGTACTGCTGGGTTGTGGAGTGATGGCTTACTACGCCGCCGGGGCCTTGACGCTTATCGGCCCGGTCAACGAAGAGCTCACGGGCAGGGCGCATGCGAAATCCGTCGACCACCTTGACTCGCTGGTCTTCTGGTTTCTTCTGCCGGCAGCAGTTCTAGCGGGGATAGGGACGTTCCTCATCTTTCTCGGCTGGGTCTGTACTCGTGAGCGGACCCACCGAGTACGACGGTGGCTGCAGCGCATCGCCCGGTGGTATGCCCGGCCGCGCTTCAGAATCGAGGAGAAGCTGCGGGTTCAGACGGACAAGGCATGGGCGCACCTATGCGAAGAAGCCGAGAAGCTTCGTGAGAGCGACTGGACGCAAGGGGTCGACATCGTCGAGAACCCTCCTGGCGACCGGCCTGGAGCGTTGGAATGCGTGATTCATTGCCGCAAAGGGCGGTTCGCCTGGACGCACGGAATCGAACTGGTCCCTGTCCCTACGGGAACCAATGTCAATTGGCTCTACGAAGTGGCTGGCCCCCGACCTTCGCGGCTCCTGCTATTGCTGGCGGCGGTAATCGAACGAAGAGCGGCGAAGAATCGTCTAGCTGCCTTCGAAAGAGAGAACGGTTTCTAGCGGATGGTGCGAGGGTGCCCCAGGCGGCCCCGCGTAAAGAACTGCACGATGCGGCTCAGCTTGGCACGTCGCATTTCACTTCGAGCCAGGCGTCCTGCTTCGCGCTTTTCCTTGGCCGATCGGTCCCCCTCCAGTTTCGCGTGCTCCATGCGCTTCTGAAGGGGAGCGTTGCGGTGACTAGCTGCGAGCGAGTCGTTTGGAGGCTTCTCCACCAGCGTTGGCCCCACATAGAAATCAGGCCGTGCCACATCGGCCGTCCGAGCTCGATCGCGGATGTGCTTCGGTATTCGCTGTCGCAGTTTCATGGGCATGTTCAAGAACCGTCAGCTTGAAGGCAGCAGTCGGAACGGGTCATTGTGCCAACCACATTCCCTTTCTGCATCGACAAAAACAGAATTACCTTGACTAGTTGCGGATTCCTGCTGATGAAACCCCGCATCCATTGATTTGCAGGCGTTAAAGGCGAGCCTAACCCGTTCCCCAGATACTTTGCAAAGGCGGCTGACCAGCGGCTAGTGCCGGAAGTGTCGGTGCTTCGTGAAGACCATCGCTACGCCGGCCTGCTCGCAGGCCTCGATCACCTCGGCGTCGCGTTTGGAGCCGCCGGGCTGGATGACGGAGGTGGTGCCGGCTTGGATCGCCAGCTCGGGGCCGTCGGCGAAGGGGAAGAAGGCGTCGGAGGCCAGGGCCGATCCCTGGAGGAGGGAGTCGGCGTCGGCGCCGCGGGCCTCGCGGCACTTCTCGACGGCGAGGCGGACGGAGTCGACGCGGCTCATCTGGCCGGCGCCGATGCCGAGGGTTGCGCCGCCCTTGGCGATCACGATCGCGTTGGAGCGGACGCGGCGGCTGACGGTCCAGGCGAAGAGCATGTCCTGCCACTGCTCCTCGGTGGGCTCGTTGCCGGTCACCGCCTCCATGATCTCCCGCGGCTCGGGGTCGCCGTCGCGGTCCTGAATCAGCAGCCCGCCCATCACCCGCTTGGCGTCGCGCTCGCGCGGGTCAGGCTCGCGGCGCTCCTCCTCGCAGAGGATCCGGATCGCCTCCTTCTGGGTCAGCACCTCCAGCGCCCCGTCCTCGTACCCGGGCGCGCTTAATACCTCGACGAAGTTCCTGTGCAGCTCCTCGGCCAGCTCGCGGCCGATCGGCCGGTTGATCGCGATCACCCCGCCGTAGGCGGACATCGGGTCGCAGGCGAGCGCCTTCAGGTACGCCTCCAGCGCGTCGGCCCCGATCGCCACCCCGCAGGGGTTGTTGTGCTTGACGATCACGCAGGCCGGCTGCTCGAAGTCGCGGACCAGGGCCCGGGCGGAGTCGAGGTCCAGCACGTTGTTGAAGGAGAGCGCCCGCCCGTGCAGCTTCGAGCAGCGCGAGAGGATGTGGCTGCGCAGGCCGACCTCGGAGTAGAGCGCCGCCCGCTGGTGGGGGTTCTCGCCGTAGGAGAGGTCGAGCACCTTCTCGTAGGCGACCGCGAGGTGTTCGGGGAAGTCCTCGTACTCGGTCGAGAACCAGCGGCTGATCGCGGCGTCGTAGCGCGCGGTCTGGGCGAAGGCCTCGTTGGCGAGCCAGTGGCGGGTGCTGGCGGAGATCTCGCCGCCGCTCTCTTCCAGCTCGGCGCAGACCGCGTCGTAGGACTCCGGTTTGACGATCACCGCGACGCTCTCGTGGTTCTTCGCCGCGGCGCGGATCATCGTCGGCCCGCCGATGTCGATGTTCTCGACCGCCACCTCCGGCGCCACGTCGTGCCCGGCGACGGTCTGCTCGAAGGGGTAGAGGTTGACGCAGACGACGTCGATCGGCTCGATCCCCTCGCGCTCCAGCGTCGCCATGTGCTCCGGATCGCCGCGCCGCGCCAGGAGCGCCGCGTGCAGCCGCGGGTGCAGCGTCTTCACCCGGCCGCCGAGGATCTCTTCCTGGCCGGTGAACTCGGAGACGTCGGTGACCTCGACGCCGGCCTCGCGCAGCGCCGTCGCGGTGCCGCCGGTGGAGAGGATCTCGACCCCCATCGCCGCCAGCCCCTTGGCGAAGTCGGCGACGCCGGTCTTGTCGGAGACGGAGATCAGCGCCCGGCGCACGCGGATCTGGCCGTCGCCGAGGCTGTCCTGGATGTCGGTGGCTGGCTCAGTCATCGATCGCGACCCTCCGCGGGTCGCTGGGGTCGATCCTAACCCTGCCCTCCGCGATCATGCGGATCGCCTCCGGATAGAGCTCGTGCTCGACCGCGTGGACCGCCGCCTCGAGCTCCGCTCGCTCGACTCCCGCCGGCACCGGCACCTCGCGCTGGGCGATCGCCGGCCCCGTGTCGACCCCCTCGTCGACGAAATGGACGGTGACGCCGGTGGTCTCGACCCCGGCGGCGAGCGCCTGCCCGATCGCGTCGAGGCCGGGGAAGTCCGGCAGCAGGGCGGGGTGGATGTTGACGATGCGGTTGCGGAAGCGGGCGACGAAGGGAGCGCTGAGCAGCTGCATGTAGCCGGCGAGGACGACGAGGTCCGCCTCGCGCGCCTCGATCCAGTCGCCGATCACCGCGTCGCGCGCCGCCCGGTCCTCGTACTCGACGGCGGGGAAGACGGCGGTCTCGACCCCGGCCCGGCGCCCGCGCTCCAGCGCCCCGGCCGCCGGCTTGTCGGAGCCGACGCCGACCACCTCGACCAGACCCCGCCCGTGCAGCTCGTCGAGGATCGCCTGCAGGTTGGTGCCGCTGCCCGAGGCGAGGACGACGATCCGGAACGAGCTCACCGCCGCATCTTTTCGCACCCGGCGGGTTGAAGCCGGTGCTCGGGAGGTTTCCATCTAAAGTGACCTCGCTCAGAGGCTTGAAAACAAGGCAGGGAGAGATGACCACCGCAGGCAGGACCGGCACGGGACGCGCACTCGCGATCCTCGCTCTATCGATCGTTTCGCTGTTGATCGGGACCGCGGGCGCCAGCGCCGCCGCCCCCGCCAACGACGCCTTCGCCGCCGCGGAGGCGCTACCCGACTTCCCCAGCGAACCATCCGGCAGCAACGCGGAAGCGACCAAGGAGGCGGGCGAGCCCAACCACGCCGGCAACCCCGGAGGTCACTCGGTCTGGTTCTCGTGGACGCCGTCGAGCAACAGGCGGGTCGGGATCCAGAGCGGCAACTGCTTCGGCGGGCCCGACATGCTGATCGCGGTCTACACCGGCCCGAGCGTCGACTCGCTCACGCCCGTCGCCTCCAACCAGAGCCCCGCGCCGCCCGGCTGCTTCTTCTCCGAAGCGCCGCAGGCGGAGTTCGAAGCGACGGCGGGGACGACCTACTGGATCGCGGTCGACGGCAGGGATGGAGCGCAGGGGGCCTTCAACCTGCGGTTCAGCGGCAAGCCCGACAACGACGACTTCGCCAACGCGACGACGGTGGGTGCGGCGACGCCCCAGGACCTGTTCAGCACCAACAAGCTCGGCAGCAAGGAGGCGGGCGAGCCCGACCACGCCGGCGACCCCGGTGGCAACTCGGTCTGGTTCTCCTGGACCCCCGATGTCACGGAACCGGTCCGGATCGCGACCTGCACCAACTCCAGCAGCCTCGATGCGGTGCTCTCGGTGTACACCGGCTCCCAGCTCGATGCCCTCGACGAGGTCGCCGGCAACGACGAAACGGCCATCCCCCTGGGCTCTGGCGGGTGCAGGCAATCCGACAGCGGGGTGATGGTCGACGCCGTCGCGGGGACGACCTACAGGATCGCGGTCGACGGCGCCAACGGAACCGCCGGCAGGTTCAACCTGCTGATCGAAGGCCGACCGGTCAACGACGACTTCGACTCGGCCCAGGAGCTGCTACCGGGCATTCCCTCGTTCGCCTCGAACGGGAGCAACGAATTCGCCACGGAGGAGAGCGGGGAGCCCAACCACGCCGGCAACCCCGGTGGCCGCTCGGTCTGGTTCTCCTGGACCGCGCCGAGCAGCGGCCGGGTCCGGATCGCGACCTGCAGCCCCGCTGGGGCGCTGGACACGATTCTCGCCGTCTACACCGGCGCCGATCTCGCCGGCGCCACGCTCGTGGCCGCCAACGACGAGGGTTCCAACGGCTACTGCACCTACGGCAGCGAACTCGCCATCGACGCCACGGCGGGAACGACGTACATGATCGCGGTCGACGGCAAGGACGGCGACCAGGGGCGCTTTGGAGTCAGCATCGAAGCGCCGCCGGCCAACGACGACTTCGCCGACGCCAAAGCCCTGCCGGAAACCGTCAGCGTCTCGACGTCGGGCTCCACCACGATGGGGACCAAGGAGAGCGGCGAGCCCGACCACGCCGGCAACCCCGGTGGCACCTCGGTCTGGTTCTCCTGGACCGCGCCGAGCAGCGGCTCGATTGCGATCTCCACCTGTCCCTTCTTCGAAGAAAGCCCGGACACCCTGCTCGCCGTCTACACCGGCTCGACGCTCGGCGGCCTCACTCCGGTGGCCGCAAGCGACGACTCTGCCTCCGCCTGCCAGGAAGTGGGCAGCGAGGCGAGGTTCCAAGCCGTCGCCGGCACCACCTACCGGATCGCCGTTGACAGCAAGGGGAGGCAGGGCGTCTTCTCGCTCGAGATCGGCGGCCGGCCGGCCAACGACACCTTCGCCAGCCCCGAAGTGCTGCCCGCCGAACCGATGATGGCCGGCGGGTCGACCCTCTTCACCGGCAAGGAGGCGGGCGAGCCCAACCACGCCGGCAACCCCGGCGGCCACTCGGTCTGGTTCTCGTGGACGCCGTCGAGCAGCGGGCCGGTGGAGGTGACCGCGTGCGGCCGCAACGGGGTCGACACCCTGCTCGCCGTCTACACCGGCACCGCCGTCACCGCCCTCACCCCGGTAACGAGCAACGACGACGTGACCGGGAGGCCGCTGAACGGGATGTGCGAATCGCCCAGTGACAGCGCCGTCGTGCTGAACGCCGTCGCCGGCACCACTTACAGGATCGCGGTGGACACCAAGGACAGCGAGGGCCGTTTCGGGATGGGATTCATACCCGCGGCGGGCAACGACGACTTCGCGAACGCGGACGAGCTCTACGCAGGGCTTCCGTCCTTCGGCTCCGAATCCACCACGTTCGCCGGCAAGGAGGCCGGTGAGCCCAACCACGCCGGCAACCCCGGTGGCCACTCGGTCTGGTATCGGTGGACCGCCCCCTCGAGCGGGCCGGTCCTGGCCTCGACCTGCACCCGCGAAGGCGGCTTCGACACCCTGCTCGCCGTCTACACCGGATCGTCGGTGGGGAGCCTGACCCCGGTGGCGAGCGGCGACGACGGCCAAAGCCGCAAAGGCTGCAGCCCCACCGACAGCGAAGCCCAGTTCACCGCGACGGCCGGCACCACCTACCGGATCGCGATCGACGGCAAGGGAGGCGCCGCCGGCAGCTTCCAGATCACGCTCGAGGGAGTCGCGCCCAACGACGACTTCGGCAAGGCGCACCCGCTCGGGGGAGGCCTGCCCACGGCCTGGCAGTTCACCTCGAACCGGTTCGCCACCGAGCAGGCGGGGGAGCCCGACCATGCGGGCGACGCCGGGGGCTCCTCGGTCTGGTTCAAGTGGACCGCCCCTCGCAGCGGCCCGGTCAGCGTCGACACCTGCGGTAGCGGCTTCGACACCCTGCTCGCCGTCTACACCGGCGGCACGATCGCCGGCCTCACCCCGGTGCAGAGCAACGACAACGGCAGTGGCTGGTGCTCGCCGCGGAGCAAGCTCAGCTTCGAGGCGGTCGCCAACGCCACCTACCGGATCGCGGTCGACGGCAAGGGTGGCGCCCAGGGCCAGCTCGAGCTGAACGTCGAAGAGCGGCGAGCCAACGACGACTTCGCGGCCGCGGAGGAGATCCCCGGCAGGGCCGGCTGGTACTGGCCCGGCTCGACGGTGCTGGCCACGAAGCAGGCCGGCGAGCCCAACCACGCCGGCAACCCCGGTGGCCGCTCGGTCTGGTTCTCGTGGACGCCGCGGAAAAGCCTGAGGCTGGAGCTCGACGCTTGCACCGAGGGCTTCGAGCCGCTGCTCGGCGTTTACACCGGCGCCGCGGTTGGCGCCCTCACTCCCGTCTCGACCTCCGATAAGGGCAGCGGCGAGTGTGAAGAAGGAAGCAGCGTCGGGTTCGACGCCGTCGCCGGCACCACCTACCGGTTTGCCGTCGACGGTCCCGGCGGCGACGAGGGCCGCTTCGAACTGCATCTGCGCTCGGTGAAAGCATCCGTCACCCCTCCCTCCGAACCGCCTCCCACGGGGGACCCGGGCGGAGGCGTCGTCGTGCCGCCGGTCGCGGGACCGACCCCCGCTCCGCAGCCGAAAAAACCGCTGAAGTGCAAACGCGGCTTCAAGAAGAAGGTCGTCAAGGGCAAGGCGCGCTGCGTGAAGAAGAAAAAGAAGAAAGGCAAAAAGCGCCACCAGCGCTGAGTAGCTCGGGACCTCTGGAGGGGGCATGACCGTAATAGAGGCATGCCCCCGAAATCGCTGTTTCTCGTCGGTCTAGTCGCCACCTTCGCGCTCCTCGCCGCACCGGCCGCCATCGCCGACCTCGGGGTGGAGAGGGTGGACCGGACGAGCGGCAAGCCCGGCGAGAGCGTCAAGCTCACGCTCGGGTGTGGAGCCTGTGCGGCGGCGGGGGGACAGGAGCCCTCCTCGTTCCCGGTCTCCCTGGTCCCCGCCGCCAAGGTGCCGGTGCCGTACCGCTGCGGACCGAACGCGCTCTGCCTGCCGCGGGTGCGGGCGGTCCCCAAGCAGGCGCCCTTCACCTACCTGGGGGAGGCCCTACCCCCGGGAGGCGACGGGGACGCCGAGAAGCCGTACCCGCTCTACGTCCTCGACTTCGCGATCCCGAGGCTCCCGGCGGGGACGTACACCTACGTGATCTATTGCGACCTCTGCCTGAAGGGCAAGTGGGCCAGCCTGATCACGAATCCGACCGTGAACCGGCCCTGGCGGCTGCGGGTCCGCCGTTAGGGCGTCGCGGCGATCGTCTCGAGCGCGTATTTGCCGTCGGCCTCGTCGGGGTCGCCGAGCGGGTAGTGGCCGGTGAAGCAGGCGTCGCAGTGTTCGGCCGGGTCGCCTTCGATCGCCTCGTAGACGCCGGCGATCGAGAGGTAGGCGAGGCTGTCGGCCTCGAGCTCGTCGGCGATCTCCTCGATCGAGCGATCGTGGGCGATCATCTCCTCGCGGGTCGACATGTCGACGCCGTAGTGGCAGGGGTTGCGGATCGGCGGCGCCGAGATCCGCAGGTGCACCTCGCTGGCGCCGGCGTCGCGCAGCATGCCGACGATCTGCCGCGTGGTGTTGCCGCGCACGATCGAGTCGTCGACGACGACCAGGCGCTGGCCGGCGACGATCTCCGGCAGCGGGTTGAACTTCAGCCGCAGCCCGTGCTTGCGCAGCTCCTGCCCGGGCTGGATGAAGGTACGCGCCACGTAGCGATTCTTGATCAGGCCGTCGTCGCGCGGGATCCCGGAGGCGCGGGCGAACCCCGCCGCGGATGGGTTGCCCGAGTCCGGCACCGCGATCACCAAGTCGGCCTCGACCGGTGATTCGCGCCAGAGGATCTCGCCCATCCGCCCGCGCGCCTGCTGCAGGACCTTGCCCTCGAGGCGGCTGTCGGGACGGGAGAAGTAGATGTGCTCGAAGACGCAGCTGGCGCGCCGCTCGGTCTTCACCACCTGGCGCGTCTCCAGCCCGCGCTCGGTCAGCGAGACCATCTCCCCGGGGTGGACCTCGCGCATCAGTTCGGCCCCGATGATGTCGAAGGCGCAGCTCTCCGAGGCGACGACGAAGCGATCGTCGAGCCGGCCGAGGCTGAGCGGCCGGATCCCGTGCGGGTCACGGAAGGCGACGATCGCCCGCTTGGTCATCACCACGGTCGAGTAGGCGCCCCGCAGTCGCGGCATCACGTCCTCGACGGCGTCCTCGATCATCTTCCCGTCGTGGGAGGAGAGCAGCGCCGCCAGGATCTCCGAGTCGGAGGTGCCGCGGAACTCCAGCCCCCGCTCCTTCAGCTCGCCCCAGAGCTCGACCGCGTTGGTGAGGTTGCCGTTGTGGGCGAGGGCGATCTCGCGACCGTCGTCGCGCCAGATCGGCTGCGCGTTCTCCCAGGAGCCGCCGCCGGTGGTCGAGTAGCGGACGTGGCCGATCGCCATGTCCCCCTGCAGCGCTCGCAGCTTCTCCTCGTCGAAGACCTGGGAGACCAGCCCCTGGTCGCGCATGGTGGTGATCATCCCGCCCTCGCAGGTGGCGATCCCGGCCGACTCCTGCCCGCGGTGCTGCAGCGCGTAGAGCCCGAAGTAGGCGAGGCGGGACACGTCGTGCCCGGGTGCGTATACGCCGAAGACGCCGCATTCCTCTCGCGGCCCTTCGCGATCGATGCTGAACCCCTGATCGGGAGTCAAAAGCGCGTACTCCTCGCTGCGGATCGAAGGACGGACGCGCAGGCAGACAGGCTGCCTACCCGAGGAGAGTAGCAGCGCTCCGCGGCTGCGCACCCGTCCTTCTGCTCCCGCAAATTGCGAGGCTACGCGAGCTGCAGCGCGGTCTCGACCGGCTCGCCGACCACGAGACCGAAGCGCTCCAGCAGGCCGGGGACGCTCTCCGGCTGCATTTCCAGGCCGTAGCGGTCATTGAGGGATTCCAGCCTCTCCGGGGTTGCGTTCAGCACGCCGCCCATGTCGACCAGCTCCTCGAAGAAGTGCTCGAAGCCGGCCGGGGCGATGATCTCGAGGATCCGGCAGGGCTCGTCGCCGGCGTTCCAGAAGGTGTGCCACTCGTTGCGCGGCTTGAAGACGAGGTCGCCGGGTCCGGCCTCGACCACCTCGTCGCCGAGCAGCCCGCCCATCCGGCCCTCGAGCACGAAGCTGTACTCGTCCTCGCGGGTGTGCCGGTGCAGCGGCGCCGCCAGCGCCCGCGGGGAGAGGGGATGTTCGACCAGGGAGAAGTCCCCGCCGGCGCCCTCGCCGTCGATCATGAACCGCACCCCGATGCTGCCGAGGAAGCCCGCCTTGCCGTCGTTGGGACCGATAACCGTTGCCATCTCTTTTCTCCTTCTCATTTTCGGTAGACACTACTGTTTCGCGAAAACCGTAGCGCCCCTTGACGGATCTGTCAATATTGGTCGTACACCAATGTCCGATCGAAAGCGCAAGTACGAGAAGAAGGCCCGGGCCGAAGCCGAGGCGCAGACGCGACTGCGGATCACCGAAAGCGCCGTCGAGCTGCACGGGACCCTTGGCCCCGCCAACACCTCGATGAGCGCGGTCGCCGAGCACGCCGGCGTCCGTCGCTCGACCCTCTACCGGCACTTTCCCGACGAGCGCGCCCTGTTCGGAGCCTGCTCGGCCCACTGGGCCGAAGCCAACCCGCCGCCCGACATCGGCGCCTGGGCGGCGATCGAGGATCCGGACGAGCGCCTCGGGGCGGCCCTGGCCGAGCTCTACGCCTTCTACGGCCGTAACGAGGAGATGCTCGACAAGCTCCTCCGCGACGCCCCGACCGTGCCGGTCGTCGACGAGCTGATGGGCGGCTTCCGCGGCTTCCTCGCCGAGGCCGCGAAGATCCTGATGCGGGGGAGGGGCCTGCGCGGCAACGCCGCCAAGCGAACCCGCGCCGCGATCGGCCACGCCCTCGCCTTCCGCACCTGGCAGGACCTCACTCGCGCCCAAGGGCTCGACGACCCGCAGGCGGGCGAGCTGATGTCAGCTCTGGTCGCCGTCGCCCGCTGAGGTAGTCGCGGGGTCCTCCGCTGCCAGGAGCTGCCACTCCTCACCGGGCAGCGGAAGGTGCTCTCGGAGCTTCTCGTAGCCTTCCCTGCGGTAGTGGACCGACCAGGTGGAAGGCGTCGCCACGATGAGCTCCCCCGATTCACTCGACTGGCTCCGCCAGAAGGAAATCTTCTCGATCTCATCGAGCCCGTTCACCGCTGCCCACAACTCACGCAGGAAGGATGGCTCCCGGTCGATCAGTCCCTCCCAGACTAGATGGCTGCTCCGCATGAGCGAGTGAATCATCCAGGCAGCGGCGCGACTCGGCTCTTCGAGTAGCTCGGAGCGAAAATCAAGGGGGTCAGCCGTCTGTAGATCGGCGCCCATGATCCATTCCCAGGCCTCTGGCGAGCAGCTTCTGATCAGGGGATGATCTTGGTTCCAGACGTTCAGTAGGTCTATCCGAGCGCTGGAGTAGCTGCTGACCCCGGTCAGGCAAGTCCAGCCTGGTGGGAACTCGGCCTTGAATCCCGGCGGGGAGTGCGGGGGTTGGGAGACCCGATCCAAGTCGTCCCAGACCGGCACGATCTTGAGTCGGTCCTGCCAGAGGTATGCGGCAACGGATCCCGGGGCGATGTCTTCTCCGTACCAGGAGAACTTGTCCCGGTACATGCCAGTGGTCCCGGCTGAGCGCGGGTAGATGGACGTGACCGCCAAGCCACGCCACCGCAGCGGCGGCAGCAACTCCCTGAATCCCCCTATGTCGTTGATCAGGGGCGGATCGAGCTGACGCAGCTCACCACCTTCGAACTCAGCTCCCTCGGGCCACCTTTTGAGGCCGGCAGCCGAGATCGAAGTCCCCACGCAGCGGACGCTGAGCAAATAGAACGGCGAGTCTTCGAGGTCAGAGACGAGATCTACGTCATCCTCGAACAAGTTTCCCGCCACTTCCTTCGTCGCTTCGACTGCCACCTGATCCGGCTCGAAGCAGTTGCGGCTGACAGCGAGGCGCCCGGCTCCGTCGTCGCACCAGTCGATCTCTAGGAAGCATCCTGACTGGACTCCAAGGGGTCCGGTTCGTTGAGTTACGTCCAAATCGATGTCCATGCCGTTCCAGGCCACCATCAGGGTGCCGGGAAAGGAGAGGCCGGTGCTCAGGCCGAGCGGTTTCAGCTTGAAGCCATGCTCCCCCTTGCCGTCAAGTTTGAAGAAGGCGGGCAAGAGATCCCCCTCGAAATCGAAACGGCACAGATAGGAGCGCCAGGTCCCCAAGTCGTCGGGGAGAGAGCCTTGCCGCTCCTCCAATTTGAGGCATTTGGATATTTCGGCTCTTATGGCTTGCCGATACTCGGATCGCTCTCCACGATCCTCTCGCGCTTGTACTGACAAAAGCTCTTCGGGCACCTCGCGCTGGGGCGTGTCCTCCAGCATCGACTCGATGATCTGTTCCCGTACCTCTTCCTCCCGGTCGATCCAGCCTAGATCGTTGACGAACGGGTCCACCGAGAAGCCGGGGGCTGAGAAGGAAAAGCGACAGGGGATCCGTCTGACGGTGGACTGCAGGTAGTCACGTACTTGATCGACGAAAGCCTCTACCCCATCTACGAGGAGGTCAGGTCTGATCGTCAGCGACACCTCGGTCCCGACCTGAGCGGCCGGTGCCCTCTTCAATTCGCCGAAGTCGCTCAACCCGGCGATGGTGAAGGTCCATCCAGTTCCATCCGGATTATGCGCCTCGATCGAGCGCTGGGTGCGGATCTTCAGATCTGAGGCAATCAGGAAGTAGGAGAGCACCCCGATTCCGAAGCGGGCGGTCTTACCGGTACTGAAGCCTTTGTCCCGACATAGCCTCTCCAGGGCCCGCATCTCGTGGTTGGCTTTCCTTCCGCCGACTAGGAAGCGCGACTTGATGATTTCCCGGGACATTCCCGAGCCGGTGTCGCGGCAGGTAAGGCGGACCCCCTCCTCTGATTGCTCCAGGACGAGGCTGACGCTGTGGGTCCGAGCCAATAGCTCGGCGACTTCCTCGCTGCTGGGATCGTCTTGGCGAAGGCGCTGACGGGCGATCTGGTCTCGAACGGCGTCGAAAGCGTTCTGGAGCAGCTCCCGCACCGCAGCCAGGGGGGACCCATAAAGCTCGACTCCTCCGACCAGCTCGAGCAGCCGCGAGGGATCTGGACGGAACGTGCCGTCGATGTACTCGTAGGTTCCCTCCCGTGGTACGACTTTCGCGCGCACGGAGGTCTCGAGCCGCCATCGATGTGGAAGGTCATCCTCCCGCCCGGCCATTCGGTGGAACTGGGTTTCGTCGGCGAGCCGCCGGCTGCCGAGGAGCTCGCGGTCAACGTCGTCGACCGTCAGGTTGATCGCGTAGTGGGTAAGGGCGTTGCTGGGCTGCGCGTGTATCGAGATAACCGACTTGGCTTGATCGAAAGCCAGCTCGTGGTCCTTGTGCCAGTAGATGGCGCTCTCCTCTCCGATATCGCGATGCGCGAAGAGCACCTGAGGAGTTCGCTCGGGATCGAAATCGAGGACGTCGGCTATGCGCAGGACGCAGGCGCAGTAGCGCAGGTGAAGGACCGTTCCCGGGTTTCCCACCAGGCGCGGATCGAAGGGAGGGGACTTTAGCTGGTCGATAGAGAAATGGTGGCTTTGGCAAAGCAGGACGACGTCCTCAACCCATCCCGGATATCCCTTGGAGGCAAAGGGTTCGACCTTCGTCTCAATCCACTCCGCGCTCCAGTCGTTGTGCCGGTGGCGGATATAGCCGGCGATCATCTGTTGGGCAAGGTGGAGATCGTGGGGCGTCGATGCTGCCCGAGCGAGTGGCGGGGTCTGTCCATCCCATTCGTCGTCCAGCCACATCTGGAGTTCGTTCTGCTCATCGAGATTCAGGTTCCCTTCGCCCGTAAGCAGGAAGTCGTAGTGGTCCTGGATCCGCGAAAGAGAAGGGGACATTCCGATGTCGTGCAGGTAGGCGGCCAGCAGAAGAAGCGCCAGGTCGTAGGGGCCGACCTTCTTCAGGAGGGCAGGCTCGGCTTCGAGCAGGTCAACTATGCGCTCAGCCACGCGGAAGGCGTGGTCAGCATCGTGGAGCGTGAAGTTCTGAGGCGACGATCCGCTGTCGAGGATCTCCTCCGCATCAGGGAGGACCTCGGCCAAGATCACCTGCAGTTGCTTGGCTTGCTTATCGCCCCGCCCCTCGAGCTCAATCCAGAGCCGCGTCTCTTCCCATCCCGCGTTTGCCCCCACGCGAGAACACTACTTTTTCTGTAAAAGAAACGTTTAGGTGCTTAAACTGCTCCGCAAGCTCTCGCCGCTCTCGGGGTCGAACAGGTGCAGTTTCGCGGTATCGGCCCAGAGCTGGGCGGTCTCGCGGCGTTTGACTTTGCTGGTCGGGTCGAGGCGGGCGACGATCTGCTCGTGGCCCTCGCGGATTTCGCCGGCCCCGGTTTCCTCCAGGCTCTCTTCGACGATGTCGGCGAGCTGGTCGGACTGGACGCCTGCCGACTCGATGTGGAAGTAGGCGAAGAGGTCGGAGCCGAGCGACTCGACCAGGTCGATCTCCGCCTCGAAGGTGACGCCGCGCTCCTCCTTGAGGTCGCCGATCACCTCCACGTCCTCGAAGTTCTCCGGCCGGATGCCGGCGATCACCTGGCCCTCACCTTTGCCTTTGACGTCGAGCTTGTCGAGGTCGACCTCTCCGATCGGGAGGTTGAGCTTGCCGCCGCTGATCTCGGCCGGCATGAAGTTCATCGCCGGTGAGCCGATGAAGCCGGCGACGAAGAGGTTGACCGGGTTGTCGTAGAGCTCGGCCGGGGTGCCGACCTGCTGCAGGACGCCGGCCCGCATCACCGCCACCCGGTCACCGAGGGTCATCGCCTCGGTCTGGTCGTGGGTGACGTAGACGGTCGTCGTCTCCAGCTTCGACTGCAGTTTCGCCACCTCGGTCCGCATCTGCACCCGCAGCTTCGCGTCGAGGTTGGATAGAGGCTCGTCCATCAGGAACGCCTTCGGGTCGCGGACGATCGCCCGCCCCATCGCCACCCGCTGGCGCTGGCCGCCGGAGAGGTTGGCCGGCCGCCGGTCGAGGTGCTGCTCGAGGTCGAGCGTCCGCGCCGCCTCCTCGACCTTCTTGTCGATCTCCTCCTTGTCGGCGCCCGCCAGCTTCAGCGCGAAGCCCATGTTCTCGCGCACGGTCATGTGCGGGTAGAGCGCGTAGTTCTGGAAGACCATCGCGATGTCGCGGTCCTTCGGCGAGCGGTCGTTGACGGTCTCGCCGCCGATCTTCAGCTCGCCGCTCGAGATGTCCTCGAGCCCGGCGATCATCCGCAGCGCGGTCGACTTGCCGCAGCCGGAGGGGCCGACGAGGATCATGAACTCGCCGTCCTGGATGTCGAGGTTCATGTCTTTGACGGCTTCGAAGCCGTCGGCGAAGGTCTTGGTGACTCCATCGAGGACTATCTCTGACATCGGTGCTCCTTATCCCTTGACGGCGCCGGCGGTGAGCCCGGCGACGATTCGGCGTTGGAAGAAGAGGACGAAGACGATGATCGGCACCGTCACCACCACCGCGGCGGCGGCGATGCTCCCGGTCGGGGCGGTGAACGCCGATTCGCCGGTGAAGAAGGCGAGGGCGGCGGGAACGGTCCGCGAGGCGTCCGAGCTGGTCAGCGAGATCGCGAAGAGGAAGTCGTTCCAGCAGAAGATGAAGACGAGGATCGCGGCGGTGAAGACGCCGGGCGCGGCCAGCGGCACGATCACCTTCGTGAACGCCTGGAACGGCGTCGCCCCATCCACCTGCGCCGCTTGCTCGAGCTCCCAGGGGATCTCCCTGAAGAAGGCGACGAGGACGTAGATCGCCAGCGGCAGCGAGAAGGTCAGGTAGGGGATGATCAGTCCCACGTAGGTGTCGTAGAGGCCGAGCGCCCGCCACATGTCGAACAGCGGCCCGACGGTGGAGATCGGCGGGAACATCGCGATCGCCAGCGCCCCGGCCAGAATCACCCGCTTGCCGGGGAATTCGAGCCGCGCGATCGCGTAGGCGCAGAAGGAGGCGAGGACGATCGCGATCACGGTCGTGATCAGGGCGATCACGATCGAGTTGATCAGCGGTTTGATGAAGGGGCTGTCGTCGATCCCGCCTTCGAACAGGCTCTTGTAGTTGTCGAAGGAGATCTCGGAGGGGATGAAGCGCTGGTCGGTCAGCGCCTCCGGCGGCTTCAGCGAGATCGAGATCAGCCACAGCACCGGGATCAGGGCGAAGATCACCACCAGCGCGATGGCGATGGTCCAGAGGGCGTAGTCGCGGCCACTGTGCTGTTCCATCAGTTCGGCCTCCCTTCCTCCAGTTTGGCCCCGAAGCCGCGCACGAAGAGCAGCGCGATCAGGAAGACGCAGATGAAGATCAGCACCGAGACGGCCGAGCCGAGGCCGAGGTTGAGGCGCGAGATCAGCTGGTTGTAGCCGAGGATCGAGACCGATTCGGTGTCCAGCGCACCGCGGGTCATGATGAAGATCGTGTCGAAGACGCGGAAGGCGTCGAGGCTGCGGAAGAGCAGCGCGACGAGGATCGCCGGCTTCATCAGCGGCAGCGTGATCCGCGTGAACCGCTGCCAGGCGGTGGCGCCGTCGACCCGCGCCGCCTCGTACAGCTGGCGGTCGATCGTCACCAGCCCGGCCAGCAGCAGCAGCGCCATGAACGGGGTCGTCTTCCAGACCTCGGCGAGGATGATCACCACGAAGGAGGTGAAGCGCTCGCCGAACCAGTCGGTTTCGTCGCCGATCAGCGGCAGGTTGTTGACGAACCCGGTTTCCGGCGCGAAGGCGAACTGCCAGGCGAAGGCGGCGACCACGGTGATGATCCCGTAGGGGATCAGGACCGAGGTGCGGACGACGCCGCGGCCGAAGATCGCCCGGTACATCACCAGCGCGATCGCCATCCCCAGCACCAGCTCGATCGCCACCGTGACCACCATGATCACGACGGTGTTGAAGAAGTCGGTCCACCAGAGGTCGGAGGAGAGGACGGCGATGTAGTTGCTGAGGCCGACGAAGCCGCCCTCGTCGGGGAAGCGGAGGTCGACGTCCTGCAGCGAGAGGATCACCGCATAGACGATCGGGTAGGCGGTGACCAGCAGCATCGCCAGCACCGCCGGCGCGCACAGCATCCAGGCCAGTTTGCGTTCCGATCGGGTGCGCTCGGACTTCATCAGAGCAGCCCCTCTCGCTTGACCGCGTCTTCGACGTTCTCCTTCAGTTCGTCGAAGACCGATTCGGTGTCTTCGGGGTCGATCTTGTCGGGCGGGTGCAGCGAGCGCTGGACCGCGAGCGAGACGTCCTGGTAGGCGGGGGTGGTCGGCCGCGGGCCCGAGTTTTCGATCGACTCCTTGACCAGCTCGGCGAAGCCGGGGTAGGCCTCGGTCACGACTTTGTCGGTGTAGAGGTCAGAGCGCGAGGGCGGCAGGCCGTCGAGTTCGACCGCGGTTTTCTGGCTCTCTTTGCCGGACAGGCACTGGACCGCTTCAAAGGCGACGTCTTTGTTGTCGGAGAAGGCGCTGACCGCGAGGTTGAAGCCGCCGAGCGGCGGTTTGCTCGGCGTCCCCGCGACGACCTCGGGGAAGCGGGCGAAGCCCATCTCTTTGCCGATGTCCGGCGCTTCGGCCTGGGCGCTCGCGTAGGCGAAGGTGTAGTTGGTCATGAAGGCCGATTCGCCGGCCTCGAAGGCGAGCCGGGCGCTGTCCTCGTCGGAGGTCGAGAGGCTCGGCGGGGCGGCGCTGCCGTTGGCGAGGCGGCCGATCACCTCGAGCGCTTTTTCGGTCGGCCCCTCCTCGAGGGCGACTTCTTCGGGTCCGGAGAGGATCTGGGTGCCGGCGCTCTCGATCAGCGCGTTGACGAAGACCATGTAGCCCTCGTAGCGGTTCGCCTGCACCTGGATCGTGCCGGCTTCTTTCAGCCCTTCGGCCTGCTCGATCATCTCGTCCCAGGTTTTCGGCGGCTGTTTGACCAGGTCTTTGCGGTACCAGAGCAGCTGCGTGTTGGTGTTGAACGGCGCCGCGTAGAGCTTGTTCTCGAAGGAGGCGGTTTCGATCACGTTGGGGAAGACGTTTTCGGTCACCGCTTTTTTCTGCGCTCCCGTCCACTCTTCGACCCAGCCGGCGTTGGCGAACTCGCCGGTCCAGATCACGTCCATGCCGACGATGTCGATCGAGGAGTCCTCGGCCCCGAGCCGGCGGACCAGCTGTTCGCGCTGCTGGCTGGCGTCGGTGGGGAGGAATTCAGGCGTGATCGTGTATTTGCCGCCCGATTCTTTCGAGCACCGTTTCGAGACTTCCTCGATCGTCCCGCCCGGCTGGATCGCGACGAAGAAGGTGAGCTCGCGCGAGCCGGAGCTGTCGTCACCGCCGCCGCAGGCCGAGAAGCCCGCCACGACCAAAGCCGAGGCCGCGAGGCAGATCAGTGCCCGCGTAGCCCGACTGGATTTCACGGTCGCTCCTCCATGGTCCGCACCCTTCCCAGGGGTGCATTGAAGAAGCTGCCCGCGCCGATGCTGCTCTAAACACAGCAGAGAGGCGTACGGCTGGGTGCCCTCTGGGCCGCTCGGGAGTGTTGGCGCCCCAGTGAGTCGGCGGGACGCGAATTACGGGCGCCGAAGACTTCTGGGAATTGACTACCGCGGGGTTACACTTGCTGCATGGCAACGGCTGTGAAGAAGCTTGACTTGACGATCGGTGAGCTTGTTGAAGTTGGGGGCCGACGTTATGAGGTGGTGCCGGACCGCCAAGGAGGACTGACCCTTGAGCCGCCCATCACGCCAGTCTCTGAGTTGTATGCCAAGCGTGGCTGGGAGCCGGCTTCTGAAGAGGACTTCAAGCGCCTGACCGCCGACGACGAGTTGGCCGACGGCGAGGGCTAGTCCCCCGCCCAGAGCCAACCTCTCTCTCGAAAAGTCCGTTCGGGTAAAGGGGTGCCTAGTGGCCTTATCGTTGGAGGCATGGCAACTTCCCGCCCCCAGGCGCCCGCTGTTCCGCTCATCTTCGGCGACGAAGAGTGGAAGGAGGAGGTCGGGCGTTATGAGCCAAAAGCAGGTGCGCGCCAGCGAGCGGAACGCGGTCGGAAGGAAATCGAAGCCGGACAAGGGAAGCTCGTCTGGCGGCCATGCGAACCGGAGGGCCCTGGCGGTACTTGTCTTCCAGGGTGCCGGAAGCTCTATGTCCCACTCGATCAGGAGGGGTCCTCAGCCGCGCCCTACGGCTTTGTCTTCCAGCTGGCTAAAACCGAGAGTGGCTTCGCCTGGAACTTCATTGCTTTCGGCGAGCGTCATCCTGAGAATCCGAGCACTCGCAACGTCTACGAGCGCGCCCACAAGCGTCTTCATGGCCACTATCCGTAGCTGACGCGACAGCAGGCGGTGCTAGTTCTGCGCGGGAGCCAGCAGCGCCTCGAGCGCCTGCCGTAGGCCAGCAACCGCCGAGATCAGTGGCGCGTCGTCGCCGGCGGCGCGGGCGCGGACGAGGGCGCCCTCGACCGTGGAGACGACGAGGCCGGCGAAGGTCTCGGCGTCCTTTTTGCCGACGCCTTCGTCGCGCAGGGCGGCGGCGATCGGCGCTTCCCAGCTCTGGAAGGCCTTGGTCGCGGCGGCGGCGAGCGCCGGGTCCTCGGGCCGCGCCAGCGCCGCGGCGGCGACGGGGCAGCCGAGCCGCTCGGGCTGGTCCTTGACCCGGCGGCGGAACATCTCGCCGAACATCGTCAGCGTCGCGGCGAGGCCGCGCTCCTCCAGCGAGCGCTCGATCGCGGCCCGGATCTCCGTCCCCTCGACTTCGGCCGCCTCGACCGCGAGCTGTCGCTTGCCGCCGGGGAAGTGGTGGTAGATCGAGCCGCGCGGAGCCTTGCCGACCTCGGCGACGTCGCGCAGCTCCATCCCGGCGTAGCCCTTCTCCGCGAGCAGCTTGCGGGCGCCGTTCAGCAGCCGCTGGCGCCCGTCCCGACGGCCCGAGTCGATCATTTCCGCATCGGCAATTCGCGTTATGCCCACGGTCATAGTATAGTCGCGGCCACGATGTATGACCGTGGTCATAGAGCAGGCGTGCTGATCGCCTGCACCGGCGCCTTCCTCGCCTTCCTCGACACGACGATCGTCAACATCGCCTTCCCGGACATCTCGGCGTCGTATCCGGAGGCGAGCCAGGGCTTGCTCTCTTGGGTGCTCGACGGCTACTTCGTCGTGATCGCGGCGCTGCTGGTGCCGGCCGGCGGCCTCGCCGACCGCTTCGGCCACAAGCGGGTCTTCCTCTGGGGCCTCGCCAGCTTCACCGTCGCCAGCCTGCTCTGCGCGGTCGCGCCATCGCTGGAGTCGCTGATCGCCTTTCGCGTCCTGCAGGGCATCGGCGCGGCGGCGATCGCGCCGACCTCGCTGGCGATCGTCCTCGACAGCTTCCCGGTGGAGAAGCGCGCGACCGGGGTCGGACTCTGGGGGGCGGCCGCGGCGGCCGCGGCGGCGGTCGGTCCCACCCTCGGCGGGGCGCTGGTCGAGCTCTCCGACTGGCGCCTGGTCTTCCTCGTCAACCTGCCGCTCGGCGCCGCCCTCCTGGTCGCCGGCCGCCGCCTGCTGCCCGAGCGGCAGGCGACCGACAGTCGCTTGCCTGACCTGCCGGGAGCGCTGCTGCTGGCACTCGGCCTCGCGGCGCTGACCCTGGCGATCGTCGAGGGCAACGACTGGGGCTGGACCGGCGCCGGCACCCTCGCCGCTTTCGCTGCCGCCGCGCTGATGCTCGGCGCCGTCGTCGTCCGCAGCCTCCGCCACCCGCGCCCGATCGTCGAGCCGGCGCTGTTCGCCCACCGCTCGTTCGCGATCGGCAACCTCGGCACCCTCCTCTTCGCCGCCGCCTTCTTCTCGCTGATCCTCGGCAACGTTCTCTTCCTCACCTCTATCTGGGGCTACAGCGTGCTCACCGCCGGCCTCGCCACCCTGCCTGGCCCGGTGCTGACGACGGTCGTCTCCGGCCCCGCCGGCCGTCTCGCCGACCGCTTCGGCCACCGCGCCGTGATCGTCCCCGGCGTGCTCGTCTTCGCCGCCGGGGTGATGGTGCTGCGCTCGGCCGGGCCGGAGCCTGACTGGCTCGGCCTCTGGCTGCCCGGCGCCTCGCTGACCGGGATCGGCATCGGCCTCGCCTTCCCGACCCTCGGCTCCGCCGCCGTCCGCGACGTCCCCGTCGACCGCTTCGCCACCGCCAGCGCCGTCAACGCCGCCTTCCGCCAGGTCGGCGCCGTCCTCGGCACCGCGATCCTCGTCGCCATCGTCGGCGACCCGGTCGGCCTCAGCGAGGCCCTGCGCGTCTCCGACGCCGCCTACCTCTTCGGCGTCATCGCCGCCCTCGCCTCAGGCGCCGCCGCCCTCGGTCTGCGCCGGCAGCGAGCGTCCGACGTCCCCGAGAACGAAAGAGGCGGGCTCGTAAGCCCGCCTCTGATCAGCGACTAGTCAGCCGAAGCTCAGGGTTTCGCCTGGCCCTTGAGCTTCACTTTCAGCGTTTTCGTCGTCACCGCGCCGGAGACGCTGGTGCCCGAGATGGTCACGTTCAATTTCACCGACCGTTTCGGCGGCAGCTCCTTCAGCTTGTTCTTCAGGGCTTTGGTGAAGCCGAGTCTGAATTTGCCAAGCAGGCCGGGGGCCAGAATCTGGGTGCCACCGTTGAGTTTGGCTTTTTTGCCTTTGGCCAGTTTGGCCACGCCTTTGACGGTGACCGTCGCCTGCGTACTCGGCGTGACGACGACGGTCACCGAACCTTTGCGGACCTGGGTGCTGGTCGAGACTGACACCACCGGACAGGGCGCTTGGCTGGTTGCGCTTTGCGGGCACGCATCCTGGGTCTCGTCGCCAAAACCATCCTTATCGGCGTCGGGCTCGATAACTGCTGACATGGCGACCAAGGATTCCTGAGCTTCCGGATCCGTAGCCGGCGGGAACGTTGCAGCAGCGCCGATAGCGACATCTTCTGCGACTACACCCATCACGTTCGCAGGCGACCCCGTCCCCATGCACCAGATGGTGGACATCGGTGAGAACGCGCCAATTCTGTCCCCGGCAAGAACGGGAATACGGGTGTCGAAGGAGTTGGCTCCGCCGAGGATCGGTTGGAGGGTGCTCTCTCCAACTGCCGTGAACGTATTGGGAGCCCCAGGTGCAGGTCGCAGGACCTTGACCTTCTCGCTGATGCCTCCCGGGTAGGGGATGACGTTGACTTTCCATTTGGTCAGGACTCCGTCATGGGGAGCAGCCAGGGAACTGGGGTTGACGCTCGAGAGCTGGACCAGGGTTGAACCTGGTGGTTCCGCGCGATTACCGGTGCAGTTGTTGCCAATTTCGGTCGCCGCGGTGGCGCCGGTGGCGCCGAGCAGCGAGATAGCCAGCGCCGCAGCGGCGACGGCTGGAACGAGCTTGAGCCTCATCTTTTCTCTCCCTTTCGATCGAGGTTCGGCGCAGCATAGGGCCGGAGAAAGACGAAAGGCGCCTTCCGGCGCCCTTCGTCGGACGGATGTTCGCTCAGGTCAGCCTTTCGCCTGCCCCTTCAATTTCACTTTCAGCGTTTTCGTCGTCACCGCGCCGGAGACGCTGGTGCCGGTGACCGTCACGTTCAGCGTCAGCTTCCGTTTCGGCGGCAGCTCCTTCAGCTTGTTCTTCAGTGCTTTGGGGAAGAACAGCCGGAACTTGCTGAGGGTGCCGGGCACCAGGTTCTGGGTCCCGCCGTTGAGTTTGGCTTTTTTGCCTTTGCCCAGTCCGGCGATGCCTTTGACGGTGACCGGGGCTGCGGTGCTCGAAGTGACGACGATCGTCACCGACCCTTTGTTCACCTGCTTGCTGGTCGAAAGTGCAACCGGGGGGCAGGCCGCCTGGGTGGTTGCGCTCTGCGGGCACGCGTCCTGGGTCTCGTCGCCGAAGCCGTCGTTGTCGGCGTCGGGCTCGACCGAGACGGTGATCGGGACCTGTAATTCGTTGACCTCTTCGACGCTGGCCGCGGTCGAGCCCAGCGGCGGATTCCCGATGATGACCCCCATTCGATCGCCAGCGCTAGCGGTTTCGCAGTAGATGGTGATGGCTTCTCCTCCAGCGGACCCGAAGGTGCCGAGGAGGTCGCCGGCTCGGACTGGAATCCGGGTGGAGAAGGTGCTCAGCCCTCCGGCGACCGGCGACAGGGGGGCTTCGCCAGCCACCAGGAGCTGACCGGGAAGACCGGTCGGACGCAGGATCTTCAGGCCTGCGCTGAAGACTCCCGGCGGGATCGGCACGACGTTGAAGGTCCAACGGGTGACGACGCCGCTGACCGGAATCGCGGCGGGCAGTGGGCTGCCCGGAGCGTTGGCTGCTCCGTACAACGTGATTCCTTCAGCCGAATTGTTGCCGAGGCAGTTGCTGCCGGCCTGGGTGGCCGCCGAGGCGCCGGTCGCACCGAGCAGCGAGATGGATAGGACCGCCGTAAGTGCGGCAGTAATGAACTTGAACCTCATTTCAACTCTCCCTTTCGATTAAGGACCGCTTTGGCCCTTCTCGGGCTCAGCCTTTCGCCTGACCCTTGAGTTTCACTTTCAGCGTTTTCGTCGTCACCGCGCCGGAGACGCTGGTGCCGGTAACGGTTACTTTCAGCGTCAGCTTCTGTTTCGGCGTCAGCTCCTTCAGTTTGTTCTTCAACGCTTTGGTGAAGAACAGCCGGAACTTGCTGAGGGTGCCCGGAACCAGGTTCTGGGTCCCGCCGTTGAGTTTGGCTTTTTTGCCTTTGCCCAGTTTGGCCACGCCTTTGACGGTTACGGGCGCAGCGGTGCTGGAGGTGACGATGATCGTCACCGACCCTTTCTTCACCTGCTTGCTGGTGGAGAGCGCGACCGGCGGACAGGGCGTCTGGAAGGCAGCGCTCTGCGGGCAGGCGTCCTGGGTCTCGTCGCCGAAGCCGTCGGCGTCGGCGTCGGGCTCGACGAAGACGACGATCGGAACCTGGGCGGAGGTTTCTTCCGCCACCACGGTGCCCGTCGAGCCTTTGCCGGGGTTCCCGGCGACGAGGCCGAGCCTGTCGCCCGGGTTTTCGGTCAAGCAGAGGAGCCCTCCCGTTTCCGCCCCCGCGGCAACGCTCCCACCGATGTGATCGCCGGCCAGGACCGGGATCCTCGTCGGGTAGGTGCTTACCCCGCTGGTGACTGGCACAGGAGAACTTTCACCGACTACCTGGAACTGTTTGACGAAGCCAGTGGGACGGAAGATCTTCAGGGTCTCGGTAAGGGAGATTTCAATCGGTTCCGGAATCACCGAGAGGCTCCAGCGCGTGATCACGCCGCTGCTGGGGATAACGGCCGGAAGGGTAGATCCGGGGCCGTTGGCGAGAGAGATCGGAGTGCCCCCGCCGACGGTCTGGTTGCCGACGCATCGGTTCCCAGCTTCCGTCGCCGCCGAGGCACCGGTGGCCCCCAACAGCAAAATGGACAGGGACGCCGCAAGTGCGGCACTAGCAAATTTGAACTTCATTCTTCTCTCCTTCAAAAAGGGGGCGCCTCGTGACGCCCCCCGCGGGTCTGGCTCAGTCTTTCGCCTGTCCCTTGAGTTTCAGTTTCAGCGTTTTCGTGGTCACCGCGCCAGCGACGCTGGTGCCGGCAACGGTCACGTTCAGCCGCACGGACTGTTTGGGCGGCAGCTCCTTCAGCTTGTTCTTCAGCCCTTTGGTGAACCTGAGCGTGAATTTGCTAAGTGCGCCCGGAACCAGGTTCTGCGTCCCGCCGTTGAGTTTGGCTTTTTTGCCTTTGCCGAGACTGGCGACGCCTTTGACCGTCACCGGGGCTGCGGTGCTGCTGGTGACGACGATCGTCACCGAGCCTTTGCGAATCTGCTTGCTGGTCGACAGGGCGACCGGCGGGCAGGCCACTTGCGTCGCGGCGCTCTGCGGACAGGCGTCCTGGGTCTCGTCGCCGAAGCCGTCGGCGTCGGCGTCGGGCTCAATGGTTGCGGAGACCGGAACGAGTGCTTCCGTTTCGACTCCTGCCACCGCCGCGGTCGTCCCGGTGGTCGGGTTGCCGAGGATGAAGCCGATGCTGTTGCCGGGATTTTCAGTTTCGGGGCCTTGACAGAACAGCGCGCCGTATGGCGTGCCGAAGCCGAACAGGCCCAGGCGGTCGCCTGCCTGGATCGGAATCCGCGTGGTGAAGACGTTTTCGCCCCCGCCCACGTTTGACATCGCGCTTTCCCCGACTACTTGGAACTGGGTGGGGGAGGCGGTCGGCCGGAAGATCTTGAGTTGCTGGGGCAGGAAGACCGGGGCTGGTATCAGCCGGATTTTCCATTTCGTCACTACTCCTGACGAGGGGGCCACGGTCTGGCCGCCGTTCTGGGCCAACTGGATCACGGTGTAGGGCGATTCTTCGGCCCGGTTTGCCGTGCAGTTGGTACCGAATTCGGTCGCCGCCGAGGCGCTGGTGGCGCCAAGCAACGAGATTGCCAATGCCGCGGCAAGGGCAACTGGAACGAGCTTGAGCCTCATCTGTTCTCTCCCTTTCGATCGAGGCGGATTGCCGCGAGCATATCCCGGATCTCTGAATTGAAAAAAGGAACCGAAGTGTTTTGGCCGCTTAGGCCAGATCGAGCGAGCGCCAGGCGCTCTCGGCCGCGGCGAGGCTGACGCTGAGGCTGCGGTCGCCGGCGCCGATCGCGATCTGCTCGCCGCCGACTGTGCCGATCAGGACGGCGCCGAGCTCCTCCAGGACCTCACGGTCGCCGCTGACGAGGAAGCCGCCGCCGCCCTCGCCGAAGAGGGCTTCCTCGGGTTGGCAGCCGCGCTCGCGGAGGTGTTCGACGTTCGCCTCGCAGCCGATGCCGCCGGCGATCGCGGACTCGGCGATCGCTACGGCGAGGCCGCCGTCGGAGACGTCGTGGGCGGAGGCGAGCTTGCCGGCGCGGACCGCGTCGCGGACGATCGTGCAGGCGGCGGCGACCGCGGCGACGTCCGGCTGCGGCAGGCCCATCTTCAGCTGCCCTCGCTGCTTCGCCAGCTCGGAGCCGTGGAGGGTCGGGGCGAAGGGACCGATCAGGCCGATCGCGTCGCCCTCGCGGACGAAGGCGTTGCCGGCGACCCGGGCGGGATCGGGGACTTCGCCGACCAGGGCCACCACCGGGGTCGGGTAGATCGGGCCGTCGGGGCCCTCGTTGTAGAGGGAGACGTTGCCGCCGACGACCGGCACGCCGAGGGCATTGCAGGCGTCGGCGAGGCCGCTGACGGCGCGGTCGAGCTGCCAGGCGCCGGTCGGCTTCTCGGGGTTGCCGAAGTTGAGGCAGTTGGTCAGGCCGAGCGGCTCGGCGCCGACGCAGGCGAGGTTCTGGGCGCACTCGAGCACCGCGTCGATCGTCCCCCCGTAGGGATCGCAGGCGACGCGCCGGCCGTTGCCGTCGATCGAGACCGCGATCGCGTTGCCGGACTCGGGCAGCTGGAGCACCGCGGCGTCGGCTTGCTCGGGCCGGCGCACGGTCCGCGAGCCGACCAGCGAGTCGTACTGCTCGAAGGCCCAGCGCTTGGAGGCGATGCTCGGCGCCCCCAGCAGCGCCAGCAGCTCCTCCTCGGGCGCGGCGCCCTCAGCCAGCGTCTGCCGGTTGCCGTAGATCCAGCCCCCCGGCTCGGCCGGGTCGAGGTCATAAAGGGGGCAGCCGTCGACCAGCGCCTCGACCGGCATCTCGCCGACGACCTCGCCGCCGCGGAGGATGCGGATCAGGCCGCTATCGGTGACCTCGCCGATCTCCGCCGAGCCGGTCTGCCACTTCTCGCAGATCGCCCGCACCTCGGCGACGCGCTCCGGCTCGACCACCGCCAGCATCCGCTCCTGGGACTCGGAGACCATGATCTCGAAGGGCTCCATGTCGGCCTCGCGCAGCGGCACCTCGGCGACGTCGATGTCGATCCCGACCCCGCCGGCCGAGGCCATCTCCCCGGCCGAGGAAGTGAGGCCCGCGGCGCCGAGGTCCTGCAGCGAGACCAGCAGCCCCTTCGCCAGCAGCTCCAGGCAGCACTCGAGCACCTTCGACTCCTCGAAGGGGTCGCCGATCTGCACGGTCGGCCGCTTCTCCTCGTCGCCCTCGCCGAGCTCGGCCGAGGCCAGCACCGAGGCGCCGCCGATCCCGTCGCGCCCGGTCGAGGCGCCCATCAGGACGACCGAGTTGCCGACCCCGGCCGCCGCGGCGCGGACCATGTCGGCGGTCTTGGCGAAGCCGATGCACATCGCGTTGACCAGGCAGTTGTGCTCGTAGGGCTCCTCGAAGTAGATCTCGCCGCCGACCGTCGCCACCCCGATCGAGTTGCCGTAGTGGCCGATCCCGCGCACCGCGCCGTCGAGCAGGTGGCGCGAGCGGACCGAGTCGAGCTCGCCGAAGCGGAGGCTGTCGAGGATCGCGATCGGCCGCGCCCCGATCGCGAAGACGTCGCGGAGGATGCCGCCGACACCGGTGGCCGCGCCCTGGAACGGTTCGACCGCGCTCGGGTGGTTGTGGCTCTCGACCTTGAAGGCAACCGCGTAGCCGCCGCCGACGTCGACCGCGCCGGCGTTCTCGCCCGGCCCCATCACCACCCGCTCACCCTCGGTCGGCAGCCGCCGCAGCAGCTTGCGCGAGTGCTTGTAGGCGCAGTGCTCGGACCAGAGCAGGCTGAACATCGCCAGCTCGACGTCGTTCGGCTCCCGCCCCAGCTTCTCGACGATCAGCTCGTACTCTGAGTCGGTCAGTCCCAGCTCGCGGTATTTCGGGGTGCCGACGGTCACGCGCTCACCAGGCGGTCCATCCGCGCGAAGACCCGCAGGCCGTCGGTCGAGCCGGTCAGCGGGTCGACCGCGTGCTCGGGGTGGGGCATCAGGCCGAGCACGTTGCCGCGCTCGTTGGTGACGCCGGCGATGTCGCGCACCGAGCCGTTGGAGTTGTGCCCCTCGGCGTAGCGGTAGGCGATCTGGCCGTTGCGCTCGATCTCGTCGAGCATCTCCTCCGGCGCGTAGTAGCGGCCTTCGCCGTGCTTGGCGGGGATCGAGAGCCGCTCGCCCGTGCCCTCTTCGATCAGGTCGACCTGGTGGCAGCGGAAGCGCAGCTCGACGTTGCGCAGCAGCGCGCCCGGCAGCAGCCCCGCCTCGCAGAGAACCTGGAAGCCGTTGCAGATCCCCAGCACGGGAGCGCCCGCCTCGGCCGCCTCGGCGACAGCTTCCATCGCCGGGCTGAAGCGGGCGATCGCGCCGGCCCGCAGGTAGTCGCCGTAGGAGAAGCCGCCGGGAACGACGACGCCGTCGACGCCGTCGAGGTCGCGGCTCTCGTGCCAGATCAGCCGCGCCCCGTCGCCGGCCAGCTCGCAGGCGTGCAGCGCGTCCCGCTCATCGCAGGACCCGGGGAACTGGAGGACGCCCCAGATCACAGGGTCTGGATCTCGTAGTCCTCGATCAGGGTGTTGGCGAGCAGCTTCTCGCAGAGCTCCTCGAGCCGCTCCGGGCTCTCGGCCTCGAGCTCGACCATCCGCCCGACGTGGACCTGCCCGATCCCCTCGAAGCCGAGCGCCGGCAGCGCTCGCTCCACGGCCTTGCCCTGAGGGTCGAGGATGCCCTCCTTGGGGCGGATCAGCACGCGCGCCTTCACTGGAGCCAATCTAGCGAGTGACTCAGAACGACTCGCCGGTGATCCGCTCGTAGGCCTCGACGTATTTCGCCCGCGTCTGCTCGACCACGTCGGGCGGCAGCTCCGGCGCCGGCGGCTTTTTGTCCCAGCCGCTCGCCGTCGCCCAGTCGCGGACGAACTGCTTGTCGAAGGAGGGGGGCGTGACGCCGGGCTGGTAGCTGGCAGCCGGCCAGAAGCGCGAGGAGTCCGGCGTCAGGACCTCGTCGGCGAGGACGATCTCGGCGCCGGCGCTGCGGCCGAACTCGAACTTGGTGTCGGCGAGGATGATCCCGCGCTGGGCCGCGTGCTGGGAGCCGCGCTTGTAGACCTCGATCGAGATCCGCCGCAGCTCTTCCATCAGCGCCCGGTCGCCGACGATCTCGGCGGCGCGGTCGAAGTCGACGTTCTCGTCGTGGTCGCCGACCTCGGCCTTGGTCGCGGGGGTGAAGATCGGCTCCGGCAGCTGGTCGGACTCGACCAGGCCGGAGGGCAGCTCGATCCCGCAAACCGCGCCGCCTTCCTTGTATTCCTTCCAGCCCGAGCCGGAGAGGTAGCCGCGGACGACGCACTCGACCGGGTACATCTCGAGCTTCTTCACCCGCATCGCCCGTTCGGCGACCTCCTCGGGCACGTCCTCGGAGATGAAGTGGTTGGGGACGATGTCCTCGGTCAGCCCGAACCAGAAGACCGACATCCGGTTCAGCACCTTGCCCTTGTCGGGGATCGGCGTCGGCATCACGACGTCGTAGGTGGAAATGCGGTCCGAGGCGACCATCAGCAGGTCGTCGTCCCACTCGTAGATCTCGCGGACCTTTCCTGAGGAAAGAAGGTTCAAATCGGCAACGGTTGGCATGGGGCGCGATGCTAGCTGGACGGAGAGCGGAGCCGTTCCGCGCCGTGTCTGCGACCTTCATCACACCCCGCATCCTCCGCACTCTGCGATGCTGGATCCGTGGCGCTCCCGCCCGAACCGAACGCACCGCCGCTGGTGCAGATGCTGCGCTGGGCCTTTCGCCCGATCGCCTTCATGCAGGACTGCCGCCGCCAGTTCGGCGATTCATTCAGCGTCCGCTTCCTCGGCTTCGAGCGGCCGATGGTCCTGATCAGCGACCCGGCCGCGATCAAGGCGCTCTACCAGGAGCGCGAGCACGGCCTGCCGCCGGGGCGCAACATCATCCTCGAGCCGATCCTCGGCTCCAAATCGCTGCTGATCCAGGAAGGGGCCGAGCACCTCAGCCGCCGCCGGCTGATGCTGCCGCCCTTCCACGGCGAGCGGATGCGCTCCTACGAGGCGACGGTGAGCGAGATCGTCGAGGCCGAGATCGACTCCTGGCCGCTCGGCGAGGAGTTCCCGATCCACACGCGGATGCAGGCGGTGACGCTGGAGGTGATCCTGCGGGTCGTCTTCGGCGTCTCCAGCGGGCCGCGGCTCGACCGGCTGCGGGGGATGCTCGGGACCGTGCTGCAGGAAACGGCCTCGCCGGGACGGCAGGTGCTGGGGCTGGTGCTGCAGCGCTTCGGCGGCCGCGGCATGTTCGCCCACTTCGAGCGCGAGCTGCGCGAAGTCGACGAGCTGCTGATGGCGGAGATCGCCGAGCACCGCGAGCGCCCCGACCTCGAAGAGAGAGAGGACATCCTCTCGATGCTGATGCTGGCCGAGTTCGAGGACGGCTCGCGGATGGAGGACCGTGAGCTGCGCGACCAGCTGATGACGCTGCTTCTGGCCGGGCACGAGACGACCGCGACCGCCCTCGCCTGGACCTTCGACCTGCTGCTGCGCCACCCGGCGGAGCTGGCGCGCCTGCGCGAGTCATTGGCGGCTGGGGAGGAGGACTACCTGCGGGCGACGATCTCCGAGTCGCTGCGGCTGCGGCCGGTGATTCCGCTGGCGGGCCGGCGACTAGCGAAGGAGCTTGTTGCCGATGGGACGACGCTGCCCGCCGGGACCGACGTCACCCCGGCGATCTGGCTCACCCACACCCGCGCCGACCTCTATCCCGAGCCGTTCGCCTTCAAGCCCGAGCGCTTCCTCGGCGATGGCCCCGACACCTACGCCTGGATCCCCTTCGGCGGCGGCGTCCGTCGCTGCATCGGCGCCGCCTTCGCCGAGTTCGAGATGCGGATCGTCCTCCGCGAGGTGCTGACCCGCTGCGAGCTGCGCAAGGCGAGCCCGCGCCCCGAGCGCACCGGCCGCCGCAACATCACCCTCTCGCCGAAAGAGGGAACCCCGGTCGTGGTCACCGACCGCCAGCCGGCCCGCGAGCCGGTTGCGGTCTGACAACACGTTCCGAATCTTTTTGTCTACACTCCTCCCATGGAGGCACTTCTGGAGAGGGAGGCAGACGTGGAGAACTGGAACGACGAGCGGCTGGACGAACTGAGCCGGCGGATTGAGGAAACGGCCACCAAGGCGGAAATGAATCAGCGCTTCGGCGAGATGAATAGACGATTCGATGAAAGCGCCGCTCGATCTGAGCGCTTCGAATCGAAAGTCGGCGCCGAATTCCACAGGTTCACGGATCGGCTCGACAAACTGTTCTACATCCAGCTCTTTTTCCTGGTCAGCCTCGCCGTTGCACTGATGACCGATCAGGCATAAGCAGCCGTCAGCCGCCGGACTTGGCGGGGGAGTGCGGGTGCTCCTTCGCCCAGCTGGCGATCGTGCCGGAGCCGGAGATCACCTCGCCGTCGTCGAGGACGAGGATCGGCACGTCTTCCTGGCCGCTGAGCTTCTTGATCTCAGCCCGGTCCTTTTCCCGGCTGCCCCAGGTCCAGGGCATCATCCGGTAGCCGCCGACCGTCTTCAGCTCGTACTCGTAGCCCGCCGCGTCGAGGGCCTTGCCGGCCTTCGCGCAAGGGTGGGCGAAACCAGGCCCCATCTTCTTCGTGCCGCAGGTGTAGAGGATCATGCTGGCCAGCCTAACCACCCGCGAGTGCGCTGACCACCTCTTCGCAGGCTCGCTCCCCCGACTGCACCGCGCCGTCCATGTAGCCGTTCCAGACGGTGGCGGTCTCGGCGCCGGCCCAGTGGAGGGAGCCGATCGGTGCCCGCAGGGCGCGGCCGTATTCGGTCCAGCCGCCGGTCGTCATCAGGCAGCCGTAGCAGCCGCGCGTCCACTCCTCGTCGGCCCAGACGCGCTCGATGAACTGCTGCGGCGCCGCCGCCCGCTCGCCGAAGAGGCGCGCGTGGCCGGCGAGGATCGCCTGCTGCCGCTCCGCCGCCGGGCGGCCTCCCCACTCACGGGCGAGCCGTCCCTCGAGGAAGCCGAGGAGGACGCCGGGGCTGCCGTCGGGGGGCGAGTTGTCGAAGACGACGCGGGCGGGGCCGACGTCGGTGGCCGCCTGCCCGGAGAGGCCGTCCCTTCGCCAGAACGGCTCCTCGTAGATCGCCATCGTCTTGATCACGGTCCCCTGCGGCATCCGCTGGGTCAGCTGGTCGCGCAGCGCCGGCAGCGGCGGGTCGTAGGCGATCCGGCCGGCGAGGGTCGGCGGCACCGCGACGATCGCGCGCTTCGCGCGGACGGTCAGGGTCGCGTGCGGCTCGTCGCCGGCATGGAGAACGACCCCCTCGCTGCCGTGCTCGATCCGCCGTACCGGTGCGCCCAGCCGCAGCTGCTCCTCTCCGAGCTGCTCCGCCAGCAGCAGCGGGATTCGCTGTGAACCGCCGTGGAAGCGGTCCTGCTGGGCGCCGCCGCCGGTGCCGAGCAGGCGGTTGAAGCCGCCGCCGGAGTGCGCGTAGAAGAGGACGTGGAGGAGCGAGACGTCGGCCGGCTCGGCCGCCCAGACCGCCTCGGTCGCCAGTCCGAGGAGGGTGCGCGCGGCGGCGCTGCGGGTGTTCCGCCGAAGCCAGCTGGCGAAGGTCTGCTCGTCCCAGCGGCGCGCCTTCGGCGCCGCCCAGGGTGCGTCGAGCGGCACCTGCCGCGCCATCCGGTCGAGCCGCGCTCGCGCCAGTTCGAGGTCGGCCAGCGCCAGCGGCGAGACGGCGCGGGAGAGGTCGCGCAGCAGCTCGACCCGGGCGTCGGTGAGGGCGCCGGCGTAGGAGGTCCGCTTGCCGCCGACCTCGAGCAGGTGCCGTCCCTCGTCGTGGGTGGGGAAGGTGGTGACCCCGAGCTCGGTGGCGAGCGCCGCGATCCGCTCCTGGCCGGGCCCGATCCACTGGCCGCCGACCTCGACCACCTTGCCGTCGCCGATCTCCTCGTTGAGGATCCGCCCTCCGACCCGGTCTCGCGCCTCCAGCACCAGCGGTCGCAGGCCGGCCGCCGCCAGCCTCCGGGCCGCGACCAGCCCGGCAAGGCCGGCGCCCACAATCGCGACGTCGGCCTCGAGCTGCTCGGTCATGGACTCAGGATCGCAGCGCTTCGAGCCGCTCGAAGATCTCGGGCAGGTGCGTCAGGTAGGCGCCGTAGTCGAAGACGGCGTCGAGGTCGAGGTCCGGCGCCGCCTCGCCGATCAGGTCGCGGAACTCGGTCCGGGTGTCCCAGGCGCGCTGGGCGTTCTCCTGGACCACCCGGTAGGCGTCGTCGCGGGTCATCCCCGACTCGACCAGCGCCGTCAGCGCCCGCTGGCTGAACAGGGCGCCGTGGGTGAGACCGAGGTTCTCGCGCATCCGCTCCTCGTTCACCTTCATCCCGGCGGCGACCTTGGCCGCCAGGTCCTGCATGTAGTCGAGGCCGATCGTCGCGTCGGGGAGGATCACCCGCTCGGCGCCGGAGTGGGAGATGTCGCGCTCGTGCCAGAGGGCGACGTTCTCGATTCCCGCCTGCGAGTAGCCGCGCAGGACCCGGGCGAGGCCGGTGATCCGCTCGGTGCGGATCGGGTTGCGCTTGTGGGGCATCGCCGAGGAGCCCTTCTGGCCGGCGGCGAACGGCTCTTCGACCTCGCGCACCTCGGTTTTCTGCAGGTTCCGCACCTCGGTCGCGAAGCGCTCGAGGCCGGCGCCGGCGATCGCGATCGCCGTCAGCAGGACGGCGTGGCGGTCGCGGGGGACGACCTGGGTCGCCACGTCCTCGCGCTCCAGCCCGAGCTTCTCCATCACCCGCGCCTCGACCGCGGGGGGGACCGAGGCGTAGGTGCCGACGGCGCCGGAGAGCTTGCCGAAGCGCAGCTGCGCGAACGCCTCCTCCAGCCGCTCGAGGTTGCGGTCGGCCTCGAAGGCGAAGCCCGCCAGCCGCAGGCCGAAGGTGGTCGGCTCGGCGTGAACGCCGTGGGTGCGGCCGACGCAGAGGGTGTCGCGGTGCTCCAGCGCCCGCTCGACCAGGGCGTCGCGGTAGTCGCGGGCACTCGCGAGGACGATCTTCCCCGCCCGCTGCAGCTGCACCGCCAGCGCCGTGTCGAGCACGTCGGAGGAGGTGAGGCCGTAGTGGATCCAGCGACCGTGCTCGCCTACGGATTGAGCCACGACGTCGACGAAGGCGGCGACGTCGTGGTCGGTCACCTTCTCCCGCTCTTCGACCGCCTCGACCGTGAAGGCCGCCTTCTCGCGAGCCTCCCGCGCCGCCTCCTCGGGAACGACTCCCTCCGCCGCCCAGGCCTCGGTCGCCGCCAGCTCGACCTCGAGCCAGCTCTCGAACTTCGCCTGCGGGGTCCAGACCGCCCCGATCTCGGGGCGGGTGTAGCGGGGGATCACGTGTTGATTATCCGCGCGGCGAGGACGCCGGCGTTTTTCGCTCCGTCGATCGCGACGCAGGCGACCGGGATCCCGGGCGGCATCTGCACCGCCGAGAGCAGCGCGTCAAGGCCGCCGAGGCTCTTGCCGAGGATCGGCACGCCGATCACCGGCAGCTCGGTATGAGCGGCCGCCACGCCCGGCAGCGCGGCCGACATCCCGGCGCCGGCGATGATCACTTTCAGGCCCCGCATCTGGGCGTTGAGGCAGTACTCGCGCACCTTCTCGGGGTCGCGATGGGCGCTCATCACCCGCACCTCGTAGCGGATGCCCGCTTCCTCGAGGGCTTTGCCCGCCGGTTCCATCTTCGGCTTGTCGTTCTTCGAGCCCATGATGATCCCGACCCGGGGCTCGTCGACGTCGATTTCCTGGAACGCTTCCTCGACGGTCGCCATCGTCGCCGTCTGGGTGGGGTCGGCCGGACCGGTGCTCCCGGTCTCCGTCGTCCCGGTGGGCTGGGGCTCCTCTGAGATCTCGCTCATCTCACTCCTCGGATTCTGTTGGTGATGATTCTGTTGATGAACTGAATTAGCTGGGGACGCGCTCGACGGCGCGGGCGGCGATGTCGGTGCGGATCTGGCTTCCCTCGAAGGAGATCCGGCCGGCGGCATCGTATGCACGATCGCGCGCCTCGGCAGGACTGGTTCCCAATCCGGTCACGTTCAACACCCGACCGCCGGCGGTGACGATCTCGCCGTCGCGCGCGGCGGTGCCGGCGTGGGTCACCTCGGCGACCTCGGCCGCCGCCTCGAGGCCGCGGATCACGTCGCCCTTGGAGGAGGACTCCGGGTAGCCGGCGGAGGCGAGGACGACGGTCACGGCCCAGTCGTCGCCGAACTCGGCGGAAGCGCCGGCCAGTCCGCCCGGCTCGCGCGCGGCGAGGAAGAGCTCGGCGAGGTCGGAGCGCATCCGCGGCAGCACCGCCTGCGTCTCCGGGTCGCCGAAGCGGCAGTTGAACTCGAGCACCTTGGGACCGTCCGGCCCGATCATCAGGCCGGCGTAGAGGACGCCGTGGAAGGGAATCCCGCGGGCCGCCATCGCGGCGACGATCGGGCGGTGAACGCGGTCGACGATCTCCTCGACCTCGGCGGCGCCGAAGCCGGGGACCGGGGAGTAGCTGCCCATGCCGCCGGTGTTCGGCCCCTGGTCGCCGTCGAAGATCCGCTTGTAGTCCTGGGCGGGGGCGAGCGGGACGACGTTCTCGCCGTCGCAGATCGCCAGCAGCGAGAGCTCCTCGCCCTCGAGGAACTCCTCGGCGACGACGGTGGTCGAGCCGAAGCGCTGCTCGGTGAAGAAGAGCTCGACGGCGTCGCGGGCCTCGTCCTCGCTCTGGCAGATGATCACGCCCTTGCCCGCGGCGAGGCCGTCGGCCTTGAGCACGGTCGGGTAGGTGGCGTCGGCGAGGTGCTCCAGTGCTTCGGTGCGGCTGCGCAGCAGCACGTGCGAGGCGGTCGGCACCCCGGCCTCCTCCATCAGCTCCTTGGCGAAGGCCTTGGAGCCCTCCAGCTCGGCTGCGGCCTTGGTCGGGCCGAAGGCCGGGATGCCCGCTCCCTCCAGCGCGTCGACGGCGCCCGCGACCAAGCCCGCCTCGGGGCCGATCACAGCCAGGTCGACACCGTGCTCCTTGGCCGCTGCGACGATCGCCGCCGCGTCTTCGACGCCGACGTTGGGCAGGCACTCGGCATCGGCCGCGATCCCGGCGTTGCCGGGCGCGCAGAGCACCTCGGTGACCTGCGGCGAGCGCCGCAGCGCCTTCACGATCGCGTGCTCGCGACCGCCTCCTCCGACTACGAGTGCCTTCAACGCCCGGCCTAGAGCGAGCTGGAGAGGTCTTCGGCGGGCATCGCCGCCAAGGTCTGGCTCGTCATCGTCCCCCGCGAGCCGAGCTCGACGGAGATCTTCGCCATCGTCTTCTCGTCGGGAGCCTCGACGACCGTGACAAAGTCGTACTGCCCCAGGGTCGCGTACTGGGCCACCACCTTTGCCCCGATCTGTTCAACCTCCCGGTTCACCTCGGCCACCCGCCCCGGGTTGTTCTTCAACGTCCGAACACCCTCAGCGGTCAAGTTCGTCAGCATCAAATAAGTAGGCATCGCGGTCCCCTTCAGGTCGAAATCGGGCCTCCGCCTCAACCGTACATCAGCTCAGCTCCTGCGAAAGACGCGCCTGGTTCCCGCTGTGTAGCCGGAGCTCGATTGCAGGGGGTGCCGGTGGGGGTCTCCAGACACTCAACCACGAGCCATAGCGAGTGGTGTCTGGAGACCCCCACCGGCACCCCCTCTACCGCAAGCCCTTAGTACTCGTGGTACCCGGCGTGGATGTGGTCGCAGTGGTCGGCCATCGCAAAGGCCGGACCGGCGCCGTCGAGGTCGAAGCAGTAGATCAGCTCGGTCGGGTGCAGTGGCTCGGGCAGCTGCGCGAGGGCGAAGCCGAGCTGGGCGCAGGGGGCGGTGGTGGAGACGTCGGTGCAGGAGACGCCGTCGACGGCGGCGATGTCCATCGCCCGCCCGTAGAAGTGGTTGGAGACGTTGCCGGAGGCGGTCATCTGCGAGTGGTCGGAGCGCAGCGAGCTGATCGTGATCTCGTGGTCCTTGGTCATCAGCGCCAGCAGGCCGGTGATCCGTTCGTCGAGCATGCCGGCCTGGATGTCCCGCAGCTCGAGGTCGTTGGAGAGGACGAGGTTGTCCCAGTTGATCTGCGCGGCGACGTCGCCGGGGAGGACGATCGACCATTCGTCGGTCAGGGCTTTGCATTTGCCCGACAGTCGGTCGGCCTCGACGGCGATCGCGTCGACGTACCAAGAGGCCTGGTTGTGGGTGAAGACGCCGGCGTCGATGCTGCCGCGCGACCACATCAGCCGCGCCAGCGTTGCCGCCGAGTCGTCGACGTCAGCGTGGCGGAGGCGGCCGTCCTTGTCGCCGTCGACGGCGTAGCGACTCCACTCCGCCGGGTCGAGCCCGAGCGGCCCTTCGGTTTCCAGTTGGGCTTTGCTCATGCCGCGGCCGAAGTCGGACTCGAGGCGGGCGATCGCGGCCAGCGTCCAGACGCCGCGCTTGCCGAGCTCGTAGCGGCCGGCGGCGGCCTCGAAGGCGTTCAGGTACTCCTCCGGAATCTGTTTGCGCCAGTCCTCGGCGGGGACGCACTTGAAGACCTGGATCTGGGGGGTGAGGGCGAGGGTGGCGTAGTCGGTGCCGACTTCGCCGGCGTAGCAACCGGCGTGCTCGAGCACGTCTTCGACGTACCAGTCGGCGTGGTTGTAGGCCCAGATCGCTCCCCAGACATCGCCGGGGAACCCAGCCGCGCTGAGGTAGCGGGCGGCGGCGTGGATCGCGTCTTCGGGATTGTTCGGGTCCGCGACCCCGTCGCCGTTGGCGTCTACCCCGTACATCGCCCAGGTTTCCGGCATGAACTGCATCCAGCCTTCGGCGCCCGCGTAGGAGGGGCCGAGGTTCTGGCCGAAGCCGGTCTCGATCGCGTTGATCGCGGCGAGGATCGCCGGGCCCTGCGAGCCGAGCGCGTATTTGTCGGAGGCGGCGTGGTAGATCGGGATCAGGACCGGCGGCACGCCGGTGATCGCGCAGCTCGAGGACGGCAGCGAGGGGATCGTGAAGGCAGCGCCCGGGTTCGGGGCGGGAGTGGTTACCGCCTCGGGCACGGCTTCGGTGCCTTCCGGCTCGACGGTCGTCGCGTCTTCGTCCCCGGCGTCGACCCCGCCGCTCGGCGGCGGCGTCTCGGTCGCCGGGACCGGCGGCGGGACGAGCGCGTCCCCTTCCTTCACCGGATCCGCTTCGTCAGGGACCCAGGGAGCTTCGATCGCCGCCCCCGGCGTCGGTTCGGCCGCCGTGGTCGCGGTCTCGGCCTGCGCCACCGCCACCGGCACCGCCAGGGCCGCGGTGGCCGCCGCGGTCGCCAGCACCGCCTTGATCTTCTCCGCCTGCGCCATCAGCCGAGGACGTTGGTCACGCGCCACTGTTTGCTCTCCCAGCGTTCCATCTCCAGCCGCAGCTCGCTGGTCGAGCCGACCCGCAGCAGCGAGACGCTGATCGGGTAGATGCGGTCATGGGAGGGGGCGGGCACGACGTTGAGGACTTTCGCTTTCGGCACCTCGACCCCTGCGGGCTGGCGCGGCGGCCGCTCCATCAGCGCCTCGGTCAGCTCCGGGGTCGCGGTCGCGGCAAACGCTTTGCGCACCTCGGCCTTCTCCCCGCCGGTCTCGTAGACGACGAAGGCGGTGGCGAACTTGCGGGCGACGGCGACCGCGGCGGGGCCGGCCGGCGGGCCGTCAACGGTGGGGGCGGAGGTGGAGGCGGTGGCCCCGGCCCCATTTGCGGAAGCGGCGGGGTCCGAGGAGATCGTGTCGGTGGCGGCGTTGCCGGTGTTGGAAGCGGTCGACCCGGCAGGGGCTTTGTCTGCCACCGCTTTCGAGCCCGCCACCTGTGACGGCTTGCCGCCGGTATCGGGGGCTTTGAAGACGGGAGTGGCGCCCTGCAGGGTCGGGTCGGGCTCGGGCGCCGGCTGCGGCGTCACCGGCTGCGGCGCCGGCTCGACGGCGGCGGCGACCGGAGCGACGGTCTGCGGCTCGGAGCCATCGGAGGAGACGAGGGCGTAGCTGCCGATCCCGATCCCCAGAGCCAGCACGACGGCACCGCCGGTGACCGCGGCCCGCCCCTGCCGGCTCAGGGTGACGAAGCGGTCCTCGAGCGGCCAGATCAGGCGGTCGCGCAGCGCCAGCGAGAGGTCCTCGAGGGCCTCCGGTTGCCGCCGCTTCGGGCGCGCGTTGATCGGGGTCAGGTCGTCGTTCATCGAGTCTGGCCGGGTCTCTCCCACAACCTAGCTTGAACCAGGCAATTAAAGAGCACCTTTAGCTTCCAGTTGTTTCGGCAGGAGGCAGCGGGAAAATGAGCCCTGAAACGGGCCCGGCTCAGGCTGCGGCCGCGGTTGCCGGAGCCTCCGCCCGCTCGAAGACGATCTCGCCGTCGCGGGCGTCGACCCGGACCACGTCGCCTTCGCCGAACTCGCCCTCGAGGATCTTCAGCGCCAGCTTGTCGACCAGCTGCTTCTGGATCACCCGCTTCAGCGGCCGCGCCCCGTAGGTCGGGTCGTAGCCAAGGTTGCCAAGCAGGGTGCGGGCGTCGTCTGAGAGCTCGATCTCGATCCCGCGTTCGCGCACCCGGCCAACCAGCTGATCGACCTGCAGCTCGACGATGCGTGCGATGTCCGCCTTGGAGAGCCGGTGGAAGATCACCGTGTCGTCGATCCGGTTGAGGAACTCCGGCTTGAAGGTCGCCGCCAGCACCTCTTCGATCGCCTCGCGGATCCCCTCGTCGACCTGGTCGCCGACGATCCGGTCCGAGCCGACGTTCGAGGTCATGATCAGGACCGTGTTGGTGAAGCTGACCGTGCGACCCTGGCCGTCGGTCAGGCGCCCGTCGTCCATCAGCTGCAGCAGCGTGTTGAAGACGTCGGGGTGGGCCTTCTCGATCTCGTCCAGCAGCACCACCGCGTAGGGCCGGCGCCGCACCGCCTCGGTCAGCTGCCCGCCCTCCTCGTAGCCGACGTAGCCGGGGGGCGCGCCGATCAGCCGCGCGACCGTGTGCTTCTCCATGTACTCGGACATGTCGAGGCGGACGATCGCTTGCTCGGAGTCGAACATGAACTCGGCCAGCGCCTTCGCCAGCTCGGTCTTGCCGACCCCGGTCGGGCCGAGGAAGAGGAAGCTGCCGATCGGCCGGTTCGGGTCCGAGAGCCCGGCCCGCGAGCGTCGCAGGGCGTTGGAGACGGCGGCGATCGCCTCGTCCTGGCCGATCACCCGGTCGTGCAGCCGCTCCTCCATCTGGATCAGCTTCTGGACCTCGCCCTCCATCAGCCGGCTGACCGGGATCCCGGTCCATTTGGCGACGACCTCGGCGACGTCCTCTTCGGTGACTTCCTCCGCAAGCATTGCTCCGCCCCCGGCGTGCAGCTCGTCGAGCCGCGCTTCCTGATCGGCGATCTGCTTCTCGAGCTCGGGGAGCTCGCCGAATTTGAGTTCGGCGGCTCGTTCGAGGTCGGTCTCGCGTTCGGCCCGCTCGACTTCGCGGTTGACCTCCTCGAGCCGTTCCCGCGCCCCCTTCAACGCCTCGATCGGCTCTTTCTCGTTCTGCCAGCGGGTGCGCAGCTCCGCCGCCTCCTCTTTCAAGTTGGCGAGGTCGCCCTCGAGCGTCTCCAGCCGCTGCTTCGAGGCCTCGTCCGTCTCTTTCTTCAGCGCCTCGCGCTCGATCTCCAGTTGCTGGATCCGCCGCTCGACCTCGTCGATCTCGGTCGGCACCGAGTCGATCTCGATCTTCAGCCGCGAGGCGGCCTCGTCGATCAGGTCGATCGCCTTGTCGGGGAGGAAGCGGTCGGCGATGTAGCGCTCCGAGAGGGTCGCGGCGGCGACGATCGCCGAGTCGGAGATGCGGACGCCGTGGTGGTTTTCGTAGCGCTCCTTCAGCCCGCGCAGGATCGCGATCGTGTCGTTCATGTCCGGCTCGCCGACCAGCACCGGCTGGAAGCGCCGCTCCAGCGCCGCGTCTTTCTCGATGTGCTTGCGGTACTCGTCGAGCGTGGTCGCCCCGACCGCGCGCAGCTCGCCGCGGGCCAGCATCGGCTTCAGCAGGTTGGCGGCGTCGACCGCGCCTTCGGCCGCGCCGGCGCCGACGATCGTGTGGAGCTCGTCGAGGAAGAGGACGATCTGGCCCTCGGCCTGCTGCACCTCGTTCAGCACCGCTTTCAGCCGCTCCTCGAACTCGCCCCTGTATTTGGAGCCGGCCAGCAGCGAGCCGATGTCGAGCGCGATCACCCGTCGGTCGCGCAGGCTCTCGGGCACGTCCCCCTTGACGATCCGTTGCGCCAGCCCCTCGACGATCGCCGTCTTGCCGACGCCGGGGTCGCCGATCAGCACCGGGTTGTTCTTGGTCCGGCGGGAGAGGACCTGGATCACGCGACGGATCTCCTCGTCGCGGCCGATCACCGGGTCGAGCTTCCCCGCCTCCGCCTCGGCGGTGAGATCGCGGCCGAATTTCTCCAGCGCCTGGGCGTTGTCCTCGGCGTTGGGGGAGGTGACTTTCGCCGGGCCCTGCACGGCCTTGACCGCGCGCTCCAGCTCGTCGCGGTCCGGCAGCAGGTCGGAGACGCCGGAGCCGTCCTCCGCCAGCGCCAGCAGCAGGTGGCCGACGGTGATGTAGCTGTCGCCGAACTTCGCCATCTCCTGCTCGGCACCCCGGATGACCCGCGCAAGGTTCGAGGACATCCGCGGTTCGTCGCCATCGCCCAGCGTCGGCAGCGAGCCGATCGCGTCGTTGGCCCCCGCCCGCACGGTCGCCGGATCGGCGCCGACCTTCTGCAGGACGGGGACCGCCATCGATTCGGCCTGGTCGAGCAGAGCGAGCAGAAGGTGGGCGGAGGCGATCTCCGGGTTACGCCGGGTGCGCGCCAGCTCCTGCGCCGCTGCCACCGCTTCTTGAGATTTGACCGTGAATCGATCCGCCTGCATCAGCCCGTTTCTCCGTTCCTTTTCGTCTCCAACTCCTCGATCCGCTTGCGCAGCCGCTCGTTCTCGGCCCGCAGCCTCCCCACCTGGGCTTCCAGTGACAGCACCATTTCCACCCCGGCCAGGTTCAGCCCTTCGGCGGTCATCTGCTGAATCCGCCGCAGCCGCTCGACGTCCCGCTGCGAGTAGAGGCGGGTGTTCTTCGGCGAGCGTTTCGGCGCGATCAGCCCGCGCTGCTCGTACATACGCAGCGTCTGCGGGTGCATCTCGGCCAGTTCGGCCGCGACCGAGATCATGAACACGCCCTGGTCCTGGTCGAAGGTCGCCTTCACCCGGCGCCGGTAGGTGGCCATCACCGCCCCGCCTTTCGCAGCAGCTCCGCTCGCGGGTCGCCGCCATTGAGTTGCTCGGCCAGCTCATCGACCGCCTTCAACTGCTCCTCGCTGAGGTCTTTCGGGACCGCGATCTCGAGCCGGTAGCGGATGTCGCCGCGACCGCCACCCTTCTTCGGTGGCCCCTCGCCGCGCAGCCGCTGGATCGCCCCGTGCTTGGTGCCGGGGGCGACCTTGATCTTCTTCGTCCCCTCCAGGGTCGGCACCTCGATCGTGCCGCCGCGCAGCGCCTCGGGAATCGAGATCGGCACCGCCACCTCGAGGTTGCCGTCGTCGAGCCGTTTGAAGACCGGGGAGGAAGCGACCCGCGTGGTCACATAGAGGTCGCCGGGCGGCCCGCCGCGGGGGCCGTCCTCGCCCTTGCCGGCGAGCCGGATCCGGGTCCCCTCTTTAACCCCGGCCGGGATGTTGACCTTGTAGCGCTTGGTCTGCTGGGTGAGGCCGGAGCCGCCGCAGGTGGGGCAGGGGTCCTCGATGATCTGGCCGGCGCCGCCGCACTGGGGGCAGGGCTGGCTGATCGAGAACAGGCCCTGGCCCTGCGACTCGACTCCGCGGCCTTCGCAGCGCGGACAGGTGGTGGGGGAGGTGCCGGGTTTGGCGCCGCTGCCATGGCAGGTGCCGCAACGGCTCGACTTCGGCACGGTGACGCTGATCTGGGCGCCGTTGATCGCCTGGTCGAAGGTCAGTTGCACCTCGGTCTCGAGATCGCGGCCGCGTACCTGCTGCGGCTGCGCGCGGCCGCCGCCGCGGTTGAAGACGGAGCCGAAGATGTCGCCGAAGTCGATCCCGCCGAAACCGCCGCCGGCCTGACCCGCGCCCGGGCCGAACGGTCCCTGGCCGCCTCCGCCGAAGCCACCGAAGCCACCAAATGAAGCGCCCGCGTCGTACTCCTTGCGCTTCTCAGGATCGGCGAGGACGTCGTGGGCGGCGGAGATCTCCTTGAACTTTTCCTCCGCCTCCTTGTCGCCCGGGTTGCGGTCAGGGTGGTATTTCCGGGCCAGCTTCCGGTACGCCTTCTTGATCTCCTCGTCGGTCGCCTTCTTCGAGACGCCGAGCGTCTTGTAGAGCTCGTCAGCCACTCGTCTCCTTAGCTGCTCACCACGACCCGCGCCGGTCGAATCAACTGATCGCCAAGCGCATAGCCCTTCTGCATCACCTCGACCACCGTCCCCGACTCGGTCCCCTCGACCGGCTGCGTCGAGAGCGCCTCGTGCTTGGTCGGGTCGAACTTCTCCCCCTTGGGATCGACTGCCTCGATTCCGTTTCGCGACAGCGTCTCGCGAAGCCCACCGAGAACCATCTCGACTCCGGAGGTGAGGCCCTCATCGCCTCCAGCTGCTTCCAACCCACGCTCGAGGTTGTCGACCGCATCAATTACTCCCCGCGCGATCTCAGCTTTCCCGCGAGCTTGGGCGGCCTGAACCTCCGAGCTCATCCGCTTCCGGAAGTTCTCGAAATCGGCTTTGGTCCTCTGCGCGAGTTCGAGGTACTCGTCTCTCTCCTTCTGGGCGTCAGCCAGCAGCGCCTCGAAATCCCGCTCGACCTGCTCCGCCCCTCCCGCGGGTGGCGACGATTCCGAGGACTCTCCCGGTAGGGAGAGCCCGGAATCGGAGACAGGACCCGCGGGCCGGAGCTCGTCCGTCATTTCCCGTCCTCATCGACGACCTCGGCATCAACGACCTCCTCCTCGTCAGAGGCAGCGCCGTTATCGGTCGCCCCCTCCGAGGCCGCCTCGGCCGAAGCCGCCGCGTAGATCTGCTCCGACGCTTTGGTCATCGCCGTGTTCAGCGCCTCGACCTTGGAGTCAAGCTCCTCTTTCGAGCCTGACTCGAGCGACTCGCGCACGCCCTTGACCGCCGCCCGCACGTCCTCCTTGACGGAATCGTCGACTTTGTCGCCGGCCTCATCGATCGCTTTCTCGGCCTGGTAGGCCGCGTTCTCGGCGAGGTTCCGCGTCTCCGCCAGCTCGCGCTGCTTGCGGTCCTCATCGGCGTGTGCCTCGGCGTCGGAGACCATGCTCTGGATTTCCTCGTCGGAGAGGCCGGAGCCGGATTTGATCTCGATCTTCTGCTCTTTGCCGGTGCCTTTGTCGGTCGCGGTGACGTTGATGATCCCGTTGGCGTCGATGTCGAAGGCGACCTCGATCTGCGGCATGCCCCGCGGCGCCGGGGGGATCCCGGTGAGCTGGAATTTGCCCAGGCTCTTGTTGCCGCTGGCCATCTCGCGCTCGCCCTGGAGCACGTGGATCTCGACCGACGGCTGGTTGTCCTCGGCGGTCGAGAAGACCTCCGACTTCTTCGTCGGGATCGTCGTGTTGCGCTCGATCAGCCGCGTCATCACGCCGCCTTTGGTCTCGATCCCCAGGGTCAGCGGGGTTACGTCGAGCAGCAGCACGTCCTTGACGTCGCCGGCCAGCACGCCGGCCTGGATCGCGGCGCCGACGGCGACGACCTCGTCCGGGTTGACGCCCTGGTGCGGATCCTTGCCGGTCAGCTCTTTGACCTTCTCGCGGACGGCCGGCATCCGGGTCATGCCGCCGACGAGGACGACGTGGTCGACCTCGGTGTCGGCGTCTTTCAGCGCCTGTTTCACCGGCCCGACCACGCGGTCGAGCAGGTCGCCCGTCAGCTCGTTCAGCTTCGACCGGCTCAGCTTCAGGTCGAGGTGCTTCGGCTGCCCCTCGACCGCGGTGATGAAGGGCAGGTTGATCTGCGTCTCCTGCGTCGAGGAGAGCTCGATCTTCGCCTTCTCCGCGGCCTCGTAGAGGCGCTGCAGCGAGTTTTTGTCCTGGGAGAGGTCGACGCCCTGGTCGCGTTTGAACTCGGCGACCAGCCACTCGACGATCGCTTTGTCCCAGTTGTCGCCGCCGAGGTGGTTGTCGCCGGCGGTCGCCTTCACCTCGAAGACGCCGTCGCCGATTTCCAGCACCGAGACGTCGAAGGTGCCGCCGCCGAGGTCGAAGACGAGGATCGAGTGATCGGCCTCCTCTTTGTCGAGCCCGTAGGCGAGCGAGGCGGCGGTCGGCTCGTTGATGATCCGCTTCACCTCGAGGCCGGCGATCTTGCCGGCGTCCTTGGTCGCCTGGCGCTGGTCGTCGTTGAAGTAGGCGGGGACGGTGATCACGGCGCTGTCGACGGTGTCGCCCAGCTTCGCTTCGGCGTCCGCTTTCAGCTTCTGCAGGATCATCGCGCTGATCTCCGGCGGGCTGTACTGCTTGCCGCGGGCGTCGACGCGGACGTCGCCGTTGGGGCCGGCCTCGACCTTGTACGGGACGATCGTCTCCTCCTCTTTGACTTCCGACTCCTTGCGGCCCATGAACCGCTTGATCGAGAAGATCGTGTTCTCCGGGTTCATCACCGCCTGCCGTTTGGCGACGGTGCTGACGAGGCGCTCGCCGCTCTCGGTGAACGCGACGACCGACGGGGTGGTGCGCCCGCCCTCCGCGTTCTCCAGAACGGTGGGCTCGCCGCCCTCCATCACCGCGACACATGAGTTGGTCGTGCCGAGG
>Ga0326721_10000025_pt1 | contig 144454 bp, 148 predicted proteins | sample SGPome_FD_203951 | JGI IMG/M metagenome (GOLD analysis project Ga0326721, IMG submission 203951) | Soil microbial communities from Southern Great Plains, Lamont, Oklahoma, United States - SGP_1_2016 | ecosystem: Engineered > Artificial ecosystem > Soil microcosm > Unclassified | place: USA... | reverse complement strand
ATATTGTGTTTGTTTTTTTTCTATTTTTTGTGGTGGGGGGGGGGGGGGGGGGGGGGTCCCCCCCCCCCCCCCCCCCTCGTGGTTGGGGGGTTTTGGTTTGGGGGGGGGGCCCCCCCCCGCCCCCGCTGCTACAGGCTTACTTCGGGCTGCTACTTGCGTAGGAGGAGGGCGCAAGCTAGGGCTCCTAGGAGAGCCATGGCGCTGAGGATTGCCATTGCGGTGGCGTAGGGGGTGGCGCTGGGGACGATGGTTTCGCCGGAGTGGATGACGAGGCCGAGGACCATGGTTCCGGCTGCGGCGCCGATCCAGCGGACGGTGAGGACGAGGGCGTTGGCGTCGCCGCGCTCCTCGGCGGAGACGGCGTTGGCGAGGCCGGTGAGGAGCGAGGTGAACATCGGGGCGACGCCCGGGCCCATCAGGAGCAGGCCTGGCAGCAGGAGGGCGTAGCTCTCCTCGTCGAGCGCGATCGCGATCCAGGCGAGGGCGACGGCGGTCAGCAGGTAGCCGCAGAGCGCCGGCCTACGCATCCCGATGCGATCGGTCGCCCGCCCGGCGAGCACGTTGAAGATCGGCTGGGTGATGACGGCGGGAACGATCGCCAGCGAAGCGACCAGCGGCCCGTAGTCGAGGATGTGCTGGAAGTAGGTGACGAGGTAGACGATGAAGCCGGTGATCACGAACTGGGCCGTGAACATCGCCAGGACGATCCCCCGCAGGGTGCGGCGGCGCAGCAGCCCGACGTCGAGCAGGGGGTAGCGCGTCCGCAGCTCAAGGGCGGCAAAGGTGGCGACGCCGGCGAGCCCGGCCGCGAGGAGCAGGAGCGTCGGCGGGGCCAGCAACCCCCAGGCCAGCGCCTGCATCAGCCCGACCAGGAGCGCCGAGAGCGAGGTCATCAGCAGGATCAGGCCGCGGCTGTCGAACGGCTCCGGCTGGCCCACCGGCCGGTTGTCGACCCGCGATAAGCCGACGAGGAGGAGAGCGGCGCCGACCGCGGCCTCGAGCGCGAAGAGGGCGCGCCAGTCGATCGCCTCGGTCAGCAGGCCGGCCAGCACCGGCCCCAGGGTGAAGACGCTGGCCCCGATCGCCGAGTAGACGCCGATCGCGCGGCCGCGGTCCTCCTGCGTCACCCGGTTAGCGATCATCGCGGCGCTGGCCGGGTAGAGCGTCGAGGCGCCGGCGCCGGAGACGGCGATGCCGAGGATCAGCCAGACGAAGCCCTGGGAGACGGCCGCCAGCAGCGCTCCCACGGTGAAGATCCCGAAGGCGAACAGCAGCACCTCGCGGTGGCCGTAGTAGTCGCCGAGCCTGCCGCCGGGCGCGGCGAACAGCGCGAGGGTGAGGAAGAAGGAGTTGACGACCCACTGCGCCTCCGAGGCGCTGAGGTCGAGATCGGCGGCGATCGTCGGTTGGACCACTCCCAACGCGGTCTGGCCGAGGTAGCAGGTGAAGAAGGCGAGCCCCCCGAACCAGAGCGCCCAGCGGCTGAGACCGGACGCGGTGGGATCGCTCACCCGCGGGAGAGTACCCGCATCTTCAGCCCCCCTCGCGGCGAGAGGGTCGGCATCTGGCGGATCGTCATCGCCCGGCCGGGCAGTACCTCGAAGCGCAGTTGCTGCAGCAGCTTCGTCGCCACCAGCTTCACCTCGGTCTGGCCGAAGCGCTTGCCGATGCAGATGCGGGATCCGCCGCCGAAGGGGACATAGGCGCCGCGCGGCAACGCCGCCTTGCGCTCGCGGGTGAAGCGCTCGGGGATGAAGGCCTCGGGCTGGGGGAATACCTCCGGCAGTCGATGACTGGCCCAGGAGCAGTAGTTGACATAGGCGCCCTTGGGGACGGTGCAGCCGCCGAACTCGAACTCCCGCATGGCGCGGCGCGGCCCGATCCAGGCCGGCGGATATAGGCGCAGAACCTCGTCGAGGACCATCTCCAGGTAGGGCATCTCCTTTTCCAGCTGCTGCGGGGCCGGCGTCTCTTCCCCCAGGACCTTGTCCTGCTCCTCGCCCAGGCGCCGCGTCACACCGGGATGGTGCGCGAGCTCGTACAGCATGAAGGTGAGGGTCGAGGTCGAGGTGTCGTGGCCCGCGAACATCAGCGTCATCACCTGGTCGCGGATCTCCCGGTCGGTGAATTCCTCGCCGCCGGCGCCGCGGGCTCCGACCAGGAGGCTGAGGATGTCGTGCCGGCCGGGGTCAGGCTTGGCGCGGCGGCGGGCGATCTCGTCGAGGACGATCTCGTCGAGGACCTCGCGGGAAGAGACCAACCGGCTCCAAGGGGAACCGGGCCCTCGCAGAAGGCGGAGGTGGAAGTCGATCCCGTAGTAGCCGAGGGCGCGCTCGAAGTGGTGCGCGGCGGCGGCGCCCTTGCCGGCCTCATCCGGGTCGAGCCCCAGCAGCGCCCGCATCGCGATCCGCATCGCCAGGTTCCGCATCCACTCGTAGACGTCGACGACCTCGCCGACCGGCAGGGCATCGATTGCGCGATCGGTCTCGATCGTCATCGCCTCGGTCGCGCGGGCAACCTGCTCGCGATGGAAGGCGGGCATCATGATCGCCCGGGCACGGTCGTGGTAGTCCTCGTCGACGGTGAGGAGGCCGTCGCCGAGCAACGGGATCAGGTCGCCGAAGCTCGACTCGCGCCAGTGGAAGTTCTCCGGGTGACCGACGGTGACGAAGTGGTTCGCCTCCGGGCCGAGCATGAACACGACTCGGGAGTGCAGGAGGCGCATGCTGAAGATCGGCCCATAGCGTTCGTAGCCGTCGAGCAGGAGCGGCAGCGGGTCATGGGCACTGGCGTGCGTACGGGCCCAGCTGAAGTTGGTGTCGCCGGGAGGAAACTTCCCCCTTCCCCGCCACTCGGCGGCCACGTCCTCCGTGAGACGCCGCAGCGGGTTGGCGGACATCTCCGGCGGCCGCGAAACCGGCGCCGTGGTGTCAACCGTAGCCATGAGGCGCATAGTAACTGGCTGACTGGCCAGTTTCTGCTCAAACTTGGTTGCAGGAGCGGGTACGACATCGTTCCGAATAAGCTGGAGCGATGGCCTGGGGCTCGGTCATCGTCGAGGGAGCGGCCGTAGCCGCCACTTTCGCGAGCTACAAGGTGGTGGTCCTGCCGCAGGTGCGACGGGAGCTGGCGGAATGGCGTCGGGTGGCGGCAACGATTCCGGATCCTGTTCGCCCAGTCGAGTCCGCCGGAGCGGATCCTGCGGGCACTGGCCGCGGTGGTCGCCGAGAAGGGCTACCCGGACACCACCGTCGCCGAGGTGGTCGAACGTGCGTCGACCTCACAGCGGACCTTCTACGAACACTTCAAGAACAAGGAGGACGCGATCGTCGCGGCCCTCGACAGCGGCTCCTCCCGCATGCTCGCTGCCGCCCTGCCCGCCTTCCGCCGTGCGCCGGACTGGCCCCACGCCGTCCACGACACGCAAGAAGCGATGTTCCGCTGGGGCGCGGAAGAGCCCGAGTACGCGCGGATGGGCGGCAAAGAGATGTACGCGGCGGGCACCCGCGCGCTCGACCAGCGCGAGGTCGTGACCGAAGGGATGGAGGGCCTGCTCTCCCCCGGCTACGAGCTTAAACCGGAGACGCCCCCGATCGCCGCCGAGGCCATCGGCGGCGCCCTCTACGAGCTGCTCTACGACCACGTCAACAAAAAGGGCCCGGAGACGCTGCCGGACCTGGTGCCGACGCTGGTCTACGTCACCCTCGCCCCCTTCCTCGAGGCCGAGGACGCCTACGAGGTGGCCGTCGGCTGAGTCAGGCCGGTCAGAGCGGTTCCGTGACCGCTTTCCGCAGCCGCTCTGCCCGCTCGGAAATCACGCTTTCGACCCGGTCGAGCGTTGCCGCCTCCTGAAACCCGGCGGGTAGCGAGCGACGGGCATCCTGGACCGTGGGGAGGACTCTTTCGATCATCGAACGGGCGTGTCGCTCAACCAGCGGGCCTTTGATCGCGAGTTCGGCGGCCAGGCGGCGGAGGTGGCGCCGGCGGAGGTAGCTCACACGCTTCTCCCCGCCGTATTTCATCGCCAGGTTGCGGCTCGCGCCCTCGATCGCCGCGATCGAGAGCAGGTCATAGAGGGGGGCCATGCGGATCGATCCCGGCCCGTCGAGGAGCAGCGAGTAGTTCTTCGAGTGAGCGTCGTTGTTGCCGATCAGGAAATTGAAGAGGAGCGCCTGCAGGAAGGCGAGGATGTCGCGCGCGGGCGCTGCGGAGTGCTGGCGAATGAGGCTGCCGCAATCCGCGATCCCGGGCCCGCCCTCGTTTTCGTACTTGACCGCCGGGACCAGGCCGAGGGCCTGGCAGAAGTCCTCCTGGTGGAGGCGTCCATCGGGCGGCTGGCCGCTGTCGCGGTCATAGCGGGTGACCAGCAGGTACTCGGCACCGGCGGCGGTGCGCGGCTCCGCCGCGGCGACCTCGAGGCTCGCGTGCCGAGCGAGGACCATGCAAAAGGCCTCGTTAGCTACCGAGTTAGGCACACCCGGGATCGGCGCCTTGACGATGTGGGTGCTCGGCGGATTTCCACGGCTGAGGCCGACTCGGCCCTCCTCGAAGAGGACCCCCACCTTGTCCTGAGCGCCGGCGAGGGAGATCCGGAAGCCGTCCTCGTCGATCGTCGCGAGCAGGGGCCGGTCGGGGAGGTCGCCGAGCAACTTCCCCAGCTGCCGGTCCTCCAGCCAGCGGGGAGGGGCTTCGCTCCGTCCCGGTACGGGTCCCCCGGGAGGGCCGACGGAAATCGCACCGGCGCACTCGCCGCCGATCTCCGCCAGCAGCTGGAAGGAATTGCGAGCGGAGACGTGGAGGGTCCGGGAGATCGCCTTCAGGAACTCGCCCTCCGGCAGGAGTCCCTCGAAAAAAGGGGCGCATTCCTCGTGCTCGTAGGCCTCCTGTCGCACGGGCAGGCTGAGCGAGATAGGCGCGCGCTCCTCCTCGACCCAAGCCTCCGAGTAGAGGAAGCTGAGCCGCGCCTGCGATCGGCGCTCCAGCGTGCCCGCGCGCTCGCCGTGCAGGTAGACGTCGAGCAGGTTGCTCACGGGATATCGGCCTCCAGGCGGATTCCCAGCGCCGCAAGCACCCGCAGGGTGGCGTCGAGCTGGGCGGAGCGCTTACCACGCTCGAGTTCGCTGAGGAAACGCAGCGAGGTGCCGGCCACGCCGGCGAGCTCGGTCTGGTTCAAGCCGAGATCCTTCCGCCGCTTCCTGATCAGGATGCCGAGGGCTTCGGGATTGTCGATCGGTACGCGTTCCATTTTCCCGCTCGGGAGAAAATAGCGGGAATCTAGTGTCCCTGCGGGCTTTTATCCCGAACGGGTGATTTTGCCCACAACCATTACTTGCTAGGAGGAAATTTTCCCGTCCGGGAAAACAGATCGCCTTCAAGGCAGTCAGGCCGCGGTCGCCGCGAGCTGGCCGCAGGCGGCGTCGATGTCGCGGCCGCGGGTGAGGCGGACGGTGGCGGTGACGCGGTGCTCGGCGAGGATCGCCCGGAAGCGCTCGATCCGCTCCGGCGATGAGCCGTCGTAGGTGCCGGTCGGGTTGTAGGGGATCAGGTTGACCTTGTAGCCGCGCGGGTCGAGCAGCTCGGCCAGTTCGCGAGCGTGCTCGGGGTGGTCGTTGACGCCGTCGAGCATCACGTACTCGACGAAGACCTTGCGGCGGCGGGCGGCGCGGTAGCGGTCGCAGGCGGCCAGCACCTCGGCGATCGGGTAGCGCTCGTTGACCGGCATGATCTGCGAGCGCAGGCCGTCGTTCGGCGCGTGCAGGGAGAGCGCCAGGCTGACCGGCCTCTCGCACTCTGCGAGGCGGTCGATCCCCGGCACCCAGCCGACGGTGGAGATCGCGGTGCGGCGGTGGGTGACGCCGAGGTCGGGCAGCAGTTCGCAGGCGGCGAGGACGTTGTCGACGTTCATCGTCGGCTCCCCCATCCCCATGAAGACGACGTGGTCGATGTCTTCGGTGCGGCGGAAGTGGAGCGCCTGGTCGAGGATCTCGTCGACGCCGAGGTTGCGGCCGAACTTCATCTGCCCGGTGGCGCAGAAGGTGCAGGTGAGCGGGCAGCCCGACTGCGAGGAGAGGCAGACCGAGCGGCGGCCGTCCCGATAGCGCATCAGCACCGCCTCGATCGGCCGCCCGTCGGCGGTGTGGAAGAGGGTCTTGACGGTGCCGTCGTCGGACTTCGCCTCGGCGGCGACGGTCAGGGTCGAGAGCGGCACCTCGGCCCCCAGTCGCTCCCGCAGTCCCGCCGGCAGGTTCGTCATCTCCTCATAGGAGCGCGCCCCGCGCGCCACCCACTCCCACACCTGGCCGGCTCGGTAGGAGGGCTCGCCGGTCTTGGCCAGCGTCGCGTTCAGCAGCTCACGGTCCACATCGCGAGTGTACGGACGCAGTTGTTCCCGCATACCGGGAACAACTGCGTTCGGTCAGAGTCCTGCGGCGTCAGCCAGCAAATCGACCTGCTTTGGGTCATTCGAGCTCGGGAAGAGGAAGAGCTCCTGGCAGCCGGCCTGCTCGAAGGCGGTAATGGCCTGCCTGATGGTGTCCGGGTCCTTGGCGGCGGAGTCGGCGATGAAGTTGGCGATGTCCTCGCCGAGCCAGGCGTAGTAGTCGGTCAGGTAGGCCTGGGCCTCCTCCTCGGCGCGGTCGCCGAGGGAGAAGTAGGCGAGGGCGCCGTTCTGGGGGTCGTCGGTTCGTCCGGCGTCCGTCCACGTCTGCTCGAACTTCTGCCGCCACTCGGCGAACTGGTCGGGCGGTGCCCCGGCGGCGATCCAGCCGTCGCCGAAGCGGGCGGCGCGCTTGAACGAAGCCTCGACCGAGCCGCCGACCAGGATCCGCGGCAGCGAGCCGGTCTGCGGCCCCATCTCGTCGTCCTCCCAGACCTCCTTGATCCGCGCCAGCATCGCGTCGAGTTCCTTCCCCCGCCCTTCCGTGTCGACTTCGGCGTGCTCGTAGTCGTCCTCGCGGCCGCCGAGGCCGATACCCAGCGTCATCCGGCCCTCGGAGAGGGCGTGGACGCTGAGGACCTGCTTCGCCACCGCCACCGGGTTCGGCCGCAGCGGGCCGAGGAGGACCGTGGTCGCGAGGCCGATCCGCTCGGTCACAGCTGCCGCTGCCGCCAGCGAGACCAGCGGCTCCAGGTTGGGGTAGACGATGCGGTCGATCGTGCCGAGGCTTGAGAAGCCGCGTGCCTCCGCCCGCCGCGCCCACTCGGCGATCTGATCGCCGGTGGTGCCCGGCACTGCGTTGGGAAGACCAATCGCGACGTCCATCTGAAGCTCCTTCCGGCGAATCTGCGGTTACGGAACCGCTGCTACCCGTTTTCGCCGGGAAGGTCCGCCAGCAGGCGATCGATCGCGGCGCGGGCGTGGTCGAAGACGCGGGGGTCGCCGCTGAGGCGGTAGCGCGAGTTGGTCCCCATCACCAGCGCGTAGAGCTCGAAGGCGAAGCGCTCGGGGTCCTCGACGACGGCGATCCGCGCTTGGCGCTCGAGCTCTCCCGTCCATGCATCCAGCGCCCCGGCGATCGCGTCGCGGACCGGCCCGGGGCGGTCGTCGTACTCGGCCGAGGTCGCCGCCCAGAAGCAGCCGCCGGAGTAGTCGCCGAGCTGGTCGAGGTAGCGCTCGGCCATTCCCCGCAGCCGGGGCGCCCCATCGGGCAGCTCCAGCACGGGGTCGATCACCTTGCCTTTGAACCGTTCGGCGGCCGCACCGATCGTCGCCAGCTGCAGCTCCTGCTTGGAGCCGAAGTGGGCGAAGAGGCCGCTCTTGCTCATCCGCAGCTCCGCCGCCAGGCGGCCGATCGTCAGCCCCTCCAGCCCCTCGACGGAGGCGAGGTCGACGGCGCGGTCGAGGATCGAAGCGCGGGTCTGGCTGCCCTTCTCGGTGACGGGATTCACAGACGTAGAGTATAAAAAAGCACGAACGTTCGTTTTAGGCGGTCATTCGGCCGAAGGCAATTGGAGTTGGAGGAGACGATGAGCGACTACACGGTGAAGAAGATCGACGAGATGGAGGCGGTTTTCCTCGGCGCCTTCAAACGGGCCCGGGCGGAGCTGGGGGTGGAGTCCTTCGGCCTGCAGGTGATCGACCTGCCGCCGAACTACGAGAACTACCCCGAACACGACCACGCCGACGACGGCCAGGAGGAGGTCTTCATGGCGATGCGCGGGGGCGGCGAGATCGAGATCGCCGGCGAGCGCTTCCCGCTGGACCCCGATCACATGGTCCGCGTCGCCTCGGGGACCATGCGCAAGGTCTGGCCGGGTCCGGACGGGATGCGGATGGTGATCGTCGCCGGCGTCCCCGGTGGCACCTACGAGCCCCCGGACGTCAGCAGGCTGGGCGAACCGGATCCGATGCGGAGCTAGATCTTCGGTTTCGGCTCGAAGCCCGGACAACTGAGAACCGGCAGCCGCGGGTAGCGCGGATAGGCGGGGTCCTCCCGCGAGCGCTCGCAGAGCGAGAAGACCGAGCCGCGGGTGTTCGGGACCAGCCGCTGGTGCAGGCAGCGGTCGCAGAGGCCGGCCGGAGGTCGCGGGGGCGCCATCGCTCGAACCTAGATCATCGCCGCGGTCGGAAACTGCGGCCTCGGCGGGGGCAGGTTGCGCCTCGCCGGGGCCTAGCCTTTGTCAGGTGACCCGAGCAGCGACCCTCTTCGACGCCGACGCCGCCTCCTACACGGGGACGGTCGAGGTGATCGGCGTCATCTACAAGGCCGACGACGACGGCTACGCGGTGCTCGAGGTGCAGGAGACTGAGTCCGGCGAAGGCTTCGCCCTGGTCGGGCCGGTGGCTCATCTCGAACCCGGCAACCGGGCCGAAGTCAGCGGCGAGTGGCAGACCCACAACCGCTACGGTCGGCAGCTACGCGCGCAGGGGGCGCTGCCGCTCGACCCAGCCGACCGCGACGGGCAGGTCGCCTACCTCAGCTCGCTGCGACACATCGGCCTGAAACGGGCCGAGAAGCTCTGCGACGAGCACGGCGAGGGAGTGCTGCAGGCGATCGCCGCCGACCCGGAAGGGGTCTTCGGCTCGCTGCGCGGCGTCAGCGCCGACCAAGCCGCGACGGCGGCTCAGTCGTGGTTTGCCAGCCGGGCGATCCGCGACCTCCACGTGCAGCTCGCGCCGCATGGCCTCGCCCACCTGGCGGCGCCGATCCACGCCCGTTACGGCGAGCGCTCGATGGCGATCCTGCACGAGGACCCCTACCGGCTGACCGAGGTGCCGGGGGTCGGCTTCGCCCGCGCCGACAAAATCGCCCTCGCCGCCGACGTGCCGCCGGAGTCGAGCCGCCGCGCCCAGGCCGCGGCGCTCTACGCGCTGATCGAGGCCGAGCAGCAGGGCAACAGCTACCTCCCGCTCGATGAGCTGGGCCGGCGCACGGCGCGGCTGATCGGGCTCGCCCCCGACCCCGACGTGCTCGTCGAAGCACCCGGCCTGGTCGAGGACGAAGGCCGGATCTACCGCGAAGGAACCCACGCCAGCGAGCTGGCGGTGGCGGCGACGCTGGCGGCGCGCGCGGCCGCCCCTCCCCACCTCGACCACGACCCGGGAGGAACGCCGCGGGACGAACTCACCGACGAGCAGTGGGCGGCGGTGCGGGGGGCGTTCGCGGCGCGCGTCTCGGTCCTCACCGGCGGGCCCGGCGTCGGCAAGACCGTCTGCACGAAGGAGATCGTCGCCGAGGCCGAAGCCGCCAACGCGACGATCGCCCTCTGCGCCCCGACCGGCCGCGCGGCGCGGCGGCTGGAGGAAACGACCGGACACGAGGCGATGACGATCCACCGCCTGCTCGAGTGGATGCCGGGGCGCGAACCGGCCTACCGGCCAGGGAAGCCGCTGCCGGCCGAGCTGGTGATCGTCGACGAGTCCTCGATGCTGAACCTGCGCCTGATCGAGGTGCTGCTCGGCGGCCTCGCCGAGACGACCCACGTCGTCTTCGTCGGCGACGCCGACCAGCTGCCGCCGATCGGCGCCGGCAAGCCGTTCGAGGACCTGATCACCTCCGGCGCCGCGCCGGTCGTACGGCTGACGCAGATCTTCCGCCAGGCGGCGCGCTCGATGATCACCACCGCCGCCCACGAGATCAACCACGGCCGGCCGCCCCACCTCGAGCCGGGCCCCGAGCAGGACCACGACTTCTTCTTCATCGAGCGCGGCACCCCGGAGCGGGCGCTGGAGACGGTGGTCGAGGTGGTGGCCGAGCGGGCGCCGGCCAAATTCGCGGTCGACCCGATCCGCGAGGTCCAGGTGCTGGCGCCGATGTACCGCGGCGCGGTCGGGATCGACGCCCTCAACGAGCGCCTGCAGGCGGAGCTGAACGCAGACGGCAAACCGGCCCTCAGCGAACGGTTCCGGATCGGCGACCGCCTGATCCAGACCCGCAACTCGCACGAGTTGGGACTGATGAACGGGTCGATCGTTTTCCTCCGCGCCGATGACCCCGACGAGGAAACGATCGTCGTCGACACCGACGACGGCGGCTCCCTCGTCATTCCCTACGGCGAGACCGGGACGCTGCGGCTCGCCTACGCGATCTCCGTCCACAAGGCGCAGGGCTGCGAGGTGCCGGTGGTGGTCGGCGTCTGCCACCGCTCCCACTCGCGGATGCTGACCCGGCCGCTCCTCTACACGGCGATCACCCGCGCCCGCAACAGCTGCGTCCTCGTCGGCGACCAGGTCTCGCTGGCCTCGGCCGTGCGCCGCGACGACAGCGGCGGCCGCCACTCGGGCCTGGCCGAGCGACTGCGTGGCTGACCGAACTTCCGTCCGCTGCGGTTGATGCCGCCGGAGCCAGACCTATACTCAAAATTGATGAGGGCAAGGACTTTCCCTTTCCTCCTTTGCCTCCTCCTCTCCATCCGCCTCTAGCCTGGGGCGGGTGGAGAGGAGTCGTCTGCCCCTCGTGGAGATCGGGATCACGCTCGCAGGAATCGCGCTGATGGCGGCGATCGTGATCCTCGTCGACCCGCTTCGGGATTCCGTCAGCGCGGCGATCCAGGGCGACCATGACGAGGTCCGGGAGCAGATCGACCAGTTGGGCCTCGGCGGCCCACTGCTGATCCTCGCCCTCTGCATCCTCCACAGCGTCGTCTTCTATCCCGCCGAGATCGTCGACGCCGCCGCCGGCTACGCCTATGGCTTCTTCCCGGCGCTCGCCCTGGTGATGGCCGGCTGGATCCTCAACGGCCTCGTCTGCTGGGCGATCGGCGGGTCGATCGCCCGCCCGCTGCTCGATCGCTGGTTCGGCGAGGAGCGCTTCGAGCGGGTCGAGCGCTCGATCGAGCGCGGCGGCCCGACCCTGCTGATGGCGATGCGCCTGATCCCGATCCTCCCCTTCAGCATCGTCTCCTACGCTGCCGGGGCGGCCCGGGTGCCGCTCTGGCGCTTCGTCTGGACGACGGTGGTCGGTTACCTGCCGATCACCGCGATCTCGGTCTACTTCGGCACCAGGCTCGAGGGCCTCTCCCCGACCGATCCCCTGGTGCTCGGCAGCGGCCTCGCCCTGCTGGCGCTGCTCGTGGCGGGGCACTGGGTCGCGAGGTGGCAGGCGCGCCGCACCTCGGCCCCGGCTCCCCCGGAGCCCTAGCGGCTGACCACCCGGAAGCGGATGAGCGCCGGCGTTCGGTCGAGCAGGCCGCCGGCGCCGCGCGCTTGGACTCTGACCACGTGCCGGCCCAGCCCGTAGCGGCGGGCGAAGCGGCTGGAGCAGGCGCGGTAGGGGGCGTGGTCGACCTTGCAGAGGAAGGTGGCGCCGGGCTGGTCGGAGCCGAAGCGGAAGACGAGTCGAGCAGTGCGGGAGCGAGTGCGGACCACGGCGCGCGGGCGCTTGAGGATGTGCGTCTGCGGAGCGGCGGCGACGGGCGGCGCTTCCGCCGGAGGCATGACGACCTGGTGGACGGTCCCCCTGGTCGACGGGCCCGGCGGTTCCAGGGGCGGCCCCGGTTCACTGGGTCCGTCCCCGCCCTCGATCGGCCCGGGCAGGCCGGCAATCGTCTCGAAGGCGTCGACCAGGCCCGCGCCGGCGGCCTCGGGCGGAAACGCCCCCACCGGGACGGCGCCGTCGATGAGGGAGTCGCGAACCTCCTGCTCTGAGAACGCCGGCTTTGCCTGACGCACCAGACCGGCCACAGCCGCGGCATGGGGAGCCGCCGCCGAGGTCCCGCAGAAGCGCCAGGTCCCCGCCGAGAGGAAGGCGAAGAAGGTGGTCGCGCCGCAGTCGGTGGCGGCGAGGTCCGGCTTCGGGATCGAGTCGGGAGTGACCAGCGGCGCGGCCGGGAGGGTGCCTTCCACCGGGCCGAAGTAGTGCGTCACCGGCCCCCGTGAGGAATAGGGCTCGATCGCGTTGCTGTTGTTGAAGGGGACGGCCGCGACGGAGATCGCGCTGGCGGCGCCGGCGTGGCCGAAGATCGATGGGCCGGCGGTGTCTTCTCCGCCCGGTTCGGGGTACTCGATCGCGCTGATCCCGCCCTGCAGGAAGATGAACTTCAGCCTTGGGTTCAGCCCCGAGTAGCGATTGATGACCAGTTGCACGGTTTTGCTCGTCGCCGAGCTGTTCTGCCACTGGAGGATCTCCACCGGGCGCTGCGTTCCGGTCGGGCCCGCGTTCTCCTCGTAGGCGGCGGCGACGATGCTGCCCCCGGAGAGGACGAAGGCGTCGAGGTCGGAGAGCACACCGTCCCAGGGCTCGGCCCATTGCAGGTCAACCGTCAGGGTTGCCCCTGCTTCGACCGCGATGCCGAACGCGTTGTCGGTTGCAGCCGCGGGATTGAAGTCCATGCAGTGGGTGCCGTTGAAGCCGGAGAGAGAGGAGACCGCGGTCGGGCAGGCGCCAGAGTCGCGGAAGGCGGGGGCCTCCCAGGAGGAGATTTCGTTGCCACCCGCATCGAAGGTGTTGTCGTTGCCGGTGGCGCTGAGGTAGGTCTTCCCGTCTTCGGTGACCCGGTTGATCGCCACGGCGACCGGCCCGTCCTGAAAGAACGGCTCCTCGAACCAGGCGACGTCGTCGACGATCACGTCGGCGCCCGCACCCCCTTCGGACACCGGCCGGGCTAGCCGTTCGATGTTCTCGGCAAACCCTTCTTCGCTCTCGAACGCGGTGGCGAAGGCGAGCTCCGCCTTGGGCGCGAGGTCGTGGACGATCTGCAGCATCGCCCGGCCCTCGTCGCCCTCGCCCGCCGGGCCCTCGTCGAGGACGTTGACCGGGAGCTGCTGCTCGGCACAAGTTCCGGCGGGGCCGGGGAGATCGCCGCTGACGACGTCATCCGCGGCATCGGTTGCCGCCCCCGCGGCCGTGTCGTAGGAATCGGAGAGGACGCCGACCGTGATCCCCCTTCCCCGCAGTTCGAAGGCTTCGCGCGCATCGTCGACGCGCAGCTGCTCAAGGCCCTCGGAGATGACCGCTCCTCCTTCGCAGGTCCCCTCCGCGTAGAGGATCGGCTCGCGGACATGCCAGACCGCGCGCACGCCAGGCACGGCGGCGATCGCGGTGAGACGCCCGGGAGCGACGGCGAGGGTGACGGTCTGCCGCTGGCGGCTCGAGCTGACGATCTGCGCACCGGCGGCGCGCAGCTCGTCGAGGTGCGCCGCCAGGCCATGGGCGAAGCGGGCGGTCACGAGAACCCCTCCCCCCTCCTGGACCAGGCTGCCGGGGCCGTTCGCGGCGACGTCGAGAAGCGCCGCCCGCTGCGCCGCTGGCTGCGAGCGCACAACCGGGTTGGCGAGCCGCTGCAGGGGCGGCGAGAGGGGGCCGTTGTCCTTCGGCACCAGCACCGCCGCCTTCGCCCCCACCACGGGGAGAAGAAGGGCAAGCAACATGGCGGCCATGAGCAGCCGGCGGGTGAAGGTCCTAAGGGTCAAAGCGGAGGACATGTCCTGTTTCTTTTATCGGCACGAAACGCGTCCCTTTAAGTAATCGGCCTGGCAACTGTGCCGGCGGGTGATCCTGCTACGGTCCCCTGCGTTAGGGCCGGTGGATACCGGCGAAAGTTGTGCGTAGCGCTCGCAGTCGTTGCTTCATCGCATCCTCCGCGTTCGCAGCACATGAAGTGGAGGCAATGCATGCCGACTGGAACTGTCAAGTGGTTCAGCGACGACAAGGGCTACGGGTTCATTACGCCCGATGACGGCTCGAAGGACGTCTTCGTCCATCACAGCGCGATCATGGGTGAGGGCTTCCGCTCTCTGACCGAGGGCGCCAAAGTGAGCTACGAGTCCGAAGACGGCCCCAAAGGGCCGGCCGCTGCGAACGTCGAACAGCAGTAGCTTCTTCGAACGCTTAAGCAGTCCGAAGCCCGCCTCCAGGCGGGCTTCGTTTTGGTTGGAGCCCATACGACCAGTCCCCTACTCTCCCAACTCGCCATGAGCAACGCCCGAGCAGACCTCCGAAACATCGCGATCATCGCCCACGTCGACCACGGCAAGACGACGCTGGTCGACGCGATGCTGCACCAGACCGGCACCTTCCGCAAGGGCCAGGAGGTCGCCGAGCGGGTGATGGACTCGATGGACCTGGAGCGGGAGAAGGGGATCACGATCCTCGCCAAGAACACCGCCGTCACCTACGGCGACGTGAAGCTGAACATCGTCGACACCCCCGGCCACGCCGACTTCGGCGGCGAGGTGGAGCGGGCGCTGACGATGGTCGACGGGGCGCTGCTGCTGGTCGACGCCTCCGAGGGGCCGCTGCCGCAAACGCGTTTCGTCCTGCGCAAGGCGCTGGAGCGCAAGCTGCCGATCGTCCTCGTCGTCAACAAGGTCGATCGCCCGGATGCGCGGATCGACGAGGTAGTCGACGAGGTCTACGAGCTCTTCATGGACCTCGACGCCGACTCCGATCAGATCGACTTCCCGATCGTCTACACCAACGCCAAGGACGGCTGGGCGTCGATGGAGCAGGGCGTCGATGGAACCGACCTCACTCCCCTGCTCGACCTGATGCTGGAGAAGATCCCGCCGCCTCAGTTCGATCCCGAGGCGCCGCTGCAGGCGCACGTGACCAACCTGGACGCCTCGCCCTACGTCGGGCGCCTGGCGATCTGCCGCGTCCACCAGGGGAAGATCCGCTCCGGCCAGCAGATCGCCTGGTGCCGGGCCGACGGCAGCGTCGCGCGGGCGGCGGTCTCGGAGCTTTATGTGACCCAGGGCCTGGAGCGGGTGGCCGCCGAGGAAGCCGGGCCGGGCGAAATCATCGCCGTCGCCGGAATCGAAGAGGTGACGATCGGCGAGACCCTCGCCGATCCGGAGAACCCGCAGCCGCTGCCGGTGATCACCGTCGACGAGCCGTCGCTCTCGATCGTGGTCGGGATCAACACCTCGCCGCTGGCGGGCACCCAGGGGGGCGACAAGCTGACCGCGCGCCAGCTGCGCTCGCGGCTCGACGCCGAGCTGGTCGGCAACGTCTCCCTGCGGGTCAACGACACCGAGCGGCCCGACGCCTGGGAGGTCCAGGGCCGCGGCGAGCTGCAGCTGGTCGTGCTGCTGGAGATCATGCGGCGCGAGGGCTACGAGCTGACCGCTGGGCAGCCGCAGGTGGTGACGCGCGAGATCGAAGGGCAGATCCACGAGCCGGTCGAGCGGCTGGCGATCGACATCCCCGAGGAGCACGTCGGCGACGTGACGCAGATGCTCGCCGGCCGCAAGGGCCGGCTCGAGCAGATGGTCAACCACTCGACCGGGTGGGTGCGGATGGAGTACCTGGTCCCGGCGCGCGGCCTGATCGGCTTCCGCACCGAGTTCCTCACGATCACCCGCGGCAGCGGCCTCCTCCACCACGTCTTCGACCGCTGGGAGCCCTGGGCGGGGGAGCTGCGCACGCGGCAGACCGGCTCGCTGGTGGCGGACCGGCGCGGGCAGACCGCCGGCTATTCGTTGATCAGCCTGCAGGATCGCGGCAAGCTCTTCGTCGGCTCGGGCGAGGAGGTCTACGAAGGGATGATCGTCGGCGAGAACTCGCGCTCCGAGGACCTCGACGTCAACCCGACGAAGGCGAAACAGCAGACCAACATGCGCGCCGCCAGCGCCGACGTGCTGGTGCGGCTGGCCCCGCCGACGCGCCTTTCGCTTGAAGCGGCGGTGGAGTTCGTCCGCGAGGACGAGTGCGTCGAAATCACCCCCGAAGCGATCCGCCTGCGCAAGGTCGAGCTCGACAAAACCGCCCGCCTCAAGGCCTCGAAGAAACGCGATACGGCCCCCGCTCGCTGAGCAGCCGCGCGACTCGCTCGATCACCTCATCCGGTTCGCGTTCCAAGCGCGGCCCGGTGACCCGCGTCATCGCGATCCCCGCCAGCAGCAGGTCCTCCTGACGCTTGCGATCCCGCTCGAACGCGGCCCGCGTCCCGTGAGTCTCGAAGACGTCGAGTTCTACCGCGAAGCGGTGCTTCGGCCAATAGCAGTCGAGCTCGAACCCCTGCTCGACGAAGTTCATCCGCGGCTGCGGTAGGCCCGCCTCGATCACGAGCTCCAGCCACCGCCTCTCCAAGCCAGAGCGGGTGAAGCTGGAGGGCTTGTAGAGGGAGATCGCGCGGCGCAGTCGGGCGTGACCATGGTGGCCGACGGTGCGCACGAGGAGGTCTTCAATCTGACGCAGATCGAAGACCCCTTCTTCTTCCGCCCGCTCCACCAAACGCTCCAGTTGCTCGAACTTCACGGCAGCCGCCAAGTCCAGGAGCGTCCGCGGCACCGCCGAAACCGGAATCCCCTCCACCAGCTTCCGGTCCTCCCTCATCAGCCGTCGCGCTCGATGAATCCGGACCGGCAACCGCGGCCGCCGAGCAACTGGGCCGGTGACATGAAACGGCGACGGCTTCCAGCGCGCCAGCCCATGCAGCCATGCCGCCGAGTGATGGCTCAGCACCGCCCCCGGCCCACAAGCGAAGACAGCAGCAAAACACCGCCCTTGTAGGGAAAGTCGCGTATGACCGACCGCATAAACGCTGCGATCGATCGGGTGCAGGCGGCCATTCTTCACGGCCTTTTCAATCGCGCTCTTCGAATAGCCAAGCGCATACAGCTGTCCCACTGAAATCACCCCATGCTGCCGATGCGCAAGCGCCGGCAGCTCGACACGCCTCAGCCGGTCCCCGCTTGGGTGTGGTTGAGCTTCGGCCTCCATAAGAGGCCTAAGCTCAACCACACCCCTCTTTCTCCCCCGCCCCGGCCCAAGAGGCCGCTGCGAGCACGAAAAAAGCCGCCGGCCCGAGGTGGGCCGGCGGCTTTCGAAACGCTTGTGCTGCGGAGCTAGACCGTGGCGGCGGCCTGCTCGGACTGGCTCTGCTCTGAGGCCTGGGCCTTGGCGTCCGGCGCCGGGGTGCTTTCCTGGCGCGGCAGCAGCACTTCTTTGGCGATGACCAGGCGCTGGATCTGGCTGGTCCCCTCGTAGAGCTGCATGATCTTCGAGTCGCGCATCAGTTTCTCCACCGGGTACTCCTTGATGAACCCGTAGCCGCCGTAGACCTGGACGGCGTCGGTGGTGACCTCCATCGCCGAGTCGGCGGCGAAGCGCTTCGCCATCGAGGAGACCTTCGAGTTGCGGACGCCCTGGTCGAGCAGGAACGCCGAGTTCCAGGTCAGCAGGCGGGCGGCCTCGACCTTGGTCGCCATGTCGGCGATCATGAACTGGATCGCCTGGTGCATCGCGATCGGAACGCCGAACTGGACCCTTTCTTTGGAGTAGTCGGTCGCGTACTCGAGGGCGGCGCGGGCGATGCCGACGGCCATCGCCGAGACGCCGGGGCGGGTCCGGTCGAGGGTCATCATCGCCAGTTTGAAGCCCTTGTTTTCCTCGGCCAACAGGTTCTCGGCCGGGATCTCGACTTCGTCGAAGGAGATGGTCGCGGTGTTGGAGGCCCGCTGACCCATCTTGTCCTCCTTCTTGTCAACGGTGACCCCGGGGAGGTCGGCGTCGACGACGAAGGCGCTGATGCCGCGGTGACCGGCCTCGGGGTCGGTCTTGGCGAACACCGTGAAGTAGTCGGCGTAGGTACCGTTGGTGATGAAGCACTTGGAGCCGGTGATGACGTACTTGTCGCCCTTCTTCACGGCCTTGGTCTTCATCCCGGAGACGTCGGAGCCGGCGTCGGGCTCGGTCAGGCCGAAGGAGCAGAGCTTGGGGGCTTCGGTCAGCATCCCCAGGTACTTCTTCTTCGTCTCCTCGGAGCCGCCGAGGGTGATCGGGGCCGAGGCGAGGCCGTTGGCGGCCAGCGAGGTGCCGATCCCGGAGCAGCCCCAACCGAACTCCTCCTCGATCAGGCAGCCGGAGAGGTAGTCGAGGCCGGCGCCGCCGTAGGCCTCGGGGACGTGGGTGTTCATCAACCCGACCTCCCAGGCCTTGTCGATCACGTCCTGAGGCCAGGTGCCGTCCTTGTCGTACTCCCATGCGACGTTGCGCATGTCTTTCTCGGCGAAGCTGTGAGCCAGCTCGCGCAGATCCTTCTGCTCGTCAGTGAGGGTGAAGTCGACCACCGGTCGGTGCTCCTTTTCTTCGCGGTTCTTGGAAGTCTGCGGGAGCGCCGCCGGCAGGGCTGGCGTTCCACCGATTGACTGGTCAGTCAACCGGTCCTCAAGGTTAGCGGACAGGGCGGGAGATCCGGCCATCTACCCTTGATCGATGGAGCTGGAGCTGGCGATGACCGCCCTGCAGAAGGGCGTCGCGGTGCTCATCTTCACCGGCGTCGCAGCGCCCTTGATCGGCCTGCTGCTGAAGCGGATCGGCGGTGGCTGGGAGACGATGGGCGGCGGCGCCTTCGCGATCCTCAACGATCCCCCGCAGAAGCGAGCCGGCGGCGGAGCCGAGTCGGCCGACCCGGCGATCCAGGCGGCCGAGGTGCGCCAGATGCTGGAGGCGAAATCGCAGCGGCGCCAGCAGCGCGGCGAGGCGCCGCTGGACGTGGAGGCCGAAACCGAGCGCCTGCTCGCCAGCGCCGAGCGACCCCGCGGCAGCGGCGCGATCGACGCCGAGCTCCGCGCCGAGGTGCGGCAGCTGGTCGTCGCCCGCAACGAAAGGCGTCTGCGCGAGGGACTGCAGCCGCTCGACGTCGAGACGGAGACCGAAAAGCAACTGACCGATCTCATAGGATCGGGCTGATGGCCACTCCCAACGGAGATCTCTACGAGGTTGAGGAGATGCTCAACCAGCCGGGCACCTACTTCAACCCCCAGACCGAGGTCGTCGTGATCGTCGACGACTCCGCTTCGCCCGACCAGGAGGTCTTCGACAACCTCGAGGGCTACGAAGGCGCGGAGTGGGTGCGGGTCTCCGACGACGTCCCGGTCGACGAAGACGGGCGCGATCGCGCCCTGGAGAGCTTTGAGGTGAGCAGCCAGGGCGGCGCCCTTCCGGCCGACGTGCTCGAAGAGACCGAAGACGACCTCGAAGAAGAGGACGAGCGGCCGGAACCGGACCCCGAGCCAGAGGAGTAGCGGTGCTCTCCGAGGGAGACAAAGCGCCGAGCTTCACGCTGCTCGACCAGAACGGGGAGAAGGTCAAGCTCTCCGACCTGCGGGGCGAGACCGTCGTCCTCTACTTCTACCCAAAGGCAAATACGTCGGGGTGCACCACCCAGGCATGCGGCGTCCGCGACCGCCGCGCCGACTACGAGGCGGCGGGAGCGCGGGTGATCGGCATCTCACCGGACGAGGTCAAGGACGTCGACAAGTTCGCCGGCAAGCACGACCTCGACTTCACCCTCCTCGCCGACAAGGACCACGCCGTCGCCGAGAAGTACGGCACCTGGGTCGAGAAGTCGATGTACGGGCGGAAATACATGGGGGTCCAGCGCGCGACCTTCATCATCGACCCGAAGGGCAAGATCGCCAGGGTCTTCCCCAAAGTCCAGCCGAAAAGGCACGACGACCTCGTGCTGAAGGCGCTGGACGAGCTAGCCGCCGCCTGATCAGGCGCTTACAGCTACCGCGACGATGAACGAGGCGTAGAGCACGAACCAGCCGATGATGGCCGGCAGTTTGAAGCGCCCCGAGATATGCAGGCTCTCGTAGGCCAGGAGGCCGCCGACGACGCCGAGGCCGATCGAGAGCACCGCGGTCCAGGTCAGGTCCCAGTCGGTGAAGATCATCCCGATCCCGACCGGGACCATCGACTGGAAGACCATCGCGCCGGTGATGTTGCCTAGGGCGAGGGAGTCCTTCCCTTCCCGCACCCAGAAGAAGCTGTTGACCTTCTCCGGCAGCTCGGTCGCCAGCGGGGCCAGGATCAGCGCCAGCACCAGCGCCTCGATCCCGACGCTCTCGGCGATGTGGAGCAGCTCCTCGACGAAGAGGTGGGCGCCGCCGACCATCGCCCCCAACCCGACCAGCAGCTGAATCACGCAGAGCACGAGAGCCGGGTCTTCGCGTCGCTCGGCCCGCCGCTCGAAGATCAGCGGGTTGAGGCTCTCCTCGGACTGCACCTCGCCGCCGCCGCGCAGGGTCAGCGCGATGTAGAGGAAGTAGGCGACGATGAAGGCGATTCCGACGACGATTCGCACCACCGTCGGCGGGCCCCAGGCGAGCAGGCCGCCGATCGCGAAGAGGACCAGGAAGAAGAGCAGGTCGCGCTCGAGCGTCGGCTTGTGGGCCCTCAGCTCGACCCCCTGCTCCCGTTTCTCGCGGTAGAGGTAGGCATAGAGCCCGACCAGGCCCATCGCCAAGGTGCCGAGCAGGAAGGGCGCGCCGACGATCGCCCCGATCGCCACGTCTTCGGAGCCCTCCGAAGCGCTGAGCAGGGCGACGATCGCGATCAGCGTCTCCGGCATCGCCGTGCCGACCGCGGCGAGGATGCTGCCCACCGCGCCCTCGCCGAGGTTGAGCTTGTGACCGATCCACTCGACCGCGTTGGTGAACAGCAGCGCGCCGGCGAGGACGACGGCGAAGCTGAAGATCAGGAGGAGCGCTTCCATCGACGCAGGCTATACGGCAGCCATGCTCAGGCGAAGTAGAAGGCGAGGCCGACGAGGAAGTAGAGCGCCAGCAGCTGCGCGCCCTCGAACCAGTTCGACTCCCCGTCGCTGGTCACCTGGTTGGCGACCAGGATCGCCAGCACGATCGCCCCGAGCTCGAAGCCGTTGAAGACCAGCGGCATCGGGTGGTCGCCCATCAGGAACGAGGCGATCACCAGGACCGGCGCGACGAAGAGGGCGATCTGGGCGCTGGAGCCGATCGAGATGTTGACCGCCAGGTCCATCTTGTCTTTCGCCGCGACCAGGACAGCTACCCAGTGCTCGGCGGCGTTGCCGACGATCGCCACCACGATCGCGCCGACGAAGAACTCGGAGAGGCCGATCGACTCCGATGCCTCGCTGATCGACCCGACCAGGATCTCCGACATCAGCCCGACCAGCACGCCGGCCACCGCCAGCGCGATGACCGAGGTGCGGATCGACCAGCCCCAGGTGTCTTCCTCCTCGTACTCCGGGTTGAAGAGCGAGCGGTGCGTCTTCATCGAGAAGAGGAGCCCGAGCGCGTAGGTGCCCATGAGGACGATTGCCGTCGCCAGCGAGAGGTGCTCGACGGTGCTGTCGTAATCGATCGACTCGGCGTTGACCCCCGGCAGCCCCTGCCCCTCGACCAGCTCGAAGATCGCCGGCATCAGGAGGGCGCCGCCGGCCAGCAGCAGCATCGTCGTCTGCACCCCGGCGCTGGTCCGGTTGAAGGTCTGTTTGTCGCGCCGCAGCCCGCCGACGAGCATCGAGGCGCCGAGGACCAGCAGCATGTTGCCGAGGATCGAGCCGACGATCGAGGCCTTGACGACCTCCTGCAGGCCGGCGTTGAGGGCGAAGAGGGCGATGATCAGCTCCGGCGCGTTGCCGAAAGTGACGTTGAGGAAGCCGCCGATCCCGGGGCCCGATTTGGCCGCGAGCTCCTCCGTCGCGCGGCCCATCAGCGCCGCCGTGGGAATGATCGCCAGGGCCGAGACGACGAAGATGACCGTCGCTGAGGCGTGAGCGAACTCGAGCGCGACCGCGACCAGGATCAGCGGCGTCAGCAGGTACGGCCAGCCGTGGGCCGACCTGAAGAACGAGGCGTTCAGGCGCGGGGTGTGCGAGTTCACGTCAGCTTGGGAAGCAGCTCGTTATTTGAACTGGTTCACGCATTTCTGCAGATCGGCCGGGGATTGCGACCGCTGCAGACATTCGACGTAATCCTGTTCGTCGGAGGCCCCACCGGAACCGGAGCCGCCCGAGGAGGAACCTTCCGAGCCTCCGCCGCTGCCCAAGCCTTCGAGCAGACCGCCAAGGCCTCCGCTGGCGCCGCCTTCCAGCAGTTCCAGCGGGTTGACGCCAAGCTGCCCGAACAGGTCTTCCAGCGGTTTCGCATCGGAGGGCGCCGAGAAGCTCTGTTCCTCGTTGACTCCGCTGAGGGTGACTTCCATGTCCAGCTCGACTTTTTCGTCCGCGGCCCCTTCCGGCGCGATCGTCAGTTCCGCCACCATCTTGCGGACGATGTCGTCGTCGCCCACGTAGAGCTCGACGTGCGCTTTCTCGATCGCTTTCGAGAGTTCGTCCTTGGCTTCTTCGAGTTCACTGAGCGGCAGCGGGCCGGCTGCTTCGAGCTGGGCGCTGCAGGCCGGGTCTTCGGTCAGATCGATCAGGGCGTCGATCCCGCCGGAAACGCTGAGATCGCCGCTGAGTTTCGTCGTCGAGGTGCCGTCGACGTCAGCCTCGCCTTCGTTTTTCAAGTCGTCGGCGAACTGGGCGAATTTGATGCTTTCGGCCGCCTGCTGACAGGCGGTGATGTCTTCTTTGCCGCCTTTCTGCTGGGCCTGTTCGAGCGCCGACTTGACGAACCCGAAGGTGGTCGGATCGACTTCGTAGGCGGTGCCTTCGTACTCGATGAAGGCACGGTCGGTGAGGACCGTGATCCCGCCGTCGAAGTCGAGCTCTTCGCCTTGGGCGGAGCCGCTCGCTTCCGCCGTCATGTCGAGCTGCGGCAGTTCGCCGTCGAGGCCGCCTTCGAACGGGCCGGAGACGGTGACGTCGATCTCGCCGCCTTCCTCTCCTTCGGATTTCACGTGCAGGGTCATGTCGATCTGCCCGCTTTCCACCCCTTTGAGGCTGGCGTTTTCGACCAGCTGCTGCGGATCGTCGCTGCCACCGCTACCGCCGCCGTCATCGTCACTCCCACCGCAGGCGGCAAAAACGGTCGCCATGACGACCAGGGTCGCGAACAGGGCAAGGATTCGGAAACGGCTCAAGGGATGGAACTCCTCGTGTCGGAGAGCAGGACAGGGCCGATTCTAGGGAGGCGGAGGCGGCTCCTGCCCCCAGCGCCGCATTCCACGTTCGATTTCCTCGTTGACGAGCCGCATCACCTCGACCCGCGCGAAGCGCTTCGAGTCGCCGGGAACGACGTGCCAGCGGGCGTGCGGGTGGTCGGTCCGCTCCAGCATCTCCTCCACCGCCTCCTCGTACTGGGGCCGCTTCTCGCGGTTTCGCCAGTCCTCCTCGGTCAGCTTCCAGGACTTCAGCGGGTCCTTTTTCCGAGCTTCAAACCGCTTGAGTTGCTCCTCCGGGGAGACGTGCATCCAGAACTTGACGATGATCGCCCCCTCGTTGGCGAGGGTCTGCTCGAACGCGTTGATCTCGTCGTAGCCGCGCTTCCACTGCTCTTCGGTCGCGAACTCCTCCACCCGCTCGACCAGCACCCGCCCGTACCAGGAGCGGTCGAAGATGGTCATCCCGCCCCAGCCCGGCAGCGCCGGCCAGAAGCGGGCGAGGAAGTGGTGGCGTTTCTCGTCGGGCGTGGGAGCGGCGAACTGGGAGACGCGGACGTGGCGCGGGTCGAGCGGCCCCGTCAAGCGCTTGATCGCGCCGCCCTTGCCGGAGGCGTCCCAGCCCTCGAAGACGACGGCCAGCGGCGGCCCCAGCCGGCCTCCGTCGCCGAGCAGCCCGCCCAGCGTCAACCGCAGCTGGGTGAGGCGCTTTCCCTGCTCCTTCAGGCCCCGCTCTTCCTCCTCGCGGTCGAGCTTCAGCGTCAGGTCGACTTCGTCGAGGCGTCCCATGGCTTCTTCCTACCCAGCGTTATTCGACGCTACCCCCGCGCGATTCGTCGATCGGCGGCGGGCGGTCATCGGTCGTCACGTTGGCGACGAAGGGGAAGAGGAGCGCCCCGAGGAAGATCAGGATCACGCCGGCGGCGATAAGCCAGCGGGCGCGGGTCAGGTGCCCAAGGATGCCGATCGCGAACCCCGCCAGCATCAGCGCGATGTAGGGCGTCGGGCTTTGGGGGAACAGCTCAGCGAGGGGCACGCAAAGGTCGAGCACTGGCCGGGATTATCATCGGCGGCCATGGCAGACGGTTCCGTCGCAGACGTGAAGCAGGCTCTGGCCGAGGTCGGGTACCTCGCCGACGAGCCCGCCGCGCTCGTTTCTTTCCTCGCCCAGAAGCTGGGCAAGCCGGTCCTGGTCGAGGGCCCGGCGGGGGTCGGCAAGACCGAGCTGGCCAAGGCGCTCTCCCGCGCCACCGGCCGCGAGCTGGTGCGGCTGCAGTGCTACGAGGGCCTCGACGAGGCGAAGGCGATGTACGAGTGGAACTACCGCAAGCAGCTGCTGCGGATCCAGGCCGGCGGCGAGGCCGGCTGGAGCGATGTCCAAGACGACATCTTCAGTACCGACTTCCTGCTCGAGCGGCCGCTGATGCAGGCGATCGCCAGCCCCGAGCCCGTCGTCCTGCTGATCGACGAGATCGACAAGACCGACCAGGAGTTCGAGGCGATGTTGCTCGAGCTCCTCTCCGACTTCCAGATCACGATCCCCGAGCTGGGCCGGATCGAGGCGACGACGATGCCGATCGTCGTCCTCACCTCGAACGACTCGCGCGAGCTGACCGAGGCGCTGAAGCGGCGCTGCCTCTACCTCTGGCTCGACTACCCCGACATCGAGCGGGAGATGGAAATCGTCCGCCTCCACACCCCGGAGATCTCCGAGACGCTGGCCCGCAAGCTGGTCGAGGTGATCCGGATGGTCCGCGCGCTGGACCTGAAGAAGCCGCCCTCGATCGCCGAGTCGATCGACTGGGCGCGGACCCTGCTGCTGCTGGGCGCCGAGGACATCGACCGCGAGACCTTCACCCAGTCGATGTCGATCATCGTCAAGCACCGCACCGACATCGACCTGGTCGCCGAGCGGGTCGGGGTGAAACTTGCCGACCCCCTACGGACCGAAGGCTGACGCCGGGCCGCCGGGGATGGCGGCGAAGCTGCTCGGCTTCTGCGAGGAGCTGCGCGGCGAGGGGGTCGCGGTCGGCACCTCGGAGATCCTCGACGCCTTCGCCGCCCTCGGCGAGGTCGGCTGGACCTCCCGCGAGGACTTCCGCGAGGCGCTGGCGGCGACGATCGCCAAGTCCCAGGACGACCGCCGCGTCTTCGAGCTGCTCTTCGACCGCTACTTCTTCCGCACCGCCGAGGCCGAGGCGGTGCAGCGCGGCGTCACCGAGCACGCCGAGGGCGGCCCGCCCGCCGGTGACGGCGAGCGCTTCGACATGGACGAGCTGAGCGAGGCGATCCGCGAGGCGATCGCCGCCGGCGACGAGGACGCGATGCGGGACCTGGCGCGGCTGGCGATCGCCGCCTTCGGCAAAGGCGAGGGCTCCGGCGTGGTCGGCGTCGACGTCCAGCGCATCCGCCGCACCCTCGGCCTCACCGCCGGCTCCCAGCCCGCGGCCCCGGACGGCAGCGAGCGGCCGCCGATCGACCGCGACCAGCTGACCGGGTTCGAGCGCCACCTGCGGCGCGAGCTCGAGCGCGACCTGATCGAGCGCACCGAGACCCTTCCTCCCTCCCGCCCGCTGGCCGAGCTGGACCGGGCGCTGCCGACCAGCCCGACCCAGGACCTCGCCGCCGTCCACCGCGCCGTCTCGCAGATGAAGCGCCGCCTCGCCACCCTCGGCCACGAGCAGCGCGGCCGCAAAAAGGGCCAGACGGTCGACGTGCGGAGGACGATGCGCGCCTCGCTGGAGACGGGCGGCGTGCCGCTGCGGCTGCGCTACCGGCCGAAGCGGCCGCGGCGGCCGGAGATCTACGTCCTCTGCGACGTCTCCACCTCGGTCACCTCGGCCAGCGTCTTCTTCCTCTCCGTCCTCCACGCCCTCCACGACTCCTTCCGCAAGCTGCGCAGCTTCGTCTTCATCGAGCGGATCTCGGAGGTGACCGACGTCTTCGAGCACGAGCGCGACTTCGCCGTCGTCGCCCAGAAAATCTCCAGCGAGGGCGGCGTCGCCGACGTCTCCGGCTACACCGACTACGGCCGCGTCTGGCTCGAGTTCCTCGACGAGATCTCCGAAGACCTCGACCCCCGCTCGACCGTGATCGTGCTCGGCGACGCCCGCACCAACGGCCGCGAGCCGCACGCCGAGGTCTTCGCCCGGATCTCCGAAAAGGCCGGCCGCCTCTTCTGGCTCAACCCCGAGCCGAAGCTCTACTGGAACTACGGCGACTCGGTGATGGCCGCCTACGAGCGCCACTGCGACGGCGCCTTCGAGTGCTGGACCACCCAGCACCTGGAGAACTTCGTCAACGTCGTGGCGGGGGCCGCTCCGGCAGCCGAATGAGGGCGCTCTTCCTCCGCCACGGCGAGTCGGTCCACAACGCCGCCCGCAGCGGCGAGCCGGCCGCCCACTCAGACGGCGACCGGTTGACCGAGAAGGGGATCGAGCAGGCCCACGCCGCCGGCGAGGGGCTGCGCGAGCTCGGCGTGACCCGCCTGCTGAGCAGCCCGCTGCGTCGGGCGCGGGAAACGGCGCAGGCGGTCGGCGACGCGCTCGGCCTCGACGCCGAGGAGATCGACTACGTCGGCGAGCTGAGTTCGGGGGAAAGCTTCGAGCAGGCGGTCGAGCGGGTGCGGCGGCTGAAGGCAGAGCTCGAGTCCGGCGCCGACGGCGAGCTGCCGCTGCTCGTCACCCACGGCATCTTCACCCGCTTCTTCCTCCTCGACTCGGTCCTCGGCGAGAGCTTCGAGGCGCCGATGGCGGCCGGGATCTGGAACCTCGGCTCGCACAACTGCGGCCTCTCCGTCTTCGCCCACGGCGAGAGCCGGGACCCCCTCGGGCATCTGATCCCCGGGTGGACCTGCCTCACCTGGATGGAGCGGCCGTGGAGTCGCCCGTAGCGATCCGCACCGGGTCGTCGGGCGATACCTGCCACTGCTCGCTGACGATCGCGCCCTCCGGCGGCGCCACCGGCCCCTCCAGCAGCGGGTCGTCGGTCTCCCGCATCCACGCCTCGAGCCGCTCCCGCAGCTCCGCCAGCACCTCAGCCTTGCCGGGATCGCCGGCGCAGTTGCGGCCCTCCTGCGGGTCCAGCACCAGGTCGTAGAGCTGCTCCTCGGGCACCTCCTGCTCACCCCATCCCGCCTCGACCAGCAGGTCCTTGGTGTCGCTGTCGTCGCAGTTAGCCAGCACCGGATGCGGGTAATCGTCAAACCGTCTTATGTACTTCCAGCGACCCGTCCGGATCGCCCGGTGAGGCTGGTAGGCGGCGTGGTAGGTCGTCTCGGTGAAGATCGCCTCGTGGAGGCTCTCGACCTCGCCGCGGACGAGCGGCATCAGCGAGGTGCCCTGGAGCCATTCGGGGTGCGCGGCGCCGGAGATGTCGCAGAGGGTCGGGTAGACGTCGAGGTGGCTGACCGGGGCGTCGATCACCTTGCCCCCGGTAAAGCCGGGCCCGCGGACGATCATCATCACCCCGGTGCCGCGGTCGAACAGGGTCGCCTTGGCGCCGGGGAAGGCGATGCCGTGGTCGGTGGTGCAGATGACGACCGTGTTCTCGACCAGGCCGTAGTCGTGGAGCGCGTGGAGGACGGCGCCGATCCCCTGGTCGAGCGAGCGGGCGCTGGCCTTGAAGGCGGCCATGTCGCGGCGGGTGGCGGGCGTGTCCGGCAGGTTGGCCGGCGGCTGCGAGTAGAGCGTGTCGCGGACCGAGGTCGGGGCGGCGAAGCTGCGGTGGGTCTCGAAGAAGCCGACCGACATGAACCACGGCTGGGCGGGCGCTTCGCGCAGGGTCTTGATCGTCAGCGGTGCCACGTAGGAGGCGTGGTTCTGGTCGACGGGGACGATCTCGTCGTAGCCGATCACCTCCGGGTCGAGCGAGATGTGCTGCTCGCCGATCAGGATCGAGCGGTAGCCGATCCCCCGCAGGGTGTGGACCCAGTGCTGCCGGTAGTCGTTCAGCTTCCAGCCGCGGTGGGCGAGACCGAGCATCCCGTTGTTGTGGCAGTAGAGCCCGGTGAGGAGGCTGGCGCGGCTGCCGGAGCAGGTCGGCGCGGCGCAGAAGGCCTCGCGGAACAGCACCCCCTGGTCGGCCAGCATCTGGATGTTGGGCGTCGGCACCTGGAAGCCGTAGGGCTGGACGTAGCGGCCGGTGTCGTGGGAGTGGATGTAGAGGATGTTGGGCGGCTGCGACACGGCCTCTCAGACTATCGACCGCTTCCTGTTTACTCTTTTGTTGATAAGGATAGTTAGGAATTGTCATGAACAAAAGGTCACCCGATCGCTCATATCTCGTCTGCGCCACCCCCCGCAGCGGCAGCACGCTGGTCTGCCACGCGCTGGAGGAAACCGGCGTCGCCGGCCGCCCCGAGGAGTACTTCGAGGCGCTGCGCCACAGCGGACGGCCGAGGCGGCCGGAGGAATACTTCCTCGGGGTCGAGGACCAGTCGATCCGCGACCACCTCGGCGAGCGCAGCGTCGGCAACGATCCCCAGCCCCGCTCCCCCCTCTGGAGCCGCGCCGCCTACGACCGCTACCTGGAGTGGGCCTTCGAGGCCGGGACCACCGACAACGGCGTCTTCGGGGCAAAGCTGATGTGGGGCCACTTCGGCGAGTTCGTCAGCCTCCTGCGCAACATCCCCGCCTACCGCGACGTGCCGCTGGCGGAGCTGATGCCGACCGTCTTCCCCGAGCTCACCTTCGTCCGCGTCGTCCGCGCCAACAAGGTCCGCCAGGCTGTCTCGCTGTGGAAGGCGGTGCAGACGGCGACCTGGCGCGAGGACCAGGCCAGCGCCAAGGCGGCCACGGTCGAGGAGGACGGCTCTCCCCCCTACCGCAGCTTCATCGAGGAGCACCGGCCGCAGCTGCGCTTCCACTACCGCGCGATCGACCACCTGCTCGAAGGGCTGATGGTCGAAGAGGCCTCCTGGGACGCCTTCTTCGAGCACATCGGCGTGAAGCCGATCCTCGTCCTCTACGAGAACTTCGCCGCCGACTACGAGACCAGCACCCTCAACCTGCTCGAGCGGCTCGACCTCTCCTGCGCCGAGGACTTCGAGTTCGAGCCGCGGATGAAGAAGCAGTCGGACCGGGTCAACGACGACTGGACCAAGCGCTACAGCGAGCTGCGCCTGGGCCGGGACTTCGACCTCGATCCCGTCCCGCTCGAGGAGAAGGCGCGCTCGAGCTAGCGGCGAGCGCTGGCATCCAGGCTCCCCGCTCTTAGGCGGAGAGGTCGCGGCGGTCGAACAGCCAGGCGCCGAGCGCGGCCAGGGCGCATGCTGCGACGGTGACGCCGCAAAAGGCGATCGGTTCGATCCCGTCCTCGATCGCGTTGCCGTAGTACTTGAAGACCGAGGCGTAGCGCAGCCAGTCGAAGCCCGGATCGAGCTTGCCGATCAGGTCCGCCACGTACATCCCCACCAGCACCCCGGCGACCGCGCCGGTGACGACGCTGGTCCGCAGCGACCAGGCGCAGGCGACGATGCCGAGACCGGCGAACAGGAGCGCCAGGGGCCAGACGCTGGCAAAGCCGGCAAGGGCCGAGCCGGCCGCGAGGCCGACACCGGCGAGGACGCTTCCAAGCATCGTCAGGAGATAGGAAATCGCGAGCACCGCCGCCAGCTCGATCGCCGTTGCCAGGAAGCCGGCGGCGCAAAGGCGCTGCCGCGAGACCGGCGCGGAGAGCAGGACGTCGAGGCGCCCCGACTCGGCCGCTCCGGCAAGACCCGAGACGGCAGCCCGCACCGCCAGGTAGCCAAGCGCCAGCGGCACGATCAGACTCAGCATCTCAGCCTGCAGGTACTGCTCGACATTGGCCAATTCGCCGATGCCGAACGCTTCCCGCAGGGCGGGTGGGTAGTCGGAGACCGCCTTCCCTATCGAGTCTTCGACCGAGGGGAAGATCGCGACGATGAACGCCGACATCAGCCCGAGCGGCAGTCCCCACGCCAGCAGCGAGCGGCGGCGATCGGAGAGGTGGGTGGCGACGAGCGCCGCGACCTGGGTCATGCCTCCCCCTCCTCCTCGCTGTAGTAGGTGAGGAAGACCTGCTCGAGGTTGGAGTGGGCGAACTCGGCGCCGACCACACCCGGCATCGCACACACGTCCTCCAGCTCGACGGGCTCGGCGAACTCCACCTCGACCAGGTTGCGCCGCTGCGTCTTCGCCAGCAACTCGGCCACCCGCTCGACCGCGATCAGCCGCCCGTCCTTGACGATCCCGACCCGGTCGCAGATCCGCTGCACCTCGTCGAGGTCGTGGGATGACACGAAGACGGTGCAGCCCCGCGCGCGCTCCTCGGCGACCAGAGCCAGGAACTCCTCCTGCATCAGCGGGTCGAGGCCGCTGGTCGGCTCGTCGAAGATCAACAGCTCCGGTTCGTGGAAGGTGGCGAGGATCAGGCCGACCTTCTGCCGGTTGCCGCGCGAGAGCTGCCCCAGCGGACGCTCGAGGTCGGCGTGGAAGCGCTCTGCCAGCGCCTCGGCCCGACCGAGACCGTCGACCCCGCGCAGCTTCGCGAGCAGCCTCAACGCCTCGCGCCCGCTCGCCTGCCGGCCGAAGCCGAAGTCGCCGGGGAGATTGCCGAGCCGGGCGCGGATCGCGACGCTGTCCTGGCGGCTGTCGAGGCCGAAGAGGCGAGCGCTGCCGCCCGTCGGGTGGTGCAGGTCGAGCAGGGCGCGGATCGTCGTCGTCTTGCCGGCGCCGTTGGGGCCGAGGAATCCGAACACCTCGCCGGGCTCGACCGAGAAGGTCACGTCCTCGATCCCGCGGGCGCTGCCGTAGAGCTTCGTCAACCCCTCGGTTTCGATCGCCGGGACGCTCACCTGTCCAGCTACCTCTGTCGAAGCCTTCGCGCGGGGAGCACGGTGGGAGTATGAAGCTAACCTCGTCCTCAGTGTCTGAGTTGAGCGAAGCGGAGCTGGATGGCCTCGTCGCCTACTGGGAGGCGGCCAACTACCTCACCGTCGCCCAGATCTACCTGCAGGACAACCCGCTGCTGCGCGAGCCGCTGCGCCCCGAGCACATCAAGCCGCGGCTGCTCGGCCACTGGGGGACCTCGCCCGGGCTGAACCTCGTCTACGCCCAGCTCAACCGGCTGATCCGCGAGACCGGCGACGAGGTCCTCTACGTCGCCGGGCCCGGGCACGGCGGCCCGGCCCTGGTCGCCAACGTCTACCTGGAGGGCACCTATTCGGAGGTCTACCCCGAGGTCTCCGCCGACGAGCGCGGCCTGCGCCGCCTGGTGCGTCAGTTCTCGACGCCAGGTGGAATCCCCAGCCACGTCAGCGTGCCGACGCCGGGCTCGATCCACGAGGGCGGTGAGCTCGGCTACGCCTTGGTCCACGCCTTCGGCGCCGCCTTCGACAACCCCGACCTGCTGGTCGCCTGCGTGATCGGCGACGGCGAGGCGGAGACGGCGCCGCTGGAGGGCTCGTGGAAGGGGGTGCGCTTCCTCAACCCGGCCCGCGACGGGGCGGTGCTGCCGATCCTGCACCTGAACGAGAACAAGATCTCCGGCCCGACGGTGCTGGGACGGGCGCGGAAGAGCGAGATCGCCGACCTGCTCGCCGGCCACGGTTACGAATGCCACTTCGTCTCGGGCGACGACCCGCGGCAGGTCCACCGCGAGTTCGCCGCGGCGCTGGAGGAGTCACGCCGGCGGATCGCCGCGATCCAGGCGCAGGCGCGGCGCCCGCAGGCGATGGCGCGGCGACCCCGCTGGCCGGCGATCGTGCTGCGCACGCCGAAGGGCTGGACCGGACCGAAGGAGGTCGACGGCGTCGCCATCGAGGGCACCTTCCGCGCCCATCAGGTGCCGCTCAAAGGCGTGCGCGAGAACCCCGAGCACCTGGCGATGCTGGAGCGCTGGATGCGCAGCTACCGACCCGAGGAGCGCTTCGACGAGCAGGGACGCCTGATCCCCGAGCTGGCCGCGCTGGCGCCGGAAGGCGAGCGGCGCATGGGCTCGAGCCCGCAGGCCAACGGCGGCCGCCGGCTCGTTCCGCTGGAGATCCCCGATCCCTCCGCATACGCGGTCGAGGTCCGGCAGCCGGGGGCCGAGCACGCCGAATCGACCAAACGCCTCGGCCTGCTGCTGCGCGACCTCTACGCCGCCAACCCGGAGAACTTCCGCCTCTTCTGCCCCGACGAGACCGACTCCAACCGGCTCGGCGCCGTCTTCGAGGTCTCCGACCGCTGCCTGATGGACGCCCGCCCCGAGGACACGAACGTCTCCCCCGAGGGTCGGGTGATGGAGGTCTTGTCCGAGCACAACTGCCAGGGCTGGCTCGAGGGCTACCTGCTGAGCGGCCGCCACGGCCTCTTCGCCACCTACGAGGCCTTCGCGATGGTCTCGGCCTCGATGGCGATCCAGCACACCAAGTGGCTGGAGGAGATGCGGCGGCTGGACTGGCGGGCTCCGGTCGCCTCGCTCAACGTGCTGCTCACCTCGACCTGCTGGCGCAACGACCACAACGGCTTCAGCCACCAGGGGCCGGGGCTGATCGACACGATGATCAGCCTCCGCGGCGAGGTCGTCCGCATCTACTTCCCGCCCGACGCCAACAGCCTGCTCGCCGTCGCCGACCACACCTTTCGCAGCCGCGACTACGTCAACCTGATCGTCCAAGATAAGCAACCGCAACTGCAGTACCTGACCTACGAGCAGGCGCGGGCCCACGCCGCCGCCGGCGCCTCGCGCTGGGAGTGGGCGAGCAGCGACGACGGCGAGGACACCGACGTCGTCCTCGGCTGCGCCGGGGACATCCCGACGCAGGAGACGCTCGCCGCTGCCTGGCTGCTGCGCCACACGCCGGAGCTGCGGGTGCGGGTCGTCAACGTGATCGACCTGATGACCCTGTTTCCGCGGGAAGCGCACCCGCACGGCTTGCCGGAGGAGCACTTCGCCGAGCTCTTCGGTGAAGACGACGAGGTGGTGTTCGCCTTCCACGGCTACGCCCGCGCCCTGCATCAACTCCTCCACGGCCGCCCCCACCCCGGCCGCTTCCACGTCCGCGGCTTCAACGAGCAGGGGACGACCACCACGCCCTTCGACATGGTCGTGATCAACCGGATGAGCCGCTACCACCTGGCGCTGGAGGCCCTGCGCCGGGCCCGCCGGGCGCCCGCCGGCGCGGGCGAGCTGGAAGCCCACTGCGAGGAGATGCTCGACCGCCACCACTCCTACGTGCGCGCGCACCTCGAGGACATGCCCGAGGTCCGCGACTGGACCTGGGACCAGGCCTGACGGTGGCCCTCCCGCCTGGCCGCATCCTCACCGTCAACGCCGGCTCTTCGAGCCTGAAGCTACGGGTGCTCGACGAGAACGACAGGGTCGTTGGCTCGCGCGACAGCGACGCAGCGGACGACGAGGCGAATCTGCGAAGGGAGCTCGAGGCGATCCTGGACGAAGCCCCCTCGATCGACGCGGCCGGGCACCGGGTCGTCCACGGCGGCCCGAAGTTCACCGGGCCGACGACCGTCGGCCCGACGGTCGAGGGCGACCTCGAAGGGCTCGCGGATCTCGCACCCCTGCACAACCCAGCCGCGGTCGCAGCAATGCGAGCGCTGGACGCGCTCCGCCCCGGCCTGCCCACCGTCGCCTGCTTCGACACCGCCTTCCACGCGACGATGCCGGCGGCGGCCTCCGCCTACGCGATCCCGGGGGCCTGGACCGAGCGCTGGCCGCTGCGCCGCTACGGCTTCCACGGCCTCTCCCATTCCTACGCCAGCCGGCGCGCCGCAGAGCTGCTCGACCGGCCCCTCGCCGACCTTCGAACCGTCACCGCCCACCTCGGTGCCGGCGCCTCGCTCTGCGCCGTGGAAGGCGGCCGCTCGGTCGACACGACGATGGGCTTCACTCCGCTCGAGGGGTTGGCGATGGCGACGCGGTCGGGCTCGGTCGACCCCGGGCTCCTGCTCTGGGTCCAGAGCCATGGAGACCTGAGCGCGGAGGAAATGGAGCGGGCACTGGATCGCGAATCGGGGCTGGCCGCCCTCTCGGGCCGCTCCGGCGACATGCGCGAGATCGTCGCCGGCGCCAAGGAGGGCGACGAGCGCTGCCGCCTCGCCTTCGACGTCTACATCCACCGCCTCGCCGCCGGCATCGCGGCGATGGCGGCGGCGATGGGCGGCATCGACGCGCTTGTCTTCACCGGAGGCGTCGGCGAGCACCAGGGACGGGTGCGGACCGAGGCCTGCGAACGACTGGCTTTCTTAGGTCTCGACCAGGCGCTGAACGGCGCCGCGGCGGGCGATGCCGTTCTCTCGGCATCCGGCGCGCACCTCAGCGTCATCGTCGTCACAGCTCGCGAGGACATCGAGATCGCCCGCGAGGTACGGTCGGTCCTGGGGTCGATCGGGCGCGCCCGGGCGCCTGGCTAGCGAGCGACCCAGGCGTCTTTGGAGGCGGCGAGATCGCCGACGACGCTCGGCAGTTCTCCGGAGACGAGGTCGGCGAGGGTGACCTCCTCCAGCACGGTGCGGAGGCTGGCGCGGACGGCGATCCAGACTTCCTGCAGGTGCGCGGCGCTGCCTTTGTACTCGATGTCCTCGGGCGGGGTCGACTGCACGTGGGCGATCGGGCCCTCGACGGCGCGGACGATCTCGGCGATCGTCACCTCGTCGGCCGGCTTGGCCAGCCAGTAGCCGCCTTTGGCGCCGCGGCGGGCGCGGATCAGGCCGTGGTGCTTGAGCTCGAGCAGGATGTGCTCGAGGAACTGCAGGGGGATTTCCTGGGCCTCGGCCAGGCGCTCCCCCTTGACGGGACCCTCGTCTCCGGCGGCGGCAAGCTCGGCAGCGGCCCGCACCGCGTAGTCGGCCTTCGCGGAAACTCGCATGTGTCTAGTTAATCAGTCAGCCGATCACGTCAGGCGCGAGATCGTCGGAGCGGTCGCGCGCTTGCTGTTCGGTTGCTTCGACCGCTTCCCGCTTGACCCGGCGCTCGTTCCACCAGCGCGGGAACCAGATCAGCAGCAGAAGCCCGATCCCCGCCACCCCGGCCGCGATCGGCCAGACGACCGGATCGCCCTTCTGCACGGTGACGAGGCCGGAGGCGACGAGGACGACGCCGAGCGCCGTGCGCAGGAACCCGGTCGGCGCGCGGCTGGCGAAGTGGGAGCCGACGATCACCCCCGGGACCGAGCCGAGGAGGATGTTGCCGGCGAGGACGAAGTCGACGTTGCCGCCGACCCAGTGGGCGACGCCGGCCGCCCAGAGCAGGATCGCGGCATGGAAGACGTCGGTGCCGACGACTTTCACCGGGGTGAGCCGGAAGACCGTGATCAGCAGGATCGCGATCACCGTGCCCGAGCCGGCCGAGGTGATCCCGATCACGAAGCCGGTGGTGACGCCGATCGCGACCGCGGCGATCTTGTGGCGACGCTGCAGGACGAAGTCCTCGCGCTCTTCGATCGTGTGGCTGAGGATCAGCGCTCGCGCCAGGGTGATGATGCCGACCATCAAGAGGGTGCCGCCGAGCAGGGCGTAGACGATCGAGTCGAGCTCCTCTTCGCCGACCTTGCTCTGCACGACCGAGATCACCCAGACCCCCGCCACCGCGGCCGGGACGCTGCCGGCTGCGAGCCAGTAGGAGAGCTTGAGGTTGACCGTGCCCATTTTCAGGTGGCGCCAACCGCCCACCGTCTTCGTCACCGCCGCGTAGAAGATGTCGGTGCCGATCGCGGTCACCGGCTTGACCCCGAAGAGGAAGATCAGCAGGGGCGTCATCAGGGTGCCGCCACCCATGCCGGTCATGCCGACCATCGCTCCGATGCCGAAGCCAAAAAGGACTATTGCCGGGTCCATTGGTTCTGCTCCGCACCCAACTGATCTCGACTTTCCTGACCTCATTGGTCAGGAGTGCGGAGTGCGGCAGGATACCAGGATGGAGCTCGAACTTGGGGGGGTCGCCCACTCCTACGGAGATCTCCAGACGCTCGCCTCGATCGACCTCGAAGTCGCCCCCCACAGCGTCATCGGGCTGGTCGGCCCCTCCGGCTGCGGCAAGTCGACGCTGCTGGAGCTCGTCTGCGGCCTCGCCGACCCGACCGCCGGCAGGATCGAGCTGGGCGGCGAAGCGTCGGCCGAGCAGCGCCTCGCCCGCTGCGCCCTGATGCCGCAGCGCGACCTCCTCCTCCCCTGGTACTCGGCGATCGACAACGCCGCCCTGGCGCTGCGCAACCAGGGGATGCGACGGGAAGAGGCGCGCGCGGCCGCCGCGGCGCTCTTCGAGCGCTTCGGCCTCGCCGGCTTCGAACGGGCGTGGCCGGCCGAGCTCTCGGGCGGTATGCGGCAGCGGGTCGCCTTCCTGCGCACGCTGGTCGCCGGCAAGCCGGTGCTGGCGCTGGACGAGCCCTTCGCCGCGCTCGACGCGATCACCCGAGCGGAGATGCAGGAGTGGCTGGCGGCGGCGCTGCGGGCCGACCCCCGCACCGTCGTCCTCGTCACCCACGACGTCGAGGAGGCGCTCTACCTCTCCGATCGCGTCGCCGTTCTCTCCGCCCGCCCGGGGCGGATCGTCGCCGAGCTCAGCGCACCGGCTCCCCGGGCCGAGAACCGCGACGCCGCCGTCACCGACCCCGCCTTCGTCGCCGCCCGCGAGGAGGCGCTGCGGGCGCTGCGGGAGGGATCGCGATGAGGCGCTGGCTGCTGCCGCTGGCCCTGATCGCGCTGCTGATCGGCCTCTGGCAGATCGCCACCTCGACCGGCGCGGTCGCCGACGCCCTCAGTCTCGAGGACTTCCTCGTTCCCTCGCCGACGGAAATCGCCAGCTCGCTCTGGGAGAACCGCAGCTTGCTTGCCGAAAACGCCTGGGTGACGCTGCGGGAGATGCTGCTGGGCATCTTCTGCGCGCTCGCCGTCGGTCTCGGCTTCGCGATTCTGATGCACCGCTGGCAGGTTCTTCGCGACGCCGCCTACCCGCTGATCGTCGCCTCGCAGACGATCCCGATCGTCGTCATCGCTCCGATCCTGGTCGTCTGGTTCGGCTACGGGATCACGCCGAAGATCGTGATCGTCGCTTTGATCTGCTTCTTCCCGATCACGGTCAACGCCCTCGACGGACTGCGTTCGGTCGACCCCGATGCGGTGAAGATGATGCGCAGCTTGGATGCCTCCCGCTGGCAGCGGTTCTGGCGGGTGGAAGCGCCGGCGGCACTGCCGAGCCTGTTCACCGGCATCAAGATCGCGGTCGTGGTCGCGCCCATAGGCGCCGTTTTTGCCGAGTGGGCCGGCTCCAGCTCCGGCCTCGGACACCTGATTCAGTCAGATACCGCCAACTTTCAGGTTGCGCGGCAGTTCGCAACCGTGGTCGTCCTCGCGGCGATGGCGCTGGTACTGATCGGCCTCACCGCCCTCGTAGAGCGGCGCGTCGTCCGTTGGCGATAGAACTCAGGCGATGACGCGCCTCCGGATCACGGCGATCTCCCTCGCCGTCCTCCTGCTTGCCCTCACCCTCCCCGCCTGCGGCGAGAAGTCCGAGGATGCCGGGGGCGAGCGGGAGAGCTTCAGCCTGACGCTCGACTTCTACCCCAACCCCGACCACGCCGGGATCTACATGGCGCAGAAACTCGGCTACTTCGACGAAGCCGGGCTCGAGGTGACGATCGAGACTCCCTCCGACCCATCCGCGCCGATGAAGCAGGTCGCCGCCGGTCGCTCCGACCTGGCGATCTCCTACGAGCCCGAGGTGGCGCTGGCGCGCGAGCAGGGGCTCGACGTGGTCGCCGTCGCCGCGCTGGTCAACCAGCCGCTCACCTCGATGATCTGGTTGGACAAATCCGGGATCAAAGGCATCGCCGACCTCAAAGGCAAAACCGTCGCCACCGCCGGCATTCCCTACCAGGACAAATTCCTGGAGACGATCCTCGCCCGCGTCAACCTCACCCCCGATGACCTCAAAGTCGTCAACGTCGGCTTCGGCCTGCTGCCGGCCACGATCAGCGGCTCAGCCGACGCGACCCTGGGCGGCTTCCGCAACGTCGAGGGGGTCGACCTGCGCGAACGCGGCCTCGGCCCCGTCGTCACCCCGGTCGACCAGCTCGGCGTCCCCACCTACGACGAGCTGGTGCTGGTCGCGCGCCGGCAGACTCTCGAAGAGGACCCCGACAAGTTCCGTCTCTTCCTCGCCGCGCTGGAGCGCGGCACCGCCGCGGCGGTGAAGCAGCCGGGCGCGGCAACCACCGCGATCGCCGAAGCCAACCCGGACCTCGAACCGAAACTGACCGCGGCCGAGGTGAAAGCGACGCTGCCGCTGCTCGGCGCCCGCACCCCCGGCCAGCCCTACGGCTACATGGACCCGAAAGAGTGGGCGGCCTTCGCCGCCTGGATGCGGGACAACGGCTTGATCGAGTCGCTGCCGGAACCGAGCGAGCTGCTCGACAACGGCTACTTGCCTTCGGGCGAGATCCCCGAATAGCGAAGCTCGCCTTCAGCGATCAGGCGGCTGATCTCGCGCTCCGGCATCGCCGCGTGGAAGAGGTGCCCCTGGGCGTAGTCGCACTGCAGCCGGCGCAGCTCGGCCAACTGCACCTCGTTCTCCACGCCCTCGGCGATCACCTCCAGTGAGAGCGCCCGCGCCATCCCGATGATCGCCTCGACGATCGCCGTCGCCTCCTGCTCGATCCCGAGCGCGTCGACGAAGGAGCGATCGATCTTCAAGGCATGAAAGGGAAAGCGGTTGAGGTAGGCGAGCGAGGAGTAGCCGGTGCCGAAGTCGTCGAGGACGAGCCGGACCCCGATCTCGTTCAGCCGCTCGAGCGTGTCGATTGCCGTCGCCGACTCGTCGACGAGGACGCTCTCGGTGACCTCCAGCCGCACGTGGACGGGATCGAGCCCGGTACGGGCGATGATCTCTTCCACGGTCCCCGGCAGGTCGCGGTGGGCGACCTGGCGGGCCGAGAGGTTGACGGCGACGTCAAGGGGACGGGAATCGGGCCGCAGCTGGTGCCACTCGACCGCCTGGCGACAGGCCCGTTCCTGAACCCAACGGCCGATCGGCTCGATCAGGCCGCTGTCCTCGGCGATCGAGACGAAGTCGGCGGGGTCGAGGATTCCGCGCTCGGGATGGCGCCAGCGGACCAGCGCCTCGAGGCCGTCGATCACGCCTGAGCGCAGGTTGACGACCGGTTGGTAGTGCAGCGCCAGCTCGTCGCGATCGAGCGCGTGGCGCAGCTCCCGTTCGACCTCCAGGCGCCGCATCGCCCCTGCCCGCATCTCGGCGTCGAAGAGAACGCAGCGGGCGCGGCCGCCTTCCTTGGCCCGGTACATCGCCGCGTCGGCGTCGCGGATCAAGAGCTCGGCGTTGACGGTCCGCTCTTCGTTGGCGCGAGCAACGGCGACGCCGATGCTGGCGCTGACGAAGTGGTCGACGCCGTCGATCGAAAAGGGCTGGGTGAAGGCCGCGGCGACGCGGTCGGCGATCGCCAGCGCCTCGCCTTCGTCGGCCAGGCGATCGATCAGGATCCCGAACTCGTCGCCGCCGAAGCGGGCGACGACGTCGCCCGGGCGCAGGTGCGAGCGCAGGCGCGGCGCCACCGCCCGCAGCAGGGCGTCGCCGGCGTGGTGGCCGAGGCTGTCGTTGATGAGCTTGAAGTGGTCGAGATCGAGGAAGAGGATCCCCACCGGCGAGCCCGAGATCGTCGCTTTGCTGAGCGACTCGCCGAGGGCCTCGACGAAGCTGAGGCGGTTGGGCAGCCCGGTCAGGGAGTCGTGGAGGACGCGGTAGCGCAGCGCCTGGTCGGCGGAGTGGCGCTCGATCGCGTCGGCGAGGACGTTGGCGGCGGCCTGGACGAAGGGGACATCCTTGGCGGTGAAGCGGTGGGGCTCGGTCGAGTGGACGTCGAGGACGCCGAAAGGCCGGTTCTTGCCGTCGATGACGACGGCCAGGCTGCTGGCGGCGCCGAAGACGCGCAGGACGGGCGGCATCGTGTGGCGGGTCTCCCGCTCCCAGTCGGGAACGATCGCGTGGGTGCCGGAGTCGAGGGCGGCGCCGGCGTGAGAGTCGCGGGAGGCGGAGACGCGCCGACCTGCTCCCAGCGTGCCCTCCTCGAGCCCAGCGCGGAGCTCCAGACGGCGGCCGTCGCGACCGACCTCCCAGATGCAGGCGCTGTGGACTCCGTCGACTTTGCCGATCAGCTCCGTCGCCGCTTTCATCAGCTCCTGCGGATCGCTGTTCTGCAGCGCTCGCTCACCGAGCCGGGCGACGACCGCCTGCTGGGCGAGGGCTCGCTGCAGCTCGTTCTCGGTGTCCTTGCGGGCGCTGATGTCGTAGAGCACCCCATGCCAGACCGGGATGCCGTCCTCATCGGCTTCCAGCACCGCCTCGTCGTGCACCCAGACGACCCTGCCGTCGCGGGTGTGCATCCGGTATTCGGAGGGGGTGGTGTCTCGTTTCCCCAGGTGCTCCTCGGACTCCATCGCGAGCGCCCGTTGGCGGTCCTCGGGGTGCAGGAGGCTGGACCAAAGGCCTGGGTCGCTGACGAAGTCCTCGGGCTTGTAGCCAAGGATCTCCTCGACCTGCGGGCCGACGTAGCGCCAGCGTCCCCGCTCACCGAGCTCCGCCGTGTAGACGATCACCGGCAGCTGCTCGATCAAGCGCTGGAAATCGTGCCCGCCCGCGGCCAGCTGGTCGAGAAAGCGCTTGACCTCCTGCTCAGACCAGTTTCTCTCGCCAGGGTCGCGCATTCTCCTCGCTTATCGGGCCGAGGCACGGGCGGCTTGAGCAGGTGGCCGCCTACACCCGAGTTCCTTAACTTCTAAGCGGCGAGGCGCATCGGCGGGCCCTGCGAGACCAAGCGGTGGAGACCTGCCAGAGTCAGCGCTCCGACCAGGCCCCGGTAGGGCTCGTACGGGGCGTAGAACTCTTCGACCTCGGGGATCGTCGCCCGTCGCCCCTCCCCCCGCAGGCGCCCGATCAGCTTGACGTAGCCGAGATCGCCGGCGGGAAGCGAGTCGAGCTCGTTACGCCCGAACAACCCAAGGCACTGCACCGTCCAAGGGCCGATCTGCGGCATCGCCAGCAACCGCTGGTCGGTTGCCCTGCCCTCGATCCGGCAGCGGCCGGCGACCACCTCTCGAGCCAGCAGGCGCAACGCCACCGCCCGTTTGCCGGCCAGGTCCATCTGCTCGAGTTCGGCCGGGGCGCGGCCGGCGATCACGGTGGGACCGGGGACGTCGCGGAGGGCGTTCCGCCCCTCGCCCAGGCAAGGCCCCCAGCGGCCGGCGATCCGCCGCTCGATCAGCGCCGCCCGTCTTGCCTCGATCAGCTGCCCGACCACCGCCGCGGCCAGGGCCTCCCAGGGCCACGGCCGGCCCTGGGGGCGAAAGCCGGGCATGCGGCGGATCAGCGGTCCGACCAGCGGGTCGCGGCGGAAGCGGCGGTGGAAGTCCGCGAGGTCGACGTCGACCCAGAGGGCGCGGCGCATCGCCTCGATCGCCTCCTCGAGCTGCTCCCGCCCCGCCGGCCCCTGACACGGCCGCATCGCGATCCGGGGGCGCGACACCCGCTCCGGCTCGATCGCCTCGGCCCGGAAGCGCACCCGGTCCCGGGCCGGCTGCCAGGCGTGGACGAGGACCGGGCTGCCGCCGACGTGGAGCAGCCGGGTCGCGAGCCCGCCGCGCACCCGCAGGGTGCGGTCAGCGGTGCCGCGCGGGAACCGGTAGGGCGAGGGCGGCCTGACTTCGGCCTCGACGATCACCGGCCAAGCAGATGAACGTCCACCAAGAAAGATCGGCTGGCGACGACGTTCTGGCGCTCGCGGCGTCGCCCCGGGAAGCGCGGCGTGCGGCTGCGCGTGGCAGCCCTGCTCACGGCCCTCACGGCGGCGACGGTGGCGGCGCCGGCGATCACTCCCCCGGCAGCGGCGACCGCGGCGGTGCGCACCTCCGGCCGCAGCACCGGCAAGGACGATCCGGAAGCAGCCTCATAGCCAGCGGGCAGAGGCCGAACGGGATCCGTAGCGTCGCGCGGTCCAGCGTCTTCTTCGGCGATGACTTCGCCGTCTACTTGCAGCTCATCCACCCCGGCGACTCTAGCGCGGCGCGGGGTCGGTTCCGTTAAGGCGGCGCTCGTAAAGACGGTACTTCTTGACGATCTCGGCGCTCATCGCCTCCAAACCGCGGTTCATCGCCTCGTTCGTCTCCAGGATCCACCCCGCCTCGCCGTATTTCTGCCGCACCCGTTCGGCGGTGTTGAAGTGCTCGATGTAAAGCGAGGCCGCGACCCCCGTGTGCTGGTGCTCGGGCTTGACCCCGAGGAAGCCGATCCGCACCCGGTCGCAGATCCGGTTGCGGTTGAGGTAGTGCCACCAGCCAAAGGGCAGGAGGCGACCCTTCATCTTCTTCAGCACCTGGTTGAGGTCCGGCAGGGTGATCGCGACGGCGATCGTCTCCCCGTCCTTTTCGGCGACCATGAACCAGTCCCCCGAGAAGGCGAGGTGCATGTCGAACGTGTAGGTGTCGAGATCCTGCTTCGAGTAGGGGACGAAGCCCCAGTTCTCCGACCAGGCGGCGTTGTAGATCTCGGCGAAGCGGTCCATCTCCTGCCGCAGGCGCAAGCGGGACATCTTGCGGATCGTCACGCCGTGCTCCTCCCGGGCGCGCTTGTCCAGCTCGGGCAGGATCGGCAGCATGTCCTCGCGGTCTGAGATCTCCAGCATCCAGGAGTAGAGGTCCATCGCCTTCTCCAGCCCCGCCTCCTCGCAGAGGCGCTGGTAGTAGGGCGGGTGCCAGGGCTGGCGGACCAGCGGCTCCCGCTCGTGGCCCTCGATCAGGATCCCGCTCTCCTCGTTCATCGAGAAGTCCATCGGGCCGACCATGCGGTCGCAGCCACGGGTCCGCAGCCAGGCGGCGGCGGCATCCAGCAGCGCCTTCGCAACCTCGGCGTCGTCCTCCATCTCCAGGAAGCCGAACATCCCCCAGCGGCTCCCGTGGTACTCGTTGAAGGCACGGTCCACCTGGGCGGTGACGCGGCCGACGACGCGGCCGTCGCGCCAGGCGAGGAAGTACTCGGCTTCCCCATGCGTGAAATAAGGGTTGAGCCTGCGGCTGAGGAAGGCGTGTCGCTCCAGTTTCAGCGGCGGCACCCAAGGGGTTCTGGCGTGCAGCCGGTAGGGCAGGTCGACGAACCGCTTGAGAGAGCGCGCGCCGCGCACGGTCCGAATCGTCACGCTTGCCATGGGGGCCGCAACCTACACTCTGCGGAGATGAGCGAAGCCGCCAAGGCTCCGGTCGACGTCTTCGAGAAGGCGCGCAACCACGAGCGCCTCGAGCAACTCGAAGCGGCCAAGGAGCACGACCTTCTCCCCTATTTCCGCCTGCTGACCTCCCAGGCCGGCCCGGTGGTCGAGATGGAGGGCCGGGAGACGATCATGCTCGGCTCCAACAACTACCTTGGGCTGACCGGCGACGAGCGGGTCAAGAGCGGCGCTCGGGAGGCGCTGGAGACCTACGGCACCGGCGTCACCGGCTCGCGGCTGCTGAACGGGACGACGCCGCTGCACCTCGACCTCGAGCGCGAGCTGGGCGAGTGGATGCGGACCGAGGACGCGATCGTCTACACCACCGGCTACCAGTCGAACGTCGGCTGCATCGGCACGATCCTCGGCCCCGGCGACACGGTCATCTGCGACTCCGGCAACCACGCCTCGATCCTCGACGGCTGCCGCCTCTCCGGCGCCAAGCTGCGGCCCTTCCGCCACAACCGCATGGACAAGCTCGAGAAGATGCTGCAGCGGGCGGCTGAAGACGGCGGCGGCGTCCTCGTCATCGTCGACGGCGTCTTCTCGATGGAGGGCGACGTCTGCGACCTGCCGCGGATCGTCGAGCTCTGCAAGGGCAACGGCGCCCGGCTGATGGTCGACGAGGCGCACGGGGCCGGCGTCCTCGGCGCCCGTGGCGCCGGCGCTTGCGAGCTCTTCGGCCTCGAGGACGAGGTCGACCTGCGGATGGGGACCTTCTCCAAGAGCCTCGCCTCCTGCGGTGGCTTCATCGCCGGCCCGGCCGACGTGGTCGAGTACCTGCGGATCTCCTCGCGCTCCTTCATCTTCAGCGCCTCGGCGGTTCCCGCCGCCGTGGGCGCAGCGCTGGCGGCGCTGAGGGTTATCCGCGAGGACGGGCCCCAGCTCTTCGAGCGCCTGCTCTCCAACGCCGAGTACCTGCGCGAGGGCCTCCGCCATCTTGGCCTGAAAGTGGTCGAGCCGGGAACGCTTCCCGATGGCACCGTCGCCACCACCCCGGTGGTCCCGGTGATGGTCGGCGACGACTGGCAGGCGGTGCTGCTCTGGAAGGCCCTATTCGAGGCCGGGGTCTACACCAACGTCGCGATCCACCCGGCGGTCCCGCCCGGCGGTGCCCTGCTGCGGACGAGCCTGATGGCGACCCATGAGCGCGAGCACCTCGACGGGGCCCTGGGCACCATCGCCCGCGTGATCGCAGACTTCCCCGAGCTGCCACGGACTTAATCCATTGGTCACAATTTCTTGACATCCCCCCACGGGGGTAGTTTCGAGCTTGTCCAGAAATGAACAAGCTGTGAAAACGCTGAAATTGTTGCTCTTAGCGAATGGGTCGGACGGAATTTTGGTGAGGGCGGGTTGACGCCCGGTACCCAGAAGACGTAGCTTGGCCTCCTCGCCGAACGACCCAGGCGGGGCGTTCGGGAAGAGAGAGTCGGTCCGGTAGGGCCAGCCCCTCGACGGGCAGTGGTCCGATCGGACGCGATAACCCCCAGCAATTTTGATTCCTTGAAGGGAGGAGTCCCAGTGGAAGCTGCCTCAACGGCACCACCATCGACCGTCGCACCCTCAGCCGAGGCGCCGCAACATATGAGGGCCCTGGAGAGAGCCAACATGGTGCGCCTGGCCCGCGCCGAGCTGAAGCGTTCGATCGCGAAAGGCGACGTCGATGCCGCGGAGGTGGTTCGCGACTGCCCCTGGGAGACCGAGAGCATGACCATCTCCGAGCTCCTCACCAGCCAGCGCCGCTGGGGACGCACCCGGGCACGCAAGTTCCTCGTGCCCCTCTCCTTGAACGAGAACAAGCAGCTCGGGACGCTGACCGCGCGCCAGCGCCGCATCCTCGCCGACGAGCTGGCAAACCGTTCCGCCGGCCGGGAACCGGTAGCGGTTTAACCCGGGCTAGCCGCGCATTCCGCCGACCCGGTAGCTGAGGCCACCGGAGGCACGTTGGAATGCGCGGCGGGCCAGGAAGAAGACGATCGCGAAGGCGACCGCCCCCACCCCCAGCGCCACCGCCAGGATCTGGTCGGCGACGTAGAAGACCAAGCCGGTGGTGAAGACGAAGGCCGCTCCCGCGAGCAAGGTGGTGTGGGAGCGCCAGCCGGCGAAGTGCTCGCGAATCGCGACCTCGAGACCGCCGAGCCCGGCCAGGGCAACCCCGACTCCGATCGCCGTCGGATGACCGCCGATCGCCCCGATCGCGAGCGAGACGATGCCGGCGAGGATGACCAGCTCGGCAAGCGGTGCGTTACCCCAAGGAGCAGGTGGACGCTCGTCGGGCGCGGAGACCCGCTTGGCGGGCTTGCCGGTGGTCTTGGTCTTGGCGCTCAACGGCCTCGAGCCGCCCGGCTAACGGGCATCCGGATGAGACCTTGACCCGCCACCAACCCATCAGCATCCCGATCGGGCCAAGCCGGGGTTTCGAGTGCCAGTGGCCGCAGCCGTGCAAGCCGAGATCCTGCCTGGAGACGCGGACCCACTTGAAGTCCTGGGGGGCCGCAAGCATCCTCTCGACGAGCTCGCGGTTCTCGTCCTCGAATCGCTGCCGCTCCCCCAGAGCACGCTCCGCCTCGGCGACGCGGTCGGCGAGGCGGTCACGGATTGCCTCCAGCTCGCCCAGGTCGAGCACCCGCGGCGCGGCGGCAAGCGCCTCGATCCGGTGCGGGACCTCGGTGTGGCCGAAGCCGTCGCCGAAGCGGGCGGCAAGCTCGGCCTCGAGCCGGGCGATCTGCCGCCGCAGCTGCAGGCGCGCCCCGCGCTCGTCGATCCCCGCGCCTACCCCGGCAAATCCCTCTTCTCTCAGTAGAGCAGGCATCTCCAAAAGTGTAGTCAGGCCGCCTCGAGGGTCGCAGCGGCCATCCACAATGCCTCCTCAACGGCGATTTGGGGGACCCCCTTCACCTGCACCGCGGCAATGGCAATGCGGCGGCTGCTCCGCTCGACGGCGAGGCCATCGGCGGTGGGGCCGAAGAGAAGCCCGATCGGACGCGCTTCGTCAGCGATCACGAGGGTTCCCCTCGCCATCTCGCCAGGATGCCCGGCCAGCGACTCACCCGGCGCCGAATCGCGAATGCAGAGGCGGCCCTCGATGCTCCCTGCGTCAAAGGCCCGCAGCGCCACCCCCGTCTCGACGATCGCGATGTCGAGCGCGTCGGCGGGAAGGCCGTGACTGCGGAAGCCGCCGTCGTGGAGGCGGTCGAGCGTGAGTTGCTCGACCGGGGTGCGGGTGCGGTCGGGGTCGAGCCCGATCTGGCGGTAGAAGACGCGATAGGCCCAGGGGATCGGGCGTTCACGCAGGCGGATCGCCTGCGAGCCGTAGGTGCGGTCGGAGAGGTCGCGCAAGCGTCGCCGTACCGGCTCCGGGCTGCGACCGGGCTTGGCGTCGACCTCGACCCAGGCGATCCCCAGGCCCGGGAACTCGGAGACGATGTGGGGAGCGACCCAACCCTGCTGCGGCGCCGGCACCCAACCCATTCCCTGGCTGGCGGCACCGGCGTCCATCTCAGCTTCTTTCCGCCGCGGCGGTGGCCTCGAGCAGGCGGTCGACGCGATCGGCCAACTGCCGCTCGCTGAGCTCCGTGATGCTGGCGCTCTGCAGGGTCCCCCCCGGATAGACGTAGGCGAAGGTCGGGCAGAGGCCGATGCCGTAGAGGCTGCCGACGGCGCCGTCGCGGTCATAGCCGACCGGCATCGTCCATTCGCGCTGGCCGATCAGCTCGCGGAGCGTGTCGCGGTCGTCGCGGATGTTCAGCGAGAGGAAGCCCACCCGTCCACGGTAGCGCCGGTAGACCCGCTCCACCAGGTCTTGCTGTTCGACGCACTCGTTGCTTCCTTTCGAGAACCAGAACGAGATCACCAGCGGGCGGTCGAAGAGGTCGCAGACCCTGATCGCTTCCTGGAGCTCGACCCGGCAGGCGGGGGTGCGCTGCGCGTCCGGCGGGCAGGGGATCTCCGAGGTTTCGCAGTCGTCCTGGGCGACGTTGGCGTCGCCTTCGAGCTTGCCGGCGCCCTCCGGGACCGCGAACTCGGGCAGCGGCCAGCGATCCGGCAGGCGATCGAGCCCCAGCGTTTCGCCCTCCCCTCCCCCGCCGAGCGTATTGACGCTCGCAATAACGATCACAGCGAGGAAGATCAGTCCGACGACGATCGAGTAGCGATCCCTCATCGCCGCTCCAGGAGCAGCAACGAAGCCGGGAGGACGAGCAGGACACCGACCAGCGCCGCCGCCAGGTCGACGACGGTGACGAGGCCGAAGTCCCGCAGCATCTGGATATCGCTGGCGATCAGCACGGCAAAGCCGGCGATCGCGGTGACGCCGGAGGCGAGGACCGCGGCGCCGGTTCGCGAGTAAGCACGGTGCAGCGCCTCCTCCACCCCCGCCCCACCCTGGCGCTCCTCGTGGAAGCGCCCGCTGAGCAGGACTCCGAACTCGGTCGCGATCGCGATCGTCAGCGCTCCCAGTGCCGCCGACATCGGGTTGAGGGGGATGCCCGTCAGCCAGAGCAGCAGCGAGGCCCAGCCGGTGGCGAGGACCGTCGGCAGCAGCGGCACGAGCGCGCGGCGCCAAGACCTGTAGATCAGGAGCAGCGCCAGCCCGACCGCCAGGAGCCCGGCCAGCGTCAGCCAGTACCTACTGCTCGATAAGTCGCTCGCCGATTCCGCCGCGATCACCGACAGACCCGCCAGCTCCACCTCAACCCCCTCAGGCGGATCGCCGATCTGATCCCGCACTCGCTCGACCAGCTTCTGCTGGTCCTCCAGGGACTGCGCTCGGATCCCAAACGAGATCAACGCCTGGCTCCCGACTTCACCGGTCTCGGGATTCAGTGGCGCCACCTGCTGCAGCGCGTACTCGGACAGCGCGGACAGGGTGGCGTCGATCCGCTCGGCGGTGGGTTCCTCTCCGCCCCGGACCAGGAAGTCGGACAGCGCCGGCCCCGGGCAGACATCCGCCTGAAGGCAGCTCGGGTTTTCGCCCTCGAACCCGCTGGAGTCCAAGACCCGCTGCTTGAACCCCGCCATCCATTCGACGACCTCTGGGTCAGTGAGGTCGTCCGCTTCGATGCTGACGTCCAACTGCCCCGACACACCAGTCGTCTCCTGCAATTCGTTCAGCCCCTCAACCGCCTTGATGTTCTGCGGCGCCAACTCCCGGATGTCCGACACCGTCTCGACCTGGGTGCCAGCCCCCCATCCCATGACGGCTAGCCCAATCGCAACGCCTACAACGGCAGCCGGCGACCTCTGAGCCAGGGCCAAAAACCGATTCTCGGGCGGGTGGCTCGGGTGGGAGGTGCCGAGCATCCAGCGCAGGCGCCTCCCACCCGAGACAGGACCCGCCCGCCGCAAAGCCAACGTCCCTAGCCCAGTAGTAAGCGCCAGCCCAAAAGCAACCGCGATCCCAAGCATCAGCACCCAGCCAAACTCCCGCACCATCGGCACCGGCGAAAGCTGCAGCGCCAGGAACCCCGCCCCGGTCGCCAAAACCGCAGCGGCGATGGTCGGCCCGCCAAGCGCACCGGCCCTCTCGGCCGATTCCGTCTCGTCGAACCGAGCCTGGAACTGGATCGCGTAGTCAACCGCGAGCCCGATCAGGATCGGCAGAGCCGCAATCGAGGCCATCGTCAGCGAGCCGCCAACCAGCGCGAGCAGGCCGAAGGTGATTCCCGCGGCCATCAGCGCGACCGCCAGCGGCAGCAGCGGCCAGCGCGAGCGGAAGACGAGGAAGAGGACGAGGGCCATCACCGCGACGGCGATCGCAAAGAGGACGAGGAGGGCGTCCTTCAGCGCCCGCGAGACCCCGTCGATCACCACCGGCGCGCCGGAGACGACGTAGCTGCCGCCTTCGAGCTCGAAGCACGGGGCGGGCTTCCCACGTTCTTTGCATGCCTCCCGCGGAGTGGTGTCCTCCACCGCCGCTTCGATCAGCTCGATCGCGCGACGGCGCTCACCCTGAGTCAGGTCCGGCCTGAGGCGGATGACGATCTGGGCCGAGCGGGCGTTCGGGAACAGGTAAGCCAGCCGCGCCTTCGGCGTGCCGCGGGGACGCGCGAGGTCGAAGATCACGGTGGCGACGAAGTCTTCGTTGGTGATGCTGGGAATGCTGGTGATCCCGTATTTGGTCGCGACCGCGAGCAGGTATTCGCGGAAGCGCTCGGCGGGCACGTTTTCGGCCAGGCGGCGCAGCTGGTTGTCGATCTGCACCACCGACTCGTTGAGGAAGGTCGCGGGGCCGGTGAGGAACTCGACCGCCCCCATCTCGGCCAACTCTGCGCAGGGGCCCGGGATCGGCTCGGCTCCCTCCGGAACCTTGCCCGAAAGGCACCCCTCCAGCCGCAGCAACCGGAAGAGGTTGTCGGTGAGGACCAGCTGCGGCAGTTCCCCCTTGGCCAGGACGACTATCGGTTCTTCGCCGAACCGCTCGCGGACCTGCTGCGTCGCCTCATAGGTGGAGGAGTCGGAGTCGGCGAGGGTGTCGACCCCGGCATCGGTCGGAAGCTGGCTCGCCCCGACCGCAGCGGCGATCGCCAGCACGGCGGTTAGGGCCAGCAGCGGCCGCGCGTGGCTAGCGGCCCACGCCGCGACGCGGCCGAACCGGGTGGCGACGTCCAACCTCAGTCCATCGAGAGCGGCCCGCTGACGTCAGCGTTGAGGAACTGGCTGACGAACGGGTTGCTCGAGTCGAACAGTTCCTCTTTGGGGCCCGACTCGACGATCTTGCCGCTCCACAGCACCGCGATGAAGTCGGCGATCCGGCGCGCGGTTCCGAGGTCGTGGCTGATCACCAGGTAGCAACCGCCGTTCTCGGCGTGGACCTCGCGGATCAGCTCGCAGAGCAGCGCCGTCCGCACCGGATCGAGCCCGGAGTCGGGCTCGTCGAACATCACGATCGCCGGGTCCAGCACCAGCGCCCGGGCGAAGCCGGCGCGCTTGCGCATCCCGCCTGAGAGCTCGTTCGGCATCTTGTAGGTGGCCTCGGTCAGGCCAACCTCTTTCAGCCGCCGGTTGACGATCTCGCCAATCTCTTCCTCGCTTTTGTCGGTGTGCTGCCGCAGCGGGAAGGCGACGTTGTCGTAGATGTTCATCGACCCGAACAGGGCGCCGTCCTGGAACAGCAGGCCGAACTTTTTCCGCACGTCGAAGAGTTCGTCGTCGGTCATGTTCGGGATCGACTCCCCGTGCACGAGGACGTCGCCGGAGTCCGGGTAGAGCAGGCCGACGATGTGCTTGATCAGCACGCTCTTGCCGGTGCCGGAGGGGCCCAGCACCATCGAGACCTGGTCCTCCGGCAGCCCCAGGTTGAGCCCGTTGAGGATGCGGGCGCGGCCGAACTGCTTGACGAGGTCGATGATCTCGATCGCGTCCTCGCCACCGTGGTCGCGCTTGATGCCGGTGTGGAATTTGTATGGATCGTGGTCGCGCGGGTTGACCCCGGGGATGACGAAGTCGCGGCCCATCGTGGCCCCGTCCTCGCTTACGTAAGGGCCCTCGCTCGTGGCGCTTTGGGGATGCCCAGGGGTGCCTTCATCCACGATCTCCGGTGGAGCTTCGGCGCTCGAGGTGGCCTCGTCCTGAAGTTCCTCTTCTTCGAGCCGGTTCTCGTCGTCTGCGAAACGGTTCTCTTCCTCGATCGACACCTTCAGCCTCCTATTGGCGCGCGCGGGTTGGCTCCCCAGAAGACCAGGGTCCCGAGCATTCCGATGATGTGAACTAAGACGATGTTGAGGACCATCGACTTCGCCGTCGCGGTCCCCACTCCGACGGGCCCGCCGGCCGCGGTGTACCCGTAGTAGCAGCCGACCACCACGATCGCCGTGGCCATGACCATGCCCTTGATCAAGCTGAAGATCAGATCGGGCGGGTTCTGGAACATCCAGAAGATCAGCAGGTAGCCGCCCGAGGAGACGTCGCCGATCTGCTCGACGACCGCCAGGTAGCTGGCCAGGTACATGATCCCGATCCCGACCAGGTACATGAACGGGAAGGAGATCCAGGCGGCAAGCAGGCGGGTCGCGCAGAGGAAGGTGACCGGCGGCACGCCCATCACCTCGAGCGCGTCGATCTCGTCGGAGATCCGCATCGCCCCGAGCTCGGCGACGATCCCGGTCCCGACCTTGGCCGCGAGCATGTAGCCGAAGGCGTAGGGCATGATCTCGCGCAGGTCGCACCAGGCGGAGAAGACGCCGGCGTAGGCGGGCGCGCCCTGGGCGCGCAGCAGGTAGGCCCCCTCGATCCCGCACTGCAGGCCGAGGGTGAAGACGAGCCCCCAGATGATCAGGGCCGAGCCAAGGATCAGGATCCCGGCCTGGCGCAGGCTCTCGCCGAAGAAGCGCAACACGCGCCCTGAGTAGACGAGCCCGGCGACGCGGGCGGCGAAGCGAGCGATCTCGCCGGCCGAGTCGAGCCAGTTGCGCGGGACCTCGAGCCAGGCGTTCATCGGATCGTCTGCAGCTCCGGGTTGGTCGCCAGCAGGGTCTGGGTGAAGACGTAGTTGAAGGCGAAGACCCCCATGAAGGAGATGACGACGGCCTCGTTGACGGCGCGGCCGACGCCGGCGGCACCGCCGGACGCCGTCATCCCTTTGTAACAACAGACGATCGCGATCAAAGCGCCGAACAGCGTGCACTTGATGACCGAGCCCCAGAGGTCGGTGATCGAGGCGTTGGAGAAGAGCGTCGCGAAGAAGCCGCCGAGCGGCTGGTTGTAGAGGATCTCGGTGAGGATGCCACCGCTGATCCCGAAGACCAGCGCGTAGATGTCGAGCAGGCCGGTGATCAGCATCAGCGAGAGGAAGCGCGGCACGACCAGGTTCTTGATCGGGTCGACGCCCAGCACCTGCAGGGCGTCGAGCTCCTCGCGGATCTTGCGGGCTCCCAGATCGGCGGTGATCGCGGTCCCGGCCACGCCGGCGACCACCACCGCGGTCACGAACGGGGCGAACTCGCGGATCGAAGCGAGGACGAAGAAGCCGCCGAGCCGGTCGAGGGCGCCGAAGAGCGAGAGGAAGTTGGCCGCCTGGAGGCCGGGGGCGCCGAATCCGAAGGCCACCGTCGAGACCAGCAGCGGGAACCAGCAGAGCTGCAGGGCGAAGAGGAACTGACCGATGAACTCCTCGCCGTAGGGATAGGGGGGCTTGACCGCGGAAACGATCGTACGAGCGGTGAGGATCATCATCTCCCCCACCTGTTCGAACAGAGACTTGGCGGGCAGGAATGCCCTGTTGACCGCGGATCCGACCATCAGCTCCTCCTCCGAGCCGTGCCGCACGCGCGCGACACCCCCTCGGTGGGCAAGGAGTCTAGGGGATGCAGATGCGCCGACCGTTAGCCGCGTGTTGAGATCCGGCTAACGGGCCGCCGAGGCCGGAAATGCCTGCGAAAGCGGCCAAACCCCGTGGTATGTTCGGGCCGCTTTGCGGGGGACCGAGCGACATTCCCGGCGCACCCGCCTCCAAGCCATCGCGACCGGGTTTGCCGCGCTGGCGGTGGCGGCGCTACTTGGCGCCTGCGGCGGAGATGACTCCTCCGCCGATTCGAACGAACCGACCGGCACCTTCCCGGTCAAGGTGACCGAAGCGAAATTCCCCACCCTGCAGAGGCTCGGCCAGACCTCGCTGCTGCAGTTGGGGATCCGCAACACCGGCGACCGGACCATCCCCGGGCTGCTCGTGACCTTCACGATCGCCGGTGAGCGGGGTGAATCCTCCTCGCTCCCGTTCGGCGTCAACGACCCGCAGCCCGGCCTGGCCCAGCCGTACCGGCCGGTCTGGGTGCTGTCGGAGACCTACCCGCGCCTCAGCGGCTCGACCACGGCCGGCGGCGCCTCGACGGCAAGCCGCAAGACGTTTTCCTTCGGAGCGCTGAAGCCGGGTAAGACCGTGAAGGCGGTCTGGAAGCTGAGCGCGGTCCGGGCCGGAAAATTCGACCTGCTCTACCGGATTGACGCCGGGCTCCGCGGGGAAGCTAAGGCGGAGACCAAAGGCGGCGTCGCCCCCGGTGGGTCTTTCTCGACCGAGATCACCGAACGACTGCCGGAAACGGAAGTCACCGACGACGGTGAAATCGTTGAGATCAAGAAAGGCAAATAAAGCTTCAACCGCGGTGGCGATGCTGGCGGTCTTGCTTTCGCTGGGGCTGCCGGCCTGTGGTTCTGCGAACGAGGGCGATCGGAGCGACACCGCGGGGGACCGAGCCGGGCGGGACGACGCAACCGCCAGCGCCAAACGCGGTGTCACCCTGAAAAGGATCGGCTCCTTCAACGCCCCTGTCCACGTCACCGGCGCTCCCGGCTTTCCGCAGCTCCTCTTCGTCGTCGAGCAGCCGGGGCGGATCCTGGCGCTGCAGGGCGGACGCCAGCGGACCTTCCTCGACATGCGCGGCCTGGTCAGCTACGGCGGCGAGGAGGGCCTGCTCTCGGTCGCTTTCCCGCCCGATTACGTCCGCAGCAAGCGCTTCTACGTCTATTACGTCGACAACGCGGGGGACATCCGCATCGACGAATTCCGCCGCCGCACGGCGACGCGCGCCTCTTTCGGCTCCCGCCGGCCGGTGATCCAGATCCCCCACCCCGTCAACAGCAACCACAACGGCGGCCAGCTGCAGTTCCTCGACGACCTCCTCTATTTCGGCACCGGCGACGGCGGTGCCGGCGGCGACCCTCCGAACAACGCCCAGAACAAAGACGTGCTGCTGGGGAAGCTGCTGCGGATCGACCCGCGCCCCTCGGGCGGAAAGCCGTACTCGGTGCCGAGCAGCAACCCCTTCGTCGGCAAGGACGGCCGCGACGAGATCTACAGCTACGGGCTGCGGAACCCCTTCCGCTTCTCCTTCGACACCACGCACAGCCAGCCGCGGATCGCGATCGGGGACGTCGGTCAGGACCGTTTCGAGGAGCTCGACTACCTGACCGTCGGCAGGGCGAACGGAGCCAACTTCGGCTGGGACGCCTTCGAGGGGTTCGCCGAGTACGACACCGCCGATCCCGGCGGAACCGTGAAGCCGATCTTCGTCTACGGGCGAGGGCGCGGCTGCACGATCATCGGCGGCTACGTCGTCCGCGACCGGCGGCTGCCGGGGCTGCGCGGACGCTACGTATACGCCGACCTCTGCGAGGGTCAGCTGCGCGCCCTCACCCCCGGCCTGAAACGGGCGCGCGGCGATCGCAGGCTTGGACTGCAGGTCGAGAGCCCCAGCTCCTTCGGCGAAGACCAGCAAGGGCGGCTCTACGTGGTCTCGCTGGAAGGGCCGGTCTACCGGCTCGTCCCGCGCTGAAGAATTTACATTTAGCGCGCAACACGTCGCATCTTTTTGTCTACACTTGCTTTCATGCACGTGATGGCAAGAGAGACCTGGACCGACGAGCGCCTCGACGACCTGACGAAGCACATGGACGAAAGCTTCTGTGAAGTGCGCGAGGACCTTCGCGAACAGCGCGAGCGGATGGACAAGATGATGGTCAAGCAGGAGCGGATGGATGCCAGGTTCGACGCTTACCAGAAGAACATGGATACGCGGTTCGACGATCTCAATCGCACGATGCAGATCGGATTCAGCTTCATCGGCCTCTTACTCGTTGCCCTGATCGGTTTGATCGGCGCCCAGCTCTGAATCGCCGCTACAGTTGGCTGACCAGCCAAACGGGTGAAGGGAGCTGTGGTGGAGAGCGGAACGGCGGCGAGAAGTACGGAGACGAACGGAGCGTCGGCCACCGCGGCCGACTCGATCGAGGTCCACAACCCGGCGACGGGGGCGTTGATCGCAAGCCTTCCCGTCGATTCGCCCGAAGCGGTGGCCGCAACCGTGAAGCGGGTGCGCGCCAACCAGCCCGAGTGGGAGGCGATGGGGATCGACGGTCGCTACCACTGGCTCGGCAAGCTCCGCGACTGGCTGCTGGACAACCAGGAGCGCGTTCTCGACACGATGCAGTTGGAGACCGGCAAGGTCCGCGCCGATGCCAGCAACGAGCCCGGCTACCTGGCCGACCTGATCAACTTCTACGGCACCAAGGCGGCCGGCTTCATCGGCGAGGAGAGCGTTCGTCCCCACTCCCCCCTCCTTGCTGCCAAGAAGCTCCGGATCCAGTACCGACCGCATCCGGTCGTCGGCATCATCAGCCCCTGGAACTTCCCGCTGATCCTCTCGCTCGGGGATGCGATCCCCGCACTGCAGGCCGGCTGCGCCGTGGTGGTGAAGCCGTCTGAGTTCACCCCTCTCGGGCTGGCCGAGGTGATCGAGGCCTGGAAGACCGAGATCGGCGGCCCCGACGTCTTCGACTGCGTCCAGGGCGTCGGCGAGACCGGCGGCGCCCTCGTCGACGAGGTCGACTTCATCCAGTTCACCGGCTCCGACCGCACCGGCCGCAAAGTGATGGCACGGGCCGCGGAGACCCTCACCCCGGTCAGCCTCGAGCTCGGCGGCAAGGACCCGATGATCGTCCTCGCCGACGCCGACCTCGACCGCGCCGCCAACGCCGCGGCCTGGGGCGGGATGATGAACTCCGGTCAGATCTGCATGTCGGTGGAGCGGATCTACGTCGAGGAGCCCGCATATGACCGGTTCGTCGACAAGCTGACCGCGGAGGTCGGCCGCCTGCGGCAGGGGCCCGACGACGGGAGCGACCCGAGAGACGTGGGCGCGATGACCTCGCCGAACCAGACGGCGATCGTCGAAGAGCATGTCGACGACGCACTCGCATCCGGCGCCCGCGCCCTGACCGGCGGCAGCCGGGTCGAGGGGCCCGGCGACTACTTCGAGCCGACGGTGCTGGTCGACGTCGACCACTCGATGAAGGTGATGCGGGATGAGACCTTCGGCCCCGTCGTCGGGGTGATGAAGGTGCGCGACGCCGAGGAGGCGGTCAAGCTCGCCAACGACAGCCCGTACGGCCTCTCGGGTTCGGTCTTCGGCGAGCGCGAGCACGCCGAGCAGGTTGCCCGCCGGGTCGAGTGCGGCGCGATCAACGTCAACGACGTCCTCGTCAACTACTTCGCGATGGACGTGCCGATGGGCGGCTGGAAGCAGTCTGGGATCGGCTACCGCCATGGCGAGCCGGGCATCAAGAAGTTCTGTCGCAGCGAGTCATTGGTGATCACCCGCTTCGGCGGTAAGCGAGAGCCGACCTGGTACCCCTACACCAAGGGCCGCCGGCGGCTCCTCGCCCCGATCTCACGCTTCTTCGGCGCCCGCGACTGGCGCCGCAAACTCGGCCTCAAGCGCTGAGGGGGTACAGCGCTCGGTAGCCTCTTTAGGTTCATGGCCGAGCGTGACTACATAGCCGCAACCAGAGAGCGCGTGGTCGTCTTCGACGGCGGCATGGGCGCCACTCTCGAGATGTTCGACCTCACCCAGGAGGACTACGGCGGGCTCGAGGGCAAATGCCATGAGGCGCTGGTTCTCAACCGGCCCGACGTGATCGAGGGCGTCCATACCTCAATGCTCGAAGCCGGCGCCGAGGTGGTCGAGACCGACACCTTCCAAGGCTCGCGGCTGAAGCTCGAAGAGTGGGGACTGGGCGAGCAGACGCTCGAGATCAACACCAAGGCGGCGGAAATAGCTCGCAGAGCCGCGGGTCCGGAGCGGTTCGTCGCCGGCTCGATCGGCCCCACCGGCTTCCTCCCCGCCTCCACCGACCCGACCCTGGGCGACATCTCCTTCGGCCGCCTGGCCGAGGTCTTCACCGAGCAGGCCCGCGGCCTGGTCGAAGGCGGCGCCGACCTGATCATGATCGAGACCGCGCAGGACATCCTCGAGGTGAAGGCGGCGATCTTCGGTGCCCGCGAGGCCTTTGCGGAGACCGGCCAAAGGCTGCCGATCCAGATCAGCGTCTCGCTGCTGCCGAACGGCGGCAAGATGCTGCTCGGGACCGACATCCGCTCGGTGCTGACGACGCTGACCGCGCTCGACGTCGACGTGATCGGGCTCAACTGCTCGACCGGGCCCGAGGACATGCGGGACGCGATCCGCTTCCTCGGTGAGAACTGCCCGCTGCCGGTCCACTGCATCCCCAATGCCGGCCTGCCGCTGCAGGGCCCCGACGGCGAGACGATCTTCCCGGAAGAGCCGGAGCCGCTGGCGGCGACGCTGGGTGAGTTCGTCGAGCGCTACGGCGTCGGCATCGTCGGCGGCTGCTGCGGAACGACGCCGCAGCACATCGCCGCGATCCGCGCGCGCGTCGACGGCAAGGTTCCCGGCGATCGCCCGGCACCGGGGCCGATCGAGGTTTCCTCGATGATGACTTCGACCCCTCTGGTGCAGGAGCCGCGTCCGACCCTGGTCGGCGAGCGCGTCAACTCGCAGGGTTCGAAAAAGGCCAAGGAACTGCTGCTCGCCGACGATTACGACGGGCTCGTGCAGGTCGCCGAAGACCAGGTCGAAGGCGGCGCCCACGTGCTCGACACCTGCGTGGCGCTGACCGAGCGCCAGGACGAGGACGAGCAGATGTCCGCCGTCGTCAAGCGGATCTCGCTCACCCAGCCGGCCCCGATCCAGGTCGATTCGACCGAGCCCGAGGTGATCAAGGCGGCGCTTGAGCAGATCCCGGGGCGGGCGATCGTCAACTCGATCAACCTCGAGGCCGGGCGCGACAAGGCGGACGTCGTGATCCCGCTCGCCAAAGCGCACGGGGCGGCGCTGATCGCGCTGACGATCGACGAGGTCGGGATGGCAAAGACGGCCGAGCGCAAGGTCGAGATCGCGAAGCGGATACAGGAGATCGCCTGCGACGAGCACGGCCTCGACCCCGAGGCGCTGATCTTCGACGCCCTCACCTTCACCCTGACCACCGGCGACGAGGAGTGGAAGCCCTCGGCGGTGGAGACGATCGAGGGGATCCGCCGGATCAAGGCCGAGCTTCCCGGGGTGAAGACCTCGCTCGGGGTCTCCAACGTCTCCTTCGGCGTCTCGCCCCGGCCCCGCGCCGTCCTCAACTCGGTCTTCCTCCACCACTGCGTCGAGGCGGGCCTGGACCTGGCGATGGTCAACCCGAACCACATCACCCCCTACGGCGAGATCCCCGACGAGGAGCGGGAGCTGACCGATGACCTCGTCTTCAACCGGCGCGACGACGCCTTGGAGCGGTTCATCTCCCACTTCGAGTCCAAGGGCGAGGAGGCGGAGGCCGAGGCGGCAGACCCGACCGCGGGCATGGAGCCCGAGGAGGCCCTGCACTGGCACATCCTGCGCCGCAAGAAGGACGGAGTCGAGGACTGGATCGACCGCTCGGTCGAGAAAATCGGCGCCGTCCCGACCCTGAACCAGGTGCTGCTGCCGGCGATGAAGGAGGTCGGCGACAAATTCGGCGCCGGCGAACTGATCCTCCCCTTCGTCCTGCAGTCGGCCGAAGTGATGAAGCGCGCGGTCGCGCAGCTGGAGAACTACCTCGACCGAATCGAGGGACACACCAAGGGCAAGGTCGTGATCGCGACCGTCTTCGGCGACGTCCACGACATCGGCAAGTCGCTCGTCAACACGATCCTCACCAACAACGGCTACACCGTGATCGACCTCGGCAAGCAGGTTCCGGTCGACACGATCATCGAGGCAGCGGTGGAAAACGAAGCCGACGCGATCGGCCTCTCGGCGCTGCTGGTCTCGACCTCGAAGCAGATGCCGACCTGCATCGCCGAGCTGCACCAGCGGGGGCTCGGGTTCCCGGTGCTGATCGGCGGCGCCGCGATCAACCGCGACTTCGGTCGCCGCACGCTCTACCCGAAAGGCAAAGAGTCCGACGAGGTCTACGAGCCCGGCGTCTTCTACTGCAAGGACGCCTTCCAGGGGCTCGACACGATGGACGCGCTGGTCGACGAGGAGGCACGGGCAGCGCTGGTGGAGCGAATCAAGACCGAGGCCCGGGAGCTGCGCGAGAAGCCGGTGGTGGTCGACAACGCGCCGCCGACCACGGATGACAGCGTGCGCTCCGGCGCCCGCACCGACGCGCCGATCCCCGAGCCGCCCTTCTGGGGCGTGCGGGAGATCCCGGTCGACCTCGAAGACGTCTTCCCCTATCTCGACCGCCACGTGCTCTTCAAGCTGCACTGGGGCGGCCGTGGGGTCAAGGGCGAGGCCTGGCGCGAACTCGTCGAGGGGACTGACGAAGAGGAGGGCTTCGCCGCGCGCCTGGAGCGGATGTGGCGCGAGCAGGATTACCTCCACCCGCGGGCGCGGCTCGGCTACTTCCCCTGCAACGCGGACGGGAACGAGCTGATCGTCTTCGATCCCGAGGACCCCGAGCGCGAGCTCGAGCGGCTCGTCTTCCCGCGCCAGCCCAAGCACGACCGGATCTGCCTCGCGGACTTCTACCGCCCACTGGAGTCAGGGGAACGCGACGTGGTCGCACTGCAGGGCGTCACCGTCGGGCCGGAGGTGACCGAGCTGATCGAACGGCTTGAGAGCGAAGGCGAGTTCGCCGAGCAGCTCTACGCGCACGGCCTGGGAGTCCAGTCCGCCGAGGGACTGGCCGAGTGGCTGCACTCCCAAATCCGCCATCAGCTCGCCATCGATCTCGATCAAGGCCGGCGCTACTCGTGGGGGTACCCCGCCTGCCCGGACCAGTCCGAGCACGAGAAAGTCTGGCGCCTCCTCGACCTGGAAAAGATTGGGATGACCCTCTCCGGGGGCTACGCGGTGATGCCGGAGCAATCGACGGTGGCGATCGTCGCCCCCCACCCGCAGGCGGTCTACTTCGGTATGAAGTCCGGCTTCATCCCCGCGGAGAAGGCCCCGGACGAGTTGATCGCCGGCACCGCTCGCGGGGGCGAGCTGCCGCCGGAGTCCGATCCGGACCCCGGCGACGAGGGCGAGGGGTCAGAGTCCGCCCCCGCCCCCGAGCTCAGCCGCTGAACCGTTCCGGCATCTCCGCCGGATGCAGCGCCGGGCGCTGCCAGTTGCGGCCTTCGTAGGCTTCCTCGAAGCCCGCGCGCTTCAGGTTCCTGCAGACAGCCGACCAGGAGGCCAAATCGCATTCGCCGACCTCGACGAACACGGTGTGGCACCCGGCCCGGTGGGCGTCGAGTAGACGGCGGTGCAGCAGGGCGGCGTTGCAGCCGCGTCCGCGTGCGTGAGCGAGGGTGGTCCCTGCGCCAAGCTGAGCTACTCCGTCCGTGATCAGCATCGATCCAGTGGCGACCGGCACCTCTTCGGGTCCGAGAGCCGCCGTATAGCAGCGCCACCCGCTCCTTTGCGGCAGGGAGAAGAACAGCGTTCCCGCCACCAGCGGCATGTCGAGAGCTTCCGCCGCAATCGTGCTCAGCCCTTCGCCTTCCGCTTCGTCTTCACCCAGTCTGTAGACGACGAGGTCGCGGTCGACGGGGAAATCAGGCGGCGAGCCGTCGCGGACCAGTTTGATCCAGCCTGCTCCCCGCTCGTACCCCCGTTCGCCCAGCCAGCTTTCCGCCCGCATCGCGTCGGGTCTGCCTGCCGCCACCGGGATCCGGTAGTCGACTTCGCGGGCCCGCATCCATTCGATCGCTGCGGCTAGATGACCGCCGTCGATCGCTCCAGGCTCAGCCGCCCCCTGAATTTGCTGCAAGAGGTAAACCTCGGGCAGGTCGCCAAAGGCAGTTGCCTGCACCGGTCCAAACCTCTCTACCTCAACCCCCGATTCGGAGATTGCTTCCGGAACTACCGAATCCCACATATCGCGCCGAAAGCGCTGCGCGACCCTCTCCAATACTGCCGAGTCGTATCTCACGGCTCCCTTTCCCCCAGTTCGCGTGAGTTTTTGGCCGATTGCGCGACTCTATGCACATTACTGGGGACAGGTCAAGGAACCTTATCGATCTGGCTATGGGGAATCGCGAAGAGAAAGGCGGGGCCGGCTGCCGTCGGATGGGACCGGCGCCGGCCGCCTGCCCTTCTCTTGGCTAGGAGTGCCGGCCTGGGAATGGTGGCGACACGCCTCGGATTTCCATCTTAGATCAATACACCAAGGTTTTTTTATCGTTTAGGAAGCTGTTTCCCTAAATAACGCCTTCTCGGTTGGTCCGCTCAGGCCGTGCCCGTGGCTTGGGCTCGAGGCGCACCGGTGCGGTTGAAAGGGCCTGAACCCGCAGATCGCTCCAGGTGAGGCCCTCTCGCACCAACGCCGGCAGCCCGAGGGCTACGGCGGTGGCGATCTCGATCGCCTGCAGGATGACTCCATAGGCGAGCGCATCGACCTTGCCGATGCCGAAGCCGGTGTGAAGGACGCTAATTACCGCCAGCTGGAAGACGCCGATGTTGGAGGGGGTCGCCGGCACCACCGCGGTGACGTTGACAGCGAAGAGGACAGCCGCGGCAGCCCCGATCCCGGCTCGCCCGTCCAATCCCAAGGCGTAGAAAAGCGCCCAGCAGGAGGCGAGCTGGATCGCCCAGGCGCCAAGCTGCGCCGCTGCCGCGGCTGAGCCGTGGCGAGGATCGCGGAAGACGGCAAGGCCGGCCCTGACTTGAACCAGGGCTTTGTGAATCGTCGCCCCCAGCCGCGCCAGGCGACCGTTGCCGTTGCGCCGCATCAGCAGCGGGGCGACGAGAACGACAACGAGCAGAATCAAGGGAACCAGGCTGAAGGCAAAGATCTGCTTGGTTCCCGAGTGAAAGAGCGGGGTGGTAGAGACGATGATCACCCCGAGCAGGAAGAGGGCGAGGATGTTGAGCATCGTCTGCGAGACCAGCGTCCCCAGCAGGACGGGGAAGGTTTCGCGCATACGACCGGTGCGTCTTGCCAGCGTCAAGGCGCGGGCCGGCTCTCCGAGGCGTGCCGGCAGGGTCGCTGACATGAGGACCCCGATCATCGTCGCCGAGGTGACGTCCCGCCGTCGCACCAGCCGGTTCGGCAGGGCCGCGCGGGCGATCCAGTACCAGGAGGCGGCGCGGAAGAAGAGTGAGCTCGCCATCAGAGCACAGGCGATGAGCACCCAGGTCAGGTTGGAGCGGACGATGCTTTCGACGACGTTGTCGATACCGATGTTCTCAGCCGCGCGCCAGCTCAGCCAGATCCCGAGGATGGCGGCGACGCCGAGGCCGACGCGGCGGGCGACCGCCCGGCCCTTGTTGCCCGCTTGGGCGAGCGGTGGATCGAGCGACGGCAGCCGCTCGGAGGGACGCTTCGGTCCCCCGTCGGCGGGCCGCAAACCGGCCCAGTGCGAGACCTTCTCGCTCGCGGTGACGGGCTTTGGAGCCTCGATAGCCCGCTCGTAGACCTCAGTGACCTGATCGGCCACACGCGGCCAGGCGTAGCGCTGGGCGCTGCGACGGGCAGCCTCCCCCATTTCCCGCAGTCGCTCCGGCTCGTGGTGGATCCGCTGCAGCTCCTCAGCCAGGCGCTGCGGATCGCCGGGGGGAACCAGGAGGCCGTCGATGCCGTCGCTGACGACGTCGCTGTAGCCGGCGATTGCCGAGGCGATCACCGGCGTACCCGCGGCGAAGGCCTCGGTCAGGACCATGCCGAAGCTCTCCCCTGAGAGCGACGGCGCGCAGAGGACGTCGGCGCGGTGGAGCTCCGCCCAGAGGTCCTCGCCGGAGACACGGCCGCGGATGTCCATGAAGCGCAACAGGTCAGGGTCGGCGACGTAGCGGAGCACGTCCTCGCGATCGGCGCCGACCACCGTCAGACGGGAGGGCACGTGCTCGACCAGGGCGTTGAAGGCGGTGAGCAGGATCGGCAGACCCTTGCGCTCCTCGGGGCGGCCGACGAAGAGGATTCTCAGGTCGTTGCTGGGCTCAACGGGCGCGGCCGGCGCGGCCTCGACATCAACTCCGTTGGGGATGATCGTGTACTCGCCACCAAACCAGCGGCGGCCGGTCCAGGCCGCGGCCTCGGAAACGGCGATGCGGGCGGAAAGCCGGTTGAACATCCTGCGGGCGCCGAGCGCGTTGGCGATGTGGTTCGGCACGCCCTTGGTCGCATAGGCGTGGAAGGTGCCGACGACCGGGTCGCGGGCACCGAGGGTTGCGTTCCAGCCCACCAATGGGACCAGTGGCTCGTGGACGTGGATGACGTCAAATTCGCCCGCCCGCACGAGCCGTCGCGGAGCGACGACCCCGCCCGCCGGGAAGGGGGCCAGATTCGAGACGGAGCCATTGGCGCCGAAGCCCATCGTGCGGCCAAGCGGGAGCAGGTAGTCGGGCAGCTCGCGGCGTTCGGCAGGAGCACGGTGCAGAACACGGCTGAGCCTCCCGGGAGGGTCTACGGGTGCGAGGACGCGGACATCGTGGCCTCGACCGAGGAACTCCTCGGCGAGAGCCTCAACGTGCCGGTTCACGCCCCCCTGGTAGGACCAGGAATATGGCGAGACGAGACCTATGCGCACGGACAACTAAGGGTAGGGCATCGCCCGGCACCCGCACAGGGCTGGGAACCCGCCTGGCAGGCTAGAGCTGCGTGCCGATCAAGCCGAGCATTCCGACGACTAGAACGCCCGCCAGACCGCCGCCGACTTGAATGATGACCCGCTTCAGAGCGCCGACTTCGCCGCGCAGATCCCGCACGTCGTCTCGGATCTCCTTGACCCGACCGTTGAGGTCGTCCAGGCGCGAATCGGTCCAGGTTGATCTCATTGCCTCCATGCCTCCAAGGTAGGGAGAAAGTCATACGCGTGGCGCACGGAAGTGTAACTTTTCGTCTGCGCCTTTGCTTTCGTCGTAACTTCCCCGGTCTTCGGCCCAGACGTAGCCGGTGAAAACCAGGAGATAGGCGGCCCCGACCTCGAGCAAGAGCGCCCCGGAGTCATTGGCGAGCGTGCCGACGACGGTGGCTGCCAGAGCGCCGGCAAGGCCCGCTCGCATCGCCGGAACCGGCTCCAGCCAGGACCGCAGCCGGTCCCGCTGCAGATACGCCACCACCGCAAAGCCGACCACGACGGGCAGGAAGGCGAGCAAGACCGGCCGGCCGAAGCTGCGGACAGAGAGCTGGAGTCGCCTCTGCACCACGTCCGCGAGGTCCCCAAATCCACCCGCGTCGAGCACCGAACGGGTGAGGTGGGCATTGGCGCCGCTGACGAGGTCGACCAGCGCGAGCAGGGCCAGGACGGCAATAGGGGCCGCTGCCACCGCCAGCAGAGCAGGACGCCTGCCGCGCCCCAGGATCACCACCGCGGCAACCGCGGCGCCGATCGGGAAGACGATCGCGGCCCCGACGTCGGCACCGAATCGGCCGGCGGCGAAGACGAAGGCGGCGAGAAGGCCGGCGATGACGAAGGCGAGCGCCGACGCCCTCCCCGAGGCCCGCGGCGCAAAAGCCGTCAAGCTCGCCCCCACCCCGGCAACCACGAGCACCGCCAAGACCGCCTCCAGCTCGTTCCCGATCCCGTAGAAGCGCACACCCAGGCCTGGATTGGGGCCCAGCAGCGAAAGCGAGGTCAGCGGCGAACCGGCGATCACGTCGATGGCATAGGCGAGCACGACCCCCGCCGAGGCGACCGCCAAAGCGCGATAGCCGCCGAGCAGAGTCAACGCCAGCGCCGCCAGCAAGGGCGCGCCGAGCCCCACCAGCAGCCCTTCGACCAGTTCGCCCGGCTCGAGCGCCGCCCCCAGCAGGAGCAGCAGAGGGAGGCAGACGACGCTGATCCCAAGGAGGCGAACGGCGAGCCGTGCCGGGACCCCCGGGAAGAGCAGGGCCACCCCCCCGGCCAGCACCAGCCAGGCGAGGATGCTGAGCCCGATCACCGATCCGCGACGCGAGGAGATCACGCCCATCCTCGCCTCCAGCGATTCGATTGCCGCGACGTCGACGGTCCCCTCCGAGCGGATCGGCTGACCCGACATCTCCGCCGGGACCTCGAGCCCGAACTGGTCGAGGACGGTCGGCGCCACGTCGGTCGAGAGGACGTACCCGTCCATCCGGGTGCTGTCGGAGGTCAGGTTGCCGTCGAATCCGCGACCCGAGATCCCGATCGGCAGGGGGGCGTCGGTATCGCCCGTGGGACGTGCGATCGCGATCACCATCCCCCGATCCGCGCCCCCCGGCAATCGATCGAGCGAAGCCCTCCTGATCTCGAGGAAGCGCGGCGAGGCTCCCGCCTCTTCCAGGGTCGAGTAGAGCAGCCCGGGAATGACGTCCGCGGGAGCGGATTCTGCCCGCTCGACCACGGCCCGCCACCAGCGGGCGCGGTCTCCCTCCAGCTCCGGCAGAGGGGCGTCGTATAAGGAGTTGAAGACACGGCTTCCCTGCCCCACGTCGAGGTAGGTCTGCGTGGGCGACACGGCGCCAAGGCCAGCGCTCATCACCCCAGGGGAGAACCCCGCGGCGGCCAGCTCGGCGACGGTGGTGTCGCTTGGCAGCCAGGCAAGCACCACGCGCTGGTCCTGCGCGGCGCCTGCGGCGGAGGTCCACCCGAGCATCAGCACCAGCAGCGCTATCGTGGCTGCCATGGCCGACCGCACGTTCGCCAAGTTCACGTTTTTCAAGATCGATCCAGCCTGGCGTCGTCGGGACCCAGAGCTTCGGGCAGCCGACAAGCAGGAATTCCTCGCCGCCTGCGAGGACTTCGCGGTCGACCGCTCCTTGCGCGCCTACTCAACCATAGGAACGCGCGGTGATGTCGACCTGGTCCTGCTCTCGCAAAGCCCGAACCTGAACGACATCCACACCTTCCACGTCGTACTCGGCCAGAGCGGCCTGGCGAAATGGACGAGCACGCCCCACTCGTTCCTCTCGATGACCAAGCGCTCGCCCTACTCCGACGAGCAGGCGCGGCCCGAGATCTGCACCACCGAGCGCAAGTACATGTTCCTCTACCCGATGGTCAAGCAGCGCCGCTGGTACGGGCTGCCGCCGGAGGAGCGTGGCCGGATCATGAAAAGCCACATCGAGGTCGGCCGCCGCTATCCCGAGATCACGATCAACACGAGCTACTCCTACGGGATCGACGACCAGGAGTTCGTCGTCGCCTTCGAGGGCGACGACCCGGGTGAATTCCTCGACCTCGTCAACGAGCTGCGGCCGACCGAGTCGAGCGAGTACACCGAGCGGGAGACCCCGATCTTTACCTGCGTCGCGATGTCGGTCCGCAAGGCGCTCGACGCCCTCGACGGCACCCCCAGCACCATCAGTTCCAGCGCCCCGGCCCTCGGCTGAGACGCCGACTTCCCTATTCTTTCGCGCTCCTATGAGCAAGATCGGAACCGAAGAGACCCCCCTCCGCGTAGCCATCGTCGGCGCTGGCCCCTCGGGCTTCTACGCCGCCGAGCACATCCTCAAGGACAGCGACCTGCACGCCCAGGTCGACCTGTTCGACCGCCTCCCGACCCCGTACGGGTTGGTCCGAGGCGGCGTCGCCCCCGACCATCCGAAGATCAAGTCGGTGATCCGGGTCTACGAGAAAACCGCGGCGCGAGAGGGCTTCCGCTTCTTCGGCAACGTCAAGGTCGGTCACGACATCGAGGTCGAGGACCTGGAGAGGCTCTACCACGCGATCGTCTTCACGGTCGGCTGCGAGACCGACCGTCAGCTCGGGATACCCGGCGAGGACCTGCCCGGCAGCCATGCCGCCACCTCCTTCGTCGGTTGGTACAACGCCCACCCCGACTACGCCGATCGCGAGTTCGACCTCTCCTGCGAGCGAGCGGTGGTGATCGGCAACGGCAACGTGGCGATGGACGTCGCCCGGATGCTGGCCCTGACCGACCACGAGCTGCGCCAGACCGACACCGCCGACCACGCGATCGAGGCACTCGACGCCAAGCAGATCCGCGAGATCGTCGTCCTCGGCCGCCGCGGCCCGGTCCAGGCCGCCTTCACCAACCCCGAGATCAAAGAGCTCGGGGAGATGGAGGATGCGGACGTGATCGTCGACCCGAAAGAGGTCGAGGTCGACTCCGCCAGCCAGGCCTACGTCGAATCAGACGAAGCCGACAAGACGACCAAAGTCAACTTCGAGACGCTGAAGGAGTTCTCGCAGCGCCAGCCCGAGGGCAAGAAGCAGCGGATCGTCCTCCGTTTCCTCGCCTCGCCGGTCGAGATCAAGGGCGACGGCAAGGTCGAATCGATCGTCATCGGCCGCAACGAGCTGGTCGAGGAAGGCGGCACCCTGCGGGCCAAGGACACCGGCGAGCGCGAAGAGCTCGAGTGCGGCCTGGTCCTGCGCTCGGTCGGCTACACCGGGATTCCAATCGAGGGCGTTCCCTTCGACGAGAAGCGCGGCCTGATCCTCAACGAGGGTGGTCGAATCCTCGACTCCCACGACGCCGGCCACAAGACCGGCCACTACACCGCCGGTTGGATCAAGCGCGGCCCCTCGGGCGTGATCGGGACCAACAAGAAAGACGCCCTGGAGACCGTCCAGAACCTCTTCGAGGACGTCGAGGGCGAAAAGCTGCTGAGCCCGGATAACCCGGATCCGACGGCAGTGGAGGACCTGTTGCGCGAGCGGAACATCCGCTTCATCACCTTCGATGACTGGCAGGCGATCGACCAGGCCGAGGTCGGCCGCGGCGAGCCGCACGGCCGTCCGCGGGTCAAGTTCGTCCGGGTCGAGGAGATGCTCGAGACCGTCGGCGAGCGCGTCAGCGGCTGATCCTGGTGGCCGCCGACCTCGCCGAGCTGACGAGGATGATCGAGGCCGCCCTGCCGGGCGCCGAGGTCGAGGTGATCGACGAAACCGGCACCGGTGACCACCTGCGGGCGACGGTCAGCGCCCCGCAGTTCGAGGGCCTCTCGCGGATCGACCAGCACCGCCTGGTCAAGGCCGCGGTCAAAGAGCGCTTCGACGACGGCACGATCCACGCGCTGTCGGTGAAGACCAGCGTTCCCGGCTGATCTCGGTCGTTCCGCATTTTCGCGGACAAAAAGTTACACTTATGTGCGCCACGCGTATGAACTTTTCTTCTAGCCTGGAGGCATGGAGGCAATGCGATCCACCTGGACCGATACTCGGCTTGACGAGTTGAACGCGCGGGTGACCGAGATGGACACCCGCCTGACGGGTCGCATCGACTCCCTGCAGCACTCGATGCTCCAAGCCTTCATCGGGCTCGTGGTCGTCATGGCAACCGGCTTCATGGGACTGGCCGGGCTGATCATCACCCAGATCTAGCCCGGCTGAAGCACCTCCCTACAATGCCCCCATGGCCGACCCAGAGCTGAAGTCCAAAATCGAAGAACTGATCGCCGCCAACCCGGTCCTGCTGTTCATGAAAGGAACCCCGGACATGCCGCGCTGCGGCTTCTCGATGCGCGTCGTTCAGGTGCTCGACCAGATCGACGTCGACTACGGCGCGATCGACGTTCTCCCCGCGCTGCAACCGCTGCGTGAAGTGACCGCCGAGATCGCCGACTGGCAGACCTTTCCGCAGCTCTACGTCAACGGCGAGCTGCTCGGCGGTTGCGACATCGTCGAGGAGATGTTCGAGTCCGGCGAGCTGGCCGAGGCCCTCGGCGTCGAGCAGCCCGAGGACGCCCAGGCCCCGCAGGCGCAGCAGACCGCGCCGCAGCAGTCTCCCCCACTTCAGATCGAATAGCCGGCGCTAGACAGTCGCAGCTTGCTCAGCGGCGTCGTCTTTCACCTGGAAAGACGATCCGCAGCCGCAGGCAGCAACCACGTTCGGGTTGTTGACCTGGAAGCCGGCCCCCTGGAGGCCTTCGACGTAGTCGACCTCGGAGCCGAAGACGAACTGCATGCTGACCTTGTCGACGACGACGGAGACGCCGTCGACCTCGAAGACGTTGTCGTCCTCCTTCGCCTTATCGAAGGCGAGGGCGTACTGGAAGCCGGAGCAGCCGCCGCCACGAACGGCGACCCGCAGTGCCTGTTCGGCGCCCTCGGCCTGGGAGCCGAGCAGCTCGCCGATCTTCTCGACGGCCTTGTCGCTGAGGGTGATGGCTGCCTGTGGCGTATCGGTCACTTCACAAAGTGTAGCGAGACCTGCGGGTGGTAGTGGGTCAGTTTGAAATGGCTCTAGAGCGCTAGATCACGCTGACGACCACAGCGGCCACGTTGACCACCGTCAAGACCGTGACGACCCAGGTCAACCGCAGCATCTGGCGCTGCTGTCGATCTATCCGCCTGCGCTCGATCTCGGCCAGGTAGTAGTTGACCCCGACCATCGTGCTCTCCGCGAGCTTGTCGTGCTGTTCGATCAGCTCCTCGTCAGACAGGGAGCGCAACTCTGCAATTGACTTGGCCGCCTGGGGATGGGTCACGAGGCGACTTTATTCCAGCCCTGCCTCCGTTCAGGAGGAATCGACCCTGGGTAGTCAGAAGAAGTGGGGCGAGAGCCTGAACTCTCGCCCCGAGCACTACAGCCCGTTAGGGCTTCTCTTTGCGAACGCCCTTGAAGGGCGTCCCATCGGCCTTCTGATCCATGATGAGACCCGTTTCGGTGTCTCGCTTGGTCCATAGATCATTCGGCCCCAGGAACTGGGAGCGGCCAGTTACCGCTCCAACCCGTCCCGGTCCTTTGGGTGGGTTTTTGGCCATTGCCAATCACCCCCTTCTGCCGCCATGGATTGGCGACGCCTTCCGTCGCCGGACGGCGGCGATATCGAAGCAGGTACGGCGGCGGTACTTTCGTGCTAATCCAGCAGCGCCGCAATCTCCTCAAGCGTCCAGACGTGATCCGCAACCCCCGCAGCCATCGCCGGGGTGCGCGGATAGCGCTCCTTCAGGGTCTTGTGCGGACGGGCGAAGTTGTAATGCATGAAGTGGAGGCTGACGGCGTGCGCCAAGTTCTCAACTTTGCGGCTGAACCCGTTGGTCAACCGCGTGAAGCGCCGCATCCCCATACGCATAGTCAAGTTCTGCCGCTCGACGTAGCTAGTTGAGATCCGGTCGGGGTCCGGGTCGCCCTTCATCGGTCGGCGCTTCGTCCCGGTGCAGACGGGCGGGCTGTATTTGCCGCCCTGGCCGGGGTCTGAGGTGTAGGTCTTCTGGATCTGCGCCCAGTCGACGTTGTTGCGGAAGGACGGCCCGACCGTCCCTTCGTAGATCACGTGGCCATCGGTGCTCAGTTGGATGCGGTCGGACATCCGCCCCGCAAGGTCGGTCAGGAAAACCTCGGCGTCAGTGGAGGTCCGCTCCCCAACTAGCCAGCTCGGAACCAACTTCGTGTCGGCGCAGATCGCGGTGAAGGTCCAGACATCGCCGTAGCCGGGAGTCCCCTTGAACTGCTCGGGCACGTTCTTGGCCTTTGCGTAGCAGTAGCTCCAGATCTCGTCTACCTCCACCACCTTGCAGGGGAGGCTCTGGAACTCGCCGTCTTGGAAGTCGGCGCAGGCTTCGCCGAGGTCGGCCAGCAGTTTGGTGATCGTGTTCTTCGCCGCTCCGGTCATTCGCACGGTCGCGCGGATGCTGTTGCCCTCCACCAAGCAGCCGATGATCTGCGCCCGCTTCTCAGTGCTCAGCCTGTTCATACTGACCATTATGCGTAAGCGTTCGGACGGAAAGAAAGTTTGCTTCCTTCCGCAGGACTGTTAATATCCATTCCGAACATAGATGCAATACATGTATGACGGTCAGGAGACCCCGATGGTTTATGAGTTCCCAGAGATAGGAATCGAGGAGGAGATCGCTCTCGCGAAGATCGACAATCTCCGAAAAGAGCTGCGATTCCACGTATCTGAGCCGCGCCGCTGGGTTGGCTCGGTCCGGCGCATGCTGGCCGCTCGTGCGATCCAGGGCTCCAACAGCATCGAGGGATACAACGTCTCGGTCGAGGATGCAGTCGCCGCCATCGAGGACGACGAGCCTTCAGACGCCAGAACCGAGGATTGGCATGCGGTGATGGGGTACCGCCGGGCGATGACTTACGTGCTGCAACTCGCGGAAGACGAGCATTTCGAGCTGAGCGCGCACCTACTTCGCAGCCTCCATTTCATGATGGCCGAGTACGACTTGGAAGCGAGTCCTGGTCTTTGGCGTCAGGGTCCAATCTGGATTCGGAATGACGCCACGGGCGAGGTCGTTTACGAAGGGCCGGACGCGGAGGCGGTGCCGGGGCTAGTTGACGAGCTGGTAGCGCAGCTTGCGCAGGATCAGGACGTTCCCCCAATCGTTCGCGGCGCGATGGCGCACTTGAACCTCGTCATGGTCCATCCGTTCCGGGACGGCAACGGCCGCATGTCCCGCTGCCTGCAAACGCTCGTTCTGGCTCGCGACAAGATTCTGGCCCCCGCATGGTGCAGCATCGAGGAGTACTTGGGCGCTAATACGCAGCGGTACTACGACGTGTTGGCCCAGGTCGGAGAGGGCGCATGGAATCCCGAGAATGATGCGCGCCTATGGGTGCGGTTCTGCTTGGAAGCTCACTACATCCAGGCCATGAGCGTGCTTCGAAGGGTCCGCGAGTCGGAGAGAATGTGGAGCGACCTAGAAGCCTTGTTAGAGATCCGGCGCGACCTTCCCGAACGGTCGATTCAAGGGCTGTTTGACGCCACGCTCGGACTTCGGGTTCGCAACGCCTCCTACCGTTCGGTGCTCAAGCGCTTCGCCGCCGAGGAGGTTTCGCATCAAGTCGCGACCAGTGATCTTAGGGCGCTTGTTGAGGCTGGCTTGCTAAAGCAGCACGGCAAAAAGCGAGGGACCTACTACGTAGCGGCCGAGCCACTCAACGAGATCCGGATTCGCGCTCGCGAGCGCCGTCAGCCGCTAGACGCCAGTTCTCTATTTGTCGCCGAGGCCGCTACTGCGGCGTGAGGCCCAGCGGGCATTCGCAGCTCGTCGCGCTGCTTCACTCCGTTGCTCGGCGGTCATTCGTGCGGCCCGGCTTTTCCCGCCCTTGCGCCCTCCAACCCGCCCAGCCCGCGTTTCGGCAGTCTCTTGTTTTGGCGGCGTCTCGTCAGTCGCCTCGTCAACGATGGCGGCGGCGAGGCGGTTGAGGTCAGCTGGCTTCTTCGACCGCTTGGCCATGATCAGAGCCTAGCGCCCGGCTCGGTGACCTCCCACTCGCCGTAGGTCTTGAAGTCGGGTTTCCAGCGCAGCCCTTCTACAAGATCATCGGCGGGGCATTCGAGGGCGCTGAGGAGTTTGACGAGGGTGTCGAGCCGGGGCGCCCGCTGGCCGCTCTCCAGCAGCCAGATCGCAGTCCGATGGAGTTCGGTTGCCAAGGCCAGTTCGGCCTGCGAGATCCCCGCCCGCTGGCGAGCGCGGCGCAGGTTGACTCCAAAGCGTTCGGTGAGCGTCATGGCAGCCTTAGCCGCTCAAGGTGGGCAATGGCCTTGGTGGGCCGAACGGCGGTGCCGTGGCTCTCCAGCAGTCCGCGCCCGATCAGGTCCAGCACCGCCCTCGTCAGCGCCCCGTAGGAACCGATCTCCCGAGCGAGTTCGGGGATCGTGCGCCAGTGGGGGTAGACCTCCAGCGACAGCGCCATGACCGCTCGCTGGAGCGGGATGCGGTCGGCGGGCCAGTGCTTGCGCTTAGAGGCCGTAGGCATCGGCAATCGCCTGCAATAGCTCTCTGGGATCGGCTTCCAGCTTGGCGATCACCCTCACGAACGTGTCCAGCCGGGGACAGTGATTACCCCGCTCCAGCCGGGAGATTTCGGTTTGGCGAAGCGAAAGCCTCCATGCGAACTGCTGCTGCGTCAGCCCCGCTCGCTGCCGCGCCCTGACCATGAAGCGGCCGAACTCCTCTCCGGCCACCTGTCGGTATCGCTGAACCGGAACGGGCTCAATACCCTTGTCCTGCATCGGAAGGTCCGTCCTTTCGGTGCCAGGCGGGGGGCTGTTCCACCAGCGCCCCCGCCACTTTCTTCAGTTGTCGCAGGCGAAGATAGAGCGGGATTAGGGCGCTGTGGGGGCCATTTCAAACTGACCCACTACCCTGCGGGTGTCCTGGTTGGTCTGCGCGTCTAGAATCGAACGAGTGAGCTCGCCCCCCGCGACTGCGGTCGTCTGCGACACGACTGGCTACCTCCCCACGAACCTTGTGGCGGAGAAAGGCATCAAGACGATCAGCCTCTACGTTTCCGTCGACGGGAAGCAGGAGCGCGAGTCCGAGATCGCCGACTTCGACGAGTTCTACGAGCGCCTGCGCGCTTCAGAAAGCGGCGCTACGACCTCTCAACCCTCGATTGGCGACTTCCTCGCCGTTTACGAACCGCTCTTGGACGAAGGCAGGGAAGTTGTCTCAATCCATATCTCGGCCGGCATCTCAGGCACCTTCGAGGCGGCGGGCCAAGCGCGCGAGCGCCTGATCGAGGAGGGCAAGGGTGGTGAGCGGCTCCACCTGATGGATTCCCGCACCGCCGCCGGCGGGATGGGTCTCTGCGCCCTTGGCGCAGCCTCAGCGGCGGCGAGTGGCGCCGACGCTGAGGGCGTGCTCGCCCGCGCCAAGGAGACGCGCGAGTCGCTGAAGATGTGGTTCGCGATCGACACCCTCGAGTACCTGCGGCGCGGCGGTCGCATCGGCGGCGCTCGCGCCTGGATTGGCGGCGCCCTGAAGATCAAGCCGATCCTCACCTTGGAAGAGGAGATCACGCCGGTCGAGCGCGTCCGCACCCGTGCCCGCTCGCTCGAGCGCCTCCGTGGTTACGCCCGGCAGCGACACGAATCCGGCGCCGATGGCTGGGTCGTCCAGTACATCCAGGACAAAGAGACCGCCGACGCGTTGATCGAAGACTGCTACGAGATCTTCGGCTGCGACCCCGTCTTCATCTCCGAGGTCGGCCCCGTGCTGGGCGCCCACGTCGGCCCCGGACTGCTGGGCGTCGGCAGCGTGCGCACCGAGCTCGTCGCCTAGCTAGCGGTTGCGGCGGCGGCGGAGCATCGCGCGAGCCCCGATCAGGAACCCAACCGCGGCGGCGCCCATGATCAGCTGGTCTTTGTGCTGCTCGGCCTGCCGACGCCAGTCGGTCAGCTCGTTGACGCGGCCACGCAGCGCCTCGACCGAGGTGCCGAGCTGGCGGCGCTTGAGCTCGATGTCGCGGCGGATCTCCGCCGGGGAACGACCTGGGGCACCGGCAGTCACGAGGCCTCCTTTTCGAGCATCTCCTTGGTCAACTTCGCCTCCTCGATCGCCTGCTCCGGCATCGGCGGGGCACCCTGCTTGAGCGCCTTCTGGGCGATGAAGCCGGCGAGGGCGGCGATCAGGAGGAAGACGGCGGCCTCGATGAAGAACCCGGGCCAGGCCTTGCCGTCGAAGAGCTCTTCGGCCAGCACCCAGGCGATCCCGTGCATGATCAGGATCAGGGCGAGGAAGGCGAAGACGCCGGCGGCGAGGCCGACGACGGAGCCGCGCAGGATCTTGCTGACTTTCTCGGAAACCTCGGCCTTCGCCAGCTCGATCTCCTCGCGCACCAGGGTCGAGGCGTTTTCGGAGACCTCGACGACGAGGTCGGCCAGCGGCCGTTGACTGGGCGGGGGCGGCGTTCCTGGTGGCGGCGTCGGCGGGGGGTTCTGCGGCGGCTCTTGCATCGCTGCTCCTAATCCGGCGGGTCTTCGTTGTAGATGCGGCGGTAGATCAGCGACGCGACCCGCGCCGCGGCGATACTCGCGAGCGCACCCGTCCCGGCCAACAGGCCGCTCCAGACGAGGCGCTTGACCAGCTCGTTATCCACTTAGCTCGAACCTTTCCCCATGGGAAGTTGGCAGTAAACCATTCCCCACTGTTTGCGGGGAGTTTCGACCCTATCGCTCAGCGTGGCTCGAGGCCGTCACAGATCGTCGTGACGAGCAGGTCCCGCGCCTCGTCGAAGTCGGTGTCGGAGGCGGGAATGGTCCCGAAGATCCAGCCGGAGAGCAGCTGCTCGATCGCCCCGTAGAAGGCGAGCGAGGCGAACATCGGCGCCACATCCTTCCTGAAAGCGCCGTTTTCCTGGCCGTCGGCGACGATCTTCGCGATCGACTCATACGCGCGGCGGATTTCCTCCAGGTGCGTCTGGCCGAACGAGTTGGCCGCCCGGGTGACCTCGACGATGATCACCTTCATCAGCTCCGGGTCGTGGCGGTAGGAGTCGAAGATGAAGGTCGCAACCGCGGCGAGCTTCTCGCGGGGGCTGACCGTGGTCTTGTCCGTCTCCTCGATCGCCGCCAGCAGCAGCGACCAGCGCTCGATGAAGAGTTCGTTCAGGACCTCGTCCTTGGAGCTGAAGTAGTGGTAGACGAGCCCGTAGGCGACCCCCGCCTCGTCGGCGATGTCGGAGACGCGGGTCGCGTGGAACCCCTGGCGGGCAAAGACGCGCACGGCGGCGTCGAGGATGAGGCGGCGCTTGTCAGCCGGAGGAGCCTGCGCCATCAGGCGGTGGTCTCCGTCGGCTGCGGCCAGGCGTAGGCGCCGGGCTGGCGGTTGGCAAGCGAGGGGAGCGACTCGCGAACGCGATCCTGCGCCTCGAGGTCGAGGTCGGCGACGATGAAGCACTCCTCATCGGGTGCCGTGGCGAGGACCACGCCCCAGGGATCGACGATCATCGAGCGGCCGAAGGAGTTGAAGTGCGGCGGGGCCTCCCCGAACTGATTGGGGGCGATGACGAAGAGCTGGTTCTCGATCGCCCGCGCCCGCAGCAGGACTTCCCAGTGATCGCGGCCGGTCGCCAGCGTGAAAGCGGAAGGGATCGCGATCAGCCGCGCGCCCCGCAGGGCGAGGATCCGGAACAGCTCCGGGAAGCGAAGGTCGTAACAGACGGTCAGACCTGCGGTGAGGTCGCCGACCTGGGCGGCGACCGGCTCGCTGCCCGGCTGCTCGAACTCGGACTCGCGGTAGGAGACGCCACCGGCGTCGACGTCGAACATGTGGATCTTGCGGTAGACCGCCAGATCGTCGCCGTCAGGACCGATCAGGACCGAGGTGTTCGAGGCCTTCTCCCCCTCCGCCCCGCGCTCGGAGACGCTGCCGGCAAGCAGGTGGATCCGATGCTCCCGAGCCCATTCCCGCGCCGCGGTCAGGCTGGGCCCCTCGAGTGGCTCCGCTCCGGCGACCAATTCCTCCCCGCCGGCGAGCAGGTTCCACTTCTCCGGCAGGGCGACGAATTCGGCACCGGCACCGGCCGCTTCGCGCACGAGACGCTCGGCCGCGGCGAGGTTCCGTGCCTTGTCCCCGTTCGAGTTCAGCTGTACTGCCGCTACGCGCACCGCGGGCCTCCGTTGATTGACCAGTCAATCGGTGCTCCCAGTATATGAGCGCTCCGGGCGCCTTGGCAGCTTTAGAGGTCCAGCTGGCGGGCGACGATCCGGTCGAAGACCGACGTCGGGACCAGCGGCATGATCCGCGCTTGGAGCTTCGCGTCGAGACCGACCAAGTAGCGACTCTTCGGACGCTTGGATTCGAGCGCGTGGGAAATCGCCCTGGCGACCTTCTCCGGCGGGATGCCGCGTTCGGCGGTGTCCTCGATCAGCTTGCGGAACTTCTCGATCGCGTTGCCGTAGAGGAGCTTCGTTTGCGGAGACTTCGCCTCGATCTCGTCGCCCTTGCGTTGGCCCCGCTCCCAGATCGGGGTGTCGATCGAGCCGGGCTCGATGATCGAGACCTTCAGGTTCCAGGGACGAAGCTCCTGGCGGAAGACGTCCCCCATCGCCTCGGTGCCGAACTTGGAGACGTGGTAAGCACCGGCGAAGGGGAAGGCGATCCGCCCGCCGATCGAGCTGACGAAGACGACCCGCCCTTCGGCTCGACGAACCTGCGGCAAAAGCGCCTGAGCCACCGCCACGTAGGCGATGAGGTTGACCTCGAGCTGGTGCCGGAAGTCCTCCAGCGGGATCGTCTCCAGCGGCCCGGGAATCGCCACCCCGGCATTGTTGACGAGGCCGCCCAACCCCTCTTCACTCTCGCGCTCGACCAACTCGGCCGCGGCGGCAACCTGCTCCGGGTCGGTGACGTCGAGGAAAACCGGGGTGAGCCGAGGAGAAGCCGACGCCTGCAGGCTCTCCGCGTCCTCGGCCTTGCGGACCCCGGCGAAGACCTTCCATCCCGAGCGGTCGAGTCGCAGGGCGGCGGCTCGGCCGATTCCGGTGGAGGCTCCGGTTACGAGTACCGATCGCACCTGGCTGACCTTACCGTCGCCCCAGCATCGGCGTAACCTTTGCCCTGTCGTGAGCGAGCCGATCAAGGACGACGCGGAGCGCAAGCAGGTAACGGTCCTGTTCGCGGACGTCAGCGGCTCGATGGACCTCGCCGAGCAGGAGGACCCGGAGGAGTGGCGCGAGATCATGCAGCGCTTCTTCTCGATGCTGGCCGAGACCGTGACCCGCTTCGAGGGGACCGTCGACAAGTTCACCGGCGACGGGATCATGGCGATCTTCGGCGCCCCGGTCGCCCATGAGGACCACGCGCAGCGCGCCTGCTACGCCGCCCTGCAGATGCTCGACGACGTCGCCGAGTACGCCGGCGAGCTGCGGCGAGCGAAGGGACTCAACTTCTCGACCCGGATCGGGATCAACTCGGGTGAGGTGGTCGCCGGGGAGATCGGCGCCGGCGGCGGCTCCTCGTATACGGCGATCGGCCACACCGTCGGACTGGCGCAACGGATGGAGGCGCTGGCCGAGCCGGGCAAGGCGTATCTGACCGAGAGCACCGCGGAGCTCGCCCGCGGCTACCTCGACCTGCGCGAGCTCGGCGAGTTCGAGATCAAGGGCGCCAGCCGCCCGGTCGAGGTCTTCGAGCTGGCCGGTGTCGGCGCGGCCCGCTCACGCCTCGACCTCGCCCGCGAGCGTGGCTTCTCCAGGTTCGTCGGCCGCGAGACGGAGCTCGCCGGCCTCGATGACGCCTTGAGCCGCGCCAAGAGCGGCCAGGCAACCGCAATCGGGGTCGTCGCCGAGCCTGGGATCGGCAAGAGCCGCCTCTGCCTCGAGTTCAGTCAGCGCTGCCGCGCCGAGGGGCTGGAGGTCTTCGAAGCGCAGGCACAGGCGCACGGTAAGTCGATTCCCTTCATGCCGATTCTGCAGATGCTGCGCTCCTTCTACGGGATCGGCGACCAGGACCCCGAGCAGGCGGCACGCGAGAAGATCGCCGGCCGCTCCCTCCTGCTCGATCCCGGCTTCGCCGCGGACCTGCCGCTGGTCTTCGACTTCCTCGGCGTCCCCGACCCCGAGAGGCCGGTTCCGAAGATGAACCCGGAGGGCCGGGGACGGGCCCTCGGGGACTTCCTCTGCCGCCTGGTCAGCAACCCCGCCCGCCACAAGACCTTGGTCCTGATCGTCGAGGACCTGCACTGGATCGACGAGGGCAGTCAGATGATGCTGCACGGCCTGATCGAAGGCATGGCCGGGACCCCGACCCTGGTCCTGGTCAACTACCGCCCCGAGCACTGCCCGGCCTGGGAGGAGTCGCCGGCCTTCGAAGCGATCGAGCTGCAGCCGCTCGACCGCCGGGACACGGCAAAGCTGCTGCGCGACCTGGCCGGCGAGCACCCCTCCCTTGACGGGGTGGACGAGCCGATTCACGAGCGAACCCGTGGCAACCCCTTCTTCATCGAGGAGATCGTCCGCGAGCTGGCGGAGTCCGGCTACCTCGAGGGGGACCGCGGCGATTACCGGCTGGCCCGGCCGATCGAGGACGCGGGCGTGCCGGTCACCGTCCAGGCGGTGCTGGCCGCGCGGATCGACCGCCTCGGCCACGACGCCAAGCAGCTCCTCCAGGTCGCATCCGTGCTCGGCAAGGAGGTGAGCGCCGAGGCGCTGGGGATGGCGGCCGGCCTCGACGAGAGCTCGATGGAGGATGCGCTGGGCGAGCTGATCGATGGCGGCTTCCTCTACGAAGCCGAGATCTATCCCGAGCGCGTGCTCGCCTTCCGCCACCCGCTAACCCGCGAGGTCGCATACGGGACCCAGCTGGCGAGCCAGCGGGAAGCCACCCACGCGGCCGCGGCGCGGGCGATGATCGAGCTCGAACCGCCCGAACGCCACGACGAGCGCGCGGCGCTGATCGCCGACCACCTCAAGCAGGGCGGCGAGACGCTGGAAGCCGCGCGCTGGTCCGCCCGCGCCGCCCACTGGGCCGGCCACAGCCGCCCCCGCGACGCGATGCGCCTCTGGCACGAGACGATGGAGCTGGCCGGCCAGCTCGAGGTGAACGAGGAGAGCGACGCGCTCGGGATCGCCTCCCGCCTCGCCCAGATCCAGTTCGCCTGGCGCGTCGGCATGGACCTCGAGGAGCAGGCCCAGCTGCTGGACGAAGCCGAGGAGATCGCCGACCGCCGCGGTGACCTTCACTCGATCGTGCTGCTGAAGATGTCCGCCTCGGGGCGCCCAGGGCTGCAACTGCACACCGACGAGTGGCTGGAGCAGGTCGAGGAGATGAACCGGCTCGCCGACCAGGCCGGCGATCCCCACCTGCAGGTCGCGATTCGCGCCGCCGGCGCCTACGCGTACCTGATCGCCGCCGACTTCAACGGTTTCGATCGCGCCCTCGACGAGCTGATCGAGATTGCCGACGGCGACCTCTCGGTCGGAGCCGGGATCATCCTCAACACCCCGCTCGCCTGGGCCGAGATGGGCAAAGGCATGGTGCGGCGCGAGCAGGACGACCTCGAGGGCGCCGAACCGTATTTCGAGCGCGCCCTGGAGATCGCCGCCGCCGCGGACGACCCGGAGACCGCGAGCTGGGTGCGCAGCAACCAGGCCGGCCTGATGGCGATGCGCGGCGACGTCGAGGGGGGCCTGGCCGTGGCGCGGCGCAACTGCGAGCTGACCGAACGGATCGGCGACGTCTTCTCCCGCAGCCTCGCGATCGCCAACCTCGCCTGGACGCAGCTCGCGGCCGAGGAATACCAGGACGCCCTGGACTCGATCGAGGAGGCCGACCGGATCTATCGCGAGGCGATGAAGATCGGCGGCGAGATGGAGGGCTGGCGCTCGCAGCTGCGCGCCAAAGCGCTGGTCGGCGTCGGGCGGACCGAAGAGGGGATCGCGGAGGCGGAATGGGCGGTCCGGGTATCCCGCGAACGGGGGCTGCGCTGGTCGCTGCCGCTCGCCCTGCTGACCCTGGGGCAGGCCCGGCACGCCGCCGGCGTGGGCGGGGCCGCCGAGGCGCTCGAGGAAGGCCTCGAGGTCGCCCGGCAGACCAACGCCCTCACCTGCATCGTCGAGATCGAAGCCGAGCTCGACTCCGTCGCCTCCGGCGCCTGATCGGTTGGATCAGTCGACGAAGATTGCCGTGGTCGGACTCGTGACGGTGTAGGTGCCTGTCCATTCGGCGTCTTCACCGCACAGACCGCTTGTCGCTTCCTGCGGGATCGGTGCCGAGCCGATGTGCATTTTGGCTGGCGCGACACCCTCTGTGAGTTTGCCGACGACGGTGTTTTCGGTTTTGTAGATGCAGTGGACCGGGAAGCCGAGGATCGTGGTCTGCACTGTAAAGCGAGCGCCGATCGACCTGACCGTACCGTCGCTGGCGATCGACATGGTTCCCGTGGCTGTAGTGGTCATCGTGCGGCTGCACGATACCCAGACCCATGTGGTTACTGTGGCGAATGTGCTCCCAGCTTTGTGCGGATGGTTTGCCGTGTTTTCGACCATTGTCAACTTGAAGTGCGAATGCGCGCACGTGATGTTGACAGTGCCATCAGCTCCGAAATTCGTCGATGTAGCTTCGATTTCTGCGACGGGCAGTCCCGTTGTGACGGCCGCCGAAGCGGTGCCCGCGAACGCCGTCAGGGCGGTCGCAGCGACGGCGACCAGCCCGAGCATCTTGAGGTAGTTCATGTGATTCTCCTTGTTCCGAGCGCCAAAGGAGCCTGAGTCGATAAAACGACCGGCCGGGGCGGCGGCTTCACTCTCCGACTAGGACTTGTGTCCTCCTGACCGTTGATCAGTCGATAGTGATTGCCGAAAACGGTTTCGTGACGGTGTAGGTGCCTGTCCATTCGGCGTCTTCACCGCACAGGCCGCTTGTCGTTTCCTGCGGGATCGGAGCCGAGCCGATGTGCATTTTGGCCGGCGCTACGCCCTCTGTGAGGGTGCCGACATCGGTGATGCTGGTTTTGTAGATGCAGTGGACCGGGAAGCCGAGAATGGTGGTCTGGACTGTGACCTTAACCCAGCTTGAGCGAACTGTGCCTGCGCTGTCGATGGAGACGGAACCGTAATCCCTTCTTAAGCTGGGTATTTCTATAAAGTATTCGGGCGTCACAGTTCGACTGCAGTTAGTGAAAGTCAGATTGCGGATAATTCCGCTTGTGGCGCCGGTGTTGACTTGGACGGCGATTTCCGAGTGACCACAGGTGATGTCGACGGTGCCGTCGAGTTGGGTATTCGTCGATGTAGCGACGATTTCCCCGCCATATTTCGTGCCGGGAGGGGATGTGAGGGTCGCCGAGGCGGTGCCGGCGAACGCCATCAGGGCGGTCGCCGCAACGGCGAGCAGCCCGAGGGTCCTGACGTACTTCATGTGATTTCTCCTTGGTCCGATGTCATCTGGCATCGGTTGCTTGAAGGAGTTTTAAGTCATATTTCTTGATTAGTCAAGAAATATTGGCTGATGCAGCGTCTAACGTCGCCGCTCGAGCTCGGCGACCATCAGCTTCGTGTGGAGGGCGGCGATCAGGTCCTTCAGCGGCTGGGCGCCGGCTTCCAGCATCTCCACCACCCGCTCGGGGGGCACCTCGCCGGCCAGGCGCTCCATCACGACCTCGACCTCCTGGCGGGCGAGCTCTTCCAGCGCCGCTTTGTAGCGGAGGGTGTCGTAGACGGTGAAGCCGATCTGCTCGTCGTAGCCGCCGGCGCGGAAGCGGCTGATCGCCTCGATGATCTTCACGTCCGAGGGCGAGTAGCCGCGGCTGTTGGGGGTGAGGACTTCGAGCTCGGCGAGGCGGTCGAGGACCTCTTTGGGGACGCCGTAGCGCTTGCGGACCTCGGCGGCGCTGGTGCGGGAGCGCTCGCCGGCGAGGGCGCGGTCGAGGATCTGGTCGCCGATCTCGAGCATTGCCTGGGCGCGGTCGGGGTCCTCGTCGAGAACCTTCCTGATCGCTTTCAGCGGCAAGAACCGCTCCTCCTGCAGGCGCTTGATCAGCTTGATTCGGTCGACGAACTCCGGCGGGTAGTAGGCCATGTTGCGGCTGGTCTTGACCGGCTCGGGCAGCAGCCCCTCGCGCAAGTAGTGCTTGATCGTCGGTCCGGGCACGCCGGACGCCTCCGCCAGCTCGCGCATCTTCAGCATTCCGTTCTCGCCACCATTGGCACTCATGCGCGGAACTCCCCCTGCGCTTCGGCGGTCGGGCCCGCGACCGCACCGGACTCCTTCATCGCTGCAATCTCCTCCTGCGAGTAGCCGGCCTCCCGCAAGACTTCGTCCGTGTGCTCCCCGAAGGCGGGCGCGGGGCGCGCCGGGTCGGCGGGGGTGCGGCTCATCTTCACCGGGTTGCCGAGCTGGCGGACCTTGCCCAGCTCAGGCTGCTCGAGCTCGACGACCATCCTGCGCGCCCGCACCAGCTCGGAGTCGAGCGCCTCGTCGAGGTCGAGAACCGGCTCGATGCAGCAGTCGTGCTCGTCGTTGAAGGCCAGCCATTCCCCCCGGCTGCGAGAGCGGAAGACAGCGGCGACCTCGGCCCACGCCTCGGAGCCGGGCGCTTCGAACTGTTTCTCGATCAGGTCTGGCCGCTCGACGCCGTTGCAGAAGGCAGCCCAGAACTTCGGCTCCAGCGCCCCGCAGGTGACCCAGCCGTCGGCCGCCTCGTAGGGCAGGTAACAGACGAGGCCCCCGGCGAGCTGCTGCTCGCCGCGCCGCGGCACCTCTTCGTCGCAGAAGTAGCGGCCGGCGACCATCGCCAGCCAGGAGAGGGCGCCGTCGGCCATCGAGACGTCGACCATCTGCCCTTCGCCCGAGCGCTCGCGCTCGTGCAGCGCCGCCATCACCCCGAAGGCGGCCATCAGGGCGCCGCCGCCGAGGTCGGCGATCTGGCCCGCCGACTGCACCGGCGGACCGTCCTTGGCGCCGGTCAGGCCGAGCAGCCCGACGAGGCCGAGGTAGTTCATGTCGTGCCCGGCCCGCTGCGCGTAGGGGCCGTCCTGGCCGTAGCCGGTGATCGCGCAATAGACAATGCCGGCGTTGGCATTGCGCATCTGGTCGTAGCCGACGCCGAGCCGGTCGAGGACGCCGGGGCGGAAGCCGTCGAGGACGACGTCGTAGTCGGCGACGAGGCGCAGCAGCGCCTCCTTCCCCGCTTCGCTCTTGAGGTCGAGCCGGACCGAGCGCTTGCCGCGGTTGAGCGAGAGGTAGAGCGAGGAGCGGGTACCGAGCGCCTGCTGCTCCTCGCTGCCGTAGTAGGGCGGCGCCCAGCGGATGTAGTCGCCCATCCCGGTGTCCTCGACCTTCAGCACCTCGGCGCCGAAGTCGGCGAGCAGCAGCGAGCAGAACCCACCTGGCAGCAGGCGGGTGAGGTCGAGAACCTTGACGTCGCTGAGAGGAAGGTCGCTCATCCGGGCTCGACCTCGACGGGGAAGTCGACCGAGTTGGCTATGAAGCAGAGCTGGTGAGCGCGGTGGTGCAGCGCCTCGATCGCGTCGGGGGCCGGCGGATCGCCAGCCCACCGCACCAGCGGGCGCAACGTCGCCGAGGTGAAGCGCTTGCCGTCGAGCACCCCATCGGCGTCGTCCTCATAGGAAGCGACCTCGAAGCCTTTTTTACGCGCCAGGGCCAGGAACCAGAGCATGTGGCAGCTCGAGAGCGCGCCGACCAGCAGCGCCTCGGGATTCGACTTGGAGTCGTCGCCGCCGAACTCGAGCGCCGAGGAGCTGGCAAGGGACTGGGCCCCGAGCAGAACGTCGTGGGCCCGCACGTCCTCCCCCTCGCCACCGTTCCAGGAGACACCGGCACGGTGGATCGACTCCGCCATCGCCCTAGACCTCGGCCCGCCTCGGCACTCCCAGGAGCTCGCGGGCCTCCTCGACACTGGCAGGGCGACGGCCGATGTCTTCGGCCATCTGCCGCGCCTTCGCGATCAGGTCGCCGTTGGAGCGGCACATCTCGCCGTTGGGCAGGTAGAGGTTGTCCTCGACGCCGGCCCGGACGTTGCCGCCGAGCACCAGCGAGGAGGCGAGCAGCTTCCACTGGTCGCGGGAGATGCCGATCACCTGCCACTGGTTCGGCCCCTCGGGGCCGCCGGGGATCTGGTCCGACATCAGGGTGACGTTGCGCGGGGTCGGGCGGATGCCGCCGGTCACTCCCATCACCAACGAGATCTGCAGCGGCGGCTCCAGCAGCCCCATGTCGATCAGCGGGTCGAGGTTGGCGACGTGGCCGGAGTCGAAGCACTCGTGCTCGGGCTTGATCCCCAGCTCTTTCATCGCGGTGAGGAACTCGATGATCGTGTCGAAGCTGTTCTCGAAGACGGCTTTGAAGACGAAGTCCTTGCGCCGCTTCGAGTACTTCGCGTAGTTCATCGAGCTCATGTTCAGCGCGGCGACGTCGGGGCGGCAGGCGCGCAGGTACTCGATCCGCTTCTCCATCGAGATCCCGATCGCCCCGGTCGAGTAGTTGACGATCACGTCGCCGACCTCGGCCAGGATCGCCTCGGTGATCGCCTTGAAGTCCTCGACCTCATACGAGGGGGTGCCGTCGGGCTTGCGGGCGTGGATGTGGATCTGCGAGGCGCCCTCGTCGACCGCACGGCGCGCCTCCGCCGCGTACTCCTCCGGCGTGTAGGGGATCGCCGGGCACTGGTCGCGGTTGGCGATCACGCCGCTGATCGAGCAGCTGATGATCACCGGATCGTCGAATGAGCTCATCTCGCCTCCTAGACCGGCATTACGCCGTGTCGTTTGCGCGGCTTATCGACCTGCTTGTTGCGCGCCATCCGCAGCGCCTTGACGATCGTCGGGCGCGTCTCGCGCGGGTCGATGATGTCGTCGATCACCGCGTTGCCGGCGGCGATGTAGGGGTCGATGTTCTGGCGGACCGCGTTCAGCATCGCCTCGCGGGTCGCCTCCGGATCCTCGGAGGCCTCGATCGCCGACCGGCCGATGATGTTGACCGCGCCCTCGGCGCCCATCACCGAGATCTCGGCACCGGGCCAGGCGACGATCAGATCCGGCTCGTAGGCCTTCCCGCACATCACGTAGTAGCCGGCGCCGTAGGCCTTGCGGACGACCACGGTCACCTTCGGCACGGTGGCGCGGCTGACCGCGTAGAGCATCTTCGCCCCGTGGCGGATGATCCCGGCGTGCTCGACTTTCGAGCCGACCATGAAGCCGGGGACGTCCTGGAGGAAGACGAGCGGGATGTTGAAGGCGTCGCAGAGGTTGATGAAGCGGGCGGCCTTGTCGGCGGAGTCGTTGTCGAGGGTGCCGGCCAGCTGCTTGGGCTGGTTGGCGACGATCCCCGCCGGCTGGCCACCGAAGCGGGCGAGGCAGGTGATCACGTTCTTGGCGAACTTCGGCTTGATGTCGAAGTAGTCGCCGTCGTCGACGATCTCGCGGATCACGTCGTACATGTCGTACGGCTGTCGCGGGGAGTCGGGGACGATCTCCATCAACTTCTCCGACATCCGCTCCTCGAGGTCGCCGCTCTCCAGGACGGGCGGCTTCTCGTCGCAGTTGGCCGGGAAGAAGGAGAGGTACTTCCTGACCGAGGCGATGCATTCCTCGTCGTCCTTCACCTCCAGGTCCCCCACTCCGGATTTGCGGCAGTGGACCTTGGCACCGCCGAGCTCCTCCATCGAGATGTCCTCACCGGTGACGGCTTTCGTCAGGTGGGGGCCGGCGAGGGCCATCGCCCCCTGTCCCGAGACCATCGGCACGAAGTCCGAAAGCGCCGGGATGTAGGCGGTACCGGCGGCGCAGGGCCCCATCATCGCCGCCACCATCGGAATCACACCCGACATTTCGACCTCCTCGCGGAAGAGGAAGCCGGAGCCGGCGAAGAGCGAGCCCGTCGCCTCCTGGATGCGGGCGCCGGCCGAGTCGAGCAGCCAGATGAACGGCATCCGCTTCTGCAGCGCCATCTCGCGCAGGCGGGTGACCTTGAGCTCGCCGGTCATCCCCATCGAGCCGGCCATCACCGTGAAGTCGTAGGCGGCGATGCAGGTCGGGCGACCGTCGACGTCGCCCCAGCCGGTGATGACGCCGTCGGCCGGCGCCTCCACCCCGTCCATCGCCCGCTGGGCGAAGTGCGGGCGGCCGTGGATCCCCATCTCGACGAAGGTGCCCTCGTCGACCAGGAGGTCGATCCGCTCGCGGGCGGTGAGCTTGCCGCGCTCGTGCTGCTTGGCGATCTTTTCCTCGCCGCCGCCGAGCTTCGCCTTCTCGCGGCGCTCGTGCAGCTGCTCGGTCAGCTCTGAAAGCGGTGCCGTGCCCGGGAGCAAATTGGGTGACTTCTCCTCGGTCGCCATTACCTACCGCCCTTTCCACTGCGGGTCGCGTTTCTCGAAGAAGGCGGTGACCCCCTCGACGATGTCCTCGGTCGTGAAGGTGAGGGAGAGCTGCGAGCGCAGGAACTCGAGCGCATCGTCGAGCGCCATGTCCTGCTGGCGGTACATCGCGTCGTGGCCGAGGCGCATCAGGACCGGGCTCTTGGAGGCGAGCTTGGTAGCCCACTCGCCGACCGCGGAGTCGAACTCGTTCGCCGGGACGACCTTGTTGGCCAACCCGTACTCGACCGCCTGCTCCGCCGAGAGCCGCTCGCCCAGCAGCATCATCTCGTTGACCTTCTTGCGCGGAACGTTGCGGTAGATGATCGACATGATCATGTAGGGGAAGGCACCGACGTTGATCTCCGGCGTGCCGAAGGTGGCTCCCTCTTTTGCGATCACCAGGTCGCAGGAGAGGGCGAGGCCCATCCCCCCCGCGAGCACGTGCCCGTTGGCGGCGCAGAGCGAGGGCTTGCCGAGCCGCGGCATCAGCCGGAAGAACTCGAGGAAGAGGTCGGAGGCGAAGTGTTTGGCGACCAGCGGCACGTCGGCGGCGAAACCGCCGAGGTCGGCGCCGGCGCAGAAGACCTTCTCGCCGGAGCCGGTGAGGACGACGGCGCGGACCTCGTCGGAGGCTTTCGCGAGCTTCATCGCCTCGACCAGCTCGTGCAGCATCTGACCGGAGAGCATGTTGCGCTTCTCCGGGTCGTTCAGCGTCACCGTGGCGACGCCGTCGGCCACCTCGTAGGCGACCTTCTCACCATCCCACTGATTCTCTCCCGGGGTCATCCGCCCGGACCATAGCAGTGCTGAAAGTAGGAAGTGCTACTGTCCACTTTGTATTCGGGGCGGCTGTCCCGGCTAATCCACGAGGAGGAGAGACCAGTGGCAACCGCAACCAACGGCTCCAGCGTCATCAAGCCCGACCACGCAGCCGGGCGCAAGCACTTCATCTTCAGCCAGGAGCACGAAGACCTGCGCGAGTCGATGGAGTCGTGGGTGAAAAAAGAGCTGTGGCCCCACCGCAACGAGTGGGAGGACACCTACTGGCCCACGTCGGCGATGGAACGGGCGGGCGAGCTCGGCTTCCTCGGCCTCTGCTTCCCGGAGGAGTACGGCGGTCAGGGCGGCGACTACTTCTACTCGCTGGTCCGCGCCGAGTGCATGAGCTACTCGGGCTCGGGCGGCACCAACATGGGCTTCGCGGTGCAGAGCGACATGGTCCTGCCCCCGATCCACCTGCTCGGCACCGAGGAGCAGAAGCGCAAGTACCTCGAACCAGGCCTGAAGGGCGAAAAGGTCGGCAGCCTCGGGATCACCGAGCCGGGGGCGGGCTCCGACGTCGCCGGGATCCGCACCACCGCCCTCCGCGACGGCGACGAATACGTGATCAACGGCTCCAAGACCTTCATCACCAACGGCCCGCGCGCGGACTTCATAGTCCTGGTCTGCAAGACCGACCCGGACGAGCGCCACGCCGGCATCACCCTCTTCATCGTCGACCTGCGTGACGAGAACGGGGAGAAGGTTCCCGGCTTCAGCGTCTCCGCCGAGTTGGAGAAGATGGGGATGCACGCCTCCGACACCGGCGAACTCGCTTTCGACGACGTCCGCGTACCGGCCGATGCGGTGCTGGGCGAGGTCGGCAAGGGCTTCTACCACATCGCTTGGGAGCTCCAGGGCGAGCGGCTGGTCGCCGCCGCCGGCTCCCACGCGGGCTGTGAACGGATGATCGAGAAGACCCTCGAGTACGCCAAGGACCGCGAAGCCTTCGGCCGCCCGATCGGCAAGTTCCAGGCGATCCGCCACAAGTTCGCCGAGATGGCGACCAAGACCGAGGCGGCGAAGCAGTTCACCTACGCGACCGCCTGGCGCTTCGCCAACGGCGAGTACCCGGTGCGCGAGATCACCATGGCGAAGCTCTTCGCCTCCCGCGTCGGCTGTGAGGTCGCCGACGAGTGCATCCAGATCCTCGGTGGCTACGGCTACATGAAGGAGTACGAGATCGAGCGCGCCTACCGCGACGTTCGCCTCAACCGCATCGGCGCCGGCACCGACGAGGTGATGCTCGACGTGATCGGGCGGAGCTACGGGCTGTAGGTCAGCGACGCGGAGCCACTCCATGTCCCATGGAGATCACGTCCGGTCGTACTACGAGGCGCTGAACACCGGCGATGCCGAGGCGGTGTCCTCGCATTTCACCGACGACGCCGTCCACTACTACACGCGCCTCGGCCCGCACGAGGGCGCCGAGACGATCGGCAACTACGCAGCGCTCGGCGTCTCCACGATCGACGCCCAGTGGTACGTCGAGAACCTGATCGAGCAGGGGGACCAAGTGGTGATCGAGTGGACGATGACCTGGCGGGACCCGAAGAGCAGCGCGCAGCGCCTGGATCGCGGCACCGAGTGGTTCCTGATCCGCGACGGCAGGATCGCCGAGGTGCGCGCCTACCACCACGGCGGCAGGAAGAACCCGCAGGGCGACCTGCTCGGCTTCGACCACGATGGCCGCGGCTACCGGATGCTCACGGGCTGGGAAGCGCCGGCAAGTAAGGAGGACGCGGCATGACCGTGGTCAAGGACAGCGGCGCCCGCGCCACTCTCCCTCCCTTCAACGAGGAGCACGAGGAGCTGCGCGAGACCGTCTCCCGTTTCGTCACCAAGGAGATCGCTCCTAACGTCGACGAGTGGGAGGCGGCGCGGGAATTTCCGCGTGAGCTCTTCTCCCGCTGCGCCGAGCTCGGCTTCCTCGGCCTCAAGTTCCCCGAGGAGCTGGGCGGCCAAGGTGGCACGCACCTACATGACGCGGTCTGGGTCGAGGAGCTGGCCCGCTCCGGCGGCTCCGGCGGCGTCGCCGCCGGGCTCAACGCCCACACCTCGATCGCGATGCCGCCAATCTTCAACTTCGGCACCACCGAGCAGAAGCAGCGCTGGCTGGTGCCGGGGATCGCCGGCGAGAAGATCGGCGCCCTCGGGATCACCGAGCCAGGAGCCGGCTCCGACGTCGCCTCCCTCGCCACCACCGCCCGCCGCGACGGCGACAGCTACATCGTCAACGGGTCCAAGACCTTCATCACCAACGGCGTTCGCGCCGACTTCCTCGTCTGCGCCTGCAAAACCAGCGAGGAGGGCGGCCACGGCGGCATCTCCTTCCTCGTTCTCGAGAGCGAGATGCCCGGCTACGAGGTCAGCGCCAAGCTGGAGAAGATGGGCTGGCACTCCTCCGACACCGGCGAAATCTCCTTCACCGACGTCGAGGTGCCGGCCGAGAACCTGCTCGGCGAGGAGAACGGCGGCTTCAAGCTGATCATGTTCAACTTCGCCTGGGAGCGGCTGCTGATGGCGATCGGCGCCGTCGGCGCGATGCAGCGCCTTATAGAGATCACCGTCGCCTACGCCTCAGAGCGCGAAGCCTTCGGCCGCCCGATCGGCAAGTTCCAGGCGATCCGCCACCAGGTGGCGGAGATGGCCACCCTCGCCGAGACCTCCCGAGCCCTTACCTACAACGCCCTCCGCCTCTTCCACACCGGCCAGGACTGCATCCAGGAGGTCTCGATGGCGAAGCTCCTGACCCAGCGCGCCGTCCTCGACATCGCCGACCAGTCCCTGCAGATCCACGGCGGCTACGGCTACATGCGCGAGTACGGCATCGAGCGCGCCGTCCGCGACGCCCGCCTCGGCCCGATCGGCGGCGGCACCGACGAGATCATGAAAGAGATCATCGGCAAGACGATGGGGCTGTAGCACGGGATCCGCTGCTGCGGATCCCGTGCTTGAACTGCGCTATCCCTGCGAGCACTGGTTATGTGCAGATCAGTGTCCTCGCACCGCCGAACGTGACCGTCGCATGAGCGGTCATGCCCGACTCAGAAGCGGAGCCGAGAATGGTGGAGGTCAGGTTGTAGCTGACGCCTGTGTAGGTTTTGTGGTTCTGGATCCCGCCAGCCTGCGTAAAGCTGAGTGTGGCGGTGGTGCTGGTCCCGCCACAGGCCGGAGCGGTGATTGTGCCGATGATGCCATTGCCGTTCACCGTAACGCCGATTCCGATGCCACCGCAGGTGAAGCTAGCGAAATGGCCGATGTTGGATGTGATCAGGATGGCCGGATTACCGGTGGGCGTTGTGATGAGATGGAACGGGAGGGTTGTGGTTGTGACGGTTCCCGGGCCCGTCGCTCTCGAGTGACCTTCGGCCGTGCTCGCGCAGTCGCCGAGGGTTTCGGATTTCACTTTCCCAAACGTGAGTTTCACGGTCCCTGTTGTGGTGTTTTCGAAGGTCCCGTTGCCGCTAACGGTTTCACCTTTGGTGCCACCCCCGGATGACCTCACAAGTTCCGAAGCTCCGCCGGCAACGGTGAACGCTCCGGGATTACCTCCAGCGTGGGTTTGCACGTGGACCGGCGCCGCCGAGGCGAAGGCCGGCAGCGCGAGAAGGGCGCTAACCGCCGCGAGGGCGAGCAGCATCATCTTCTTCATTTCTCTCTTCCTTTCCGTATGACTGGACTGCCTCGTTTAGGAGTACATGGACGTACCGGGGCGGTCAAGACTCTCAGTCCTAATGGACGAGGTTCGAGCCATTCGGGGTAGAAGGATCCGAGGTTTTCCCTGGAATCGAAAGGATTAGGAGATTCAACGCCTGTAATTCTGCACGCGCTGCGGTCAGCGGCGGGCACCTACTGCGCCCGCCGCCGTTCTGCCACCTGCCGAATATCGCCATTCGGCATACAACCGGGTTATGTACAGATCAATGTCCTCGCGCCGCCGAACGTGATCGTCGCGGAGAAGGTCATGCCTGTCTCGGAAGCGGAGCCGATAATGGTCGAGGTCAGGTTGTAGGTGGTGCCTGTGTAGGTTTTGTGGTTCTGCACGCCAGCGGTCTGCGTGAAGCTGAGCGTGGCGGTGGCGCTGGTCCCTCCACAGGCCGGAGCGGTGAATGTGCCGATGATGCCATTGCCGTTCACCGTAACGCCGATTCCGATGCCGCCGCAGGTGTAGGAGGCGAAATGGCCATTGTTGGATGTGATCAGGATGGCCGGATTACCAGTGGGAGTTGTGATGAGATGGAACGGAAGACTTGTGGTTGTGACGGTTCCCGGACCTGATGCTCTCGAATGACCTTCGGCCGTGCTCGCGCAGTCGCCGAAGGTTGAAGAGTTAACTTTTCCGAACGTGAGTTTCATGGTCCCTGTTGTGGTGTTTTCGAAGGTCCCGTTGCCGGAAACGGTTTCGGCCGTCATGCCACCTCCGGATGCCCTCGCGATTTCCGATTTTCCGCCGGCAACTGAAGACACTCCGGGACTGCCTCCAGCGTGGGTTTGCAAGTGGACCGGCGCCGCCGAGGCGAAGGCCGGCAGCGCGAGAAGGGCGCTAACCGCCGCGAGGGCGAGCATCATCATCTTCTTCATTTCTCTCTTCCTCTCTCTAAGACTGACCGTCTTTTAGGAGTACGTGGACGTACCCAGATAGTCAAGACCCTCGGTCTATAGAGGCTCGAAGAGCTTGGGTTTCTCCTGGAATCCGAAGGATTAGGAGATCCAGCGCCTGTAATTCTGCACGCGTGCGGCGGGACCTACCTGCACCCGTCGCCCTTCTGCGGCTGCGCTATTTGCGCTTGCCGCCTTTCCCACCCTTGCTCTTGCCGCACTGCGCTTTCACCACCGGGTTGAATAGGTGGCGGCGGCCGTTCTGTCCTTTGAAGTCGGCGACGGCACGCTGTTTTCTGCGGCAGATGTTGGTGCTGTTGACGATCAATCCCTTCTCGCCGCCCTGCATTTCGAGGACGAACTTCGTCACCGGCGCATCCGGCACCGTCTCGAAGGTGTTGCGGATCCGCCTATTGAATGAGTCGATCCGGCCGACGAGGTTGATGTCGACTTTGCGCGAATGCAGAGCCGCCACCAGGTCGGGGAGCACGTTGTTCGACGAGCGCAGGAACACGGGGCCCGACAGCGGTTCGTCGAGCAGCGGGGAGATCGCGCGCGCCCGGCCGTAGATCGCCGCTTTCGGGCACTGTTCGCCGTTGCCGCCGCCGGCGCGGAATTGGACGCGGGTGCAGATCGTCCGGATATGCGCCTGTTCCAGGAAGGCCGACGGGGGCAGCGTCACCTGCGCCCGGCCGATGTTGGCGTCGCCTTTGCGAGCGGTTAGGACCGCTTTCAGGCGGGGGGTGGCAGTCCTCTTCGTACCGCCCAGGAGCTGCAGCGACAGCTTCGGCTTAAAGCCGAGGCTGGCGCAATCGGCGGCCTGGAAGGGCGAGCTGACGCTCACCGCCTGATCGTCGGCCAGGGATCCGAGGTCAAGCCCGGAGCCGAGGATGGTCGAATCGGCAGTCATCCGCTCGCAGTTGGTCGGGTTGAGGACGAACTCGGGCCGGTCGACGAAGACCCGGATATCACGGGCATGCACGACGATCCCCTGCAGGATGTGCGGGATCGGCTCCGATGCCAGCCCGTCGGTTGAAACCTCAGCCGTCTCGGGGTCGACCCTCAACGCCTGGCGAATCACCACGTTGCCGAGGTCGAACGGGCCGACTTTGGCGGTCGAGATCGCCACTATCGACAGTTTCGACCCCTGGTAAGGCCCGGCGAGATAGATCTTGCCGGGAGCGTAGGAGAGCTCAGGACCCACGCCCGCCCCGACAAGGGTGCGGCCGATCTGCGATGCGGCCGGGCAGCTCGGGCTGTCGAGCTCTTCCTGGCCGCCGTTCGGGCCCGTCCGGGCCCTAGCCGCGGCGATCGCCGCCTCGGAACAGAAGGGGATGCCGGCGATCTTGCCGATGACACCCTTCGGCAGCTTCATCGAGAAGCGGCTGAACTCCTGTTCGCCGTCGTTGCGGGTAAGACGGGCGACAAAGGGCGAGTAGCTGCCGGCAGCGTTGTTGGTCGTGCCGGCGGTGAAGCCAGGGTTGAAGGGCGGCGTCCCGCTCGGACATGGGGCGCCGTTCGGGCCCCGGTCCACCACAAAGCTGCTCGACCTCGTGATGATCTCGCTCGGAAGCGGGTTGTCCGGATTCGACGCATGCCAGGGCATGAACCTCGCCACCATCTCGTAGGTCCCGCACTTCGGCGGCGTCACCAATGGCGCCCGGCCCCCTTCGAAGAAATTCAGTTTGAAGGTGTCGAAAGGCAGTTGTGGCAGGTCGTCGAAGGTGGTGACTATCTGGCCCGTGGTGGGGTTCAGCGCCACCTTGCCCGCCTGTTTGACGAGGATGCCGCGCTCAGGGATCTTCGCGACCATGTAGAGCGCGATCAGCGAGTTGAGCGGGTTGTCATAGGGCTTCGCCACATAGAGAGAGCCCTTTGCTTCCTCCTCGAGCAGCGGCGTCGAGATCTGCACGGTTCCGACCTTCGAGCTCTCGGGGCAACCTTGCCCGGGCGGTGAGCTCGCGGTCTCCCGGCCGTACTCGGCAGGGCTGCAGGCCCCGAGGCCTTCCGCCTGTGAGGGATTGATCGTCATCCCCTGTGGCAGGGTCACCTCCACCTTCTTGGCCTGGCCTTCAGCAATCGCGTCTTCGTCGGCGAGGCCGATGTTCGGCATGTCGAGGCGGAATTCCAGACCGCTTGAGCTGACCGCCGACTTGCTGGTCGGGCTGGCGGCAATCGCCGGGCTGAAGGGCACCTTGTTGCAACCGTGAAGGGCCGCAGCGGCAAAGGAGGCGCGGCCGACCACGCTTCCAAGGGGCACGTTCCAGGGTTCGACTTCGGCCTGGAAGGCGAGCGGCCCCTGGCAGGAAACCGGCTGGCGCAAGAAGGCCTCTTCACTGAGCCCCGATGGGCGAGCGCAGGGTTCGGCGCTTAGCTCCGGCCGAATGCAGCTCCAACCCCGCGATGAGTCATGGCGCGGATCGCCCGGGTTGCCCCAGAAGACGACGGTGCTGGAGAGAAGTTTGGCCAGCTGGGTAGCGTTGCTGACGTAGGCGACGATGCGGTAATCGTCATCGGGATCGACCGCGGTATCGATCACGACCGGCGTCCCCTGGACGTTGAAGCCGAAGCGAGCTGGCTCCCCTCTTTTCGGCGGCAGGTTGAAGACCGGTGCCGGCATCCGGACGAACCCGAGGGCAAGCTTTTCGACGATGGTCACGGAGGCGACCCCGACCGCGGTTTCAGGGGGGCAACTGCCTTCTTCTTGCTTCTCGAAGAAGTCAGCCATGTTGCAGTAAGGCATAGCCGTGGCGTTGCCGACCAAGCCGGCGGGCAGTGGGAAGCGGAAACTGCGCGCCAGGGCTGGCTGATCGACATTGCCGGTCAACCTCGAAATCCCAGGCACACCGGTGGCTACGCCGGGGCGATACGCGCCCGAGTTGAACTGGATCGTCGTGGTCAGCTGAAAGGGGTGTTTGCCGGCCTGCGTGGTGGGGATGCCGCCCTCTTCTTCGGCCTGCGCCGAGAAGCGTTCGATCCCAAAGGGGACCTCGTCAGGACTGACCTCGATCTCCTGGGATATGGATTTCGAGGGAGCGTTGCCACCGGACACGGTGATTTTGCCCGGCCCCCCGGCGACCGGCGGGTCGTCGGCCAGGCTGACCAGGACGTCGATCTCGATTGCTTCATAGGGACGCAGCGTGCTTTCGAAGCTGCAGCTGACGAGATCGGGCTCTTTGATCTCACAGTCGACCGGTCCGGCTTCGCCTTGTCGACCGGCCAGGGCTTCGATGTCCGTCGCGATCGCTCCATCGGGCAACTCGTCGACGATAGTGACGGGCGTCTCCGTCCCGTCAACTGGAGCATCGCCTAGGTTGGTCAGGGTGAGGATGAGACGGCCGCTGCCGCCAGGCGAGAGGGTCCTGACCTTCGCTTCGCCCAGAACGGGAGTGATCTGAATCGGAACGACGCCTCTTCCGATGAAGGTGACCTGGAAGGGATCTCCGCCGACAGGTCCCCCGGAAACCTCCAACGCATCGGTTCCATAGGCGGATTCGAGAACCGATTCCAGCTGCGCCGCGGTGGCGGTGGAGGGGAAGCCGGTGACAGATCCACAGAACAGATTTCCAAAGGCGTTGTCCGTCCCCAGGCAGGCGACCACTTCGCCGCCAACTTCGATTTTGCCGACCATGACCTCTTCGCCGAAATTGACGGTCTCAGTCTCGATTTCCTGCACGTTGTCGCTCGGCACCCAGAGGTTCGTCGGGCGGCTTCCATCGAGCACCTGCCACCAGGGCGAGGCGGCCGTCGCGGAGGCAGCCGGTAGGGCAACGAGAAGCAGGACCGTCAACCCAAGGAGAGTTGCGACGGTTGCAAGACGGTTGGACATCCTGCCGTTCCCCTGACTCATCGGACCGTCCCCCTGTTCTGGCTGGCTTTCCTACGGTTAGGTGGGCGTTTCCGCGCGACGCAGCGGACCTTGCCTTTGGAGCGCACCTTTCGCTTGCCCTTGGGGCAGCGTTTGCCCTTGTTCGGCTTCACGTTGCCGGGGCCCTGGAAGGTCCCGCTGCCAGGAATCAGATTGCCGGGCGGGATCGTGGCGGCCCGGCAAGCTTCACCCTGGCATTCCGGTTGCGGCTGGAGCGTAGCCGGGGTGCCGCCCACACGGGCGTCATAGACGTCCAGCTCGTCGTCCACGTCGGTCACCGAGAGTCGCGCGGGGGTGAGGAAGAAGACGTCGTTGCCGCTGCTGCTTGCGTCGAGGAATGCGGATTCTTCTTCCGCGGTTCCCGAGGAGAGCAGCGAAACGCAGCCGGCGGCGGAGCGAACGGTTGCCGCGTCGCCCGAGGAGGAACTGCAACTCCCGACGCCGAACGGCTCCCACTGGTAGACGTCCCACTCTCCGTTGGAGTCGGCCGGGACCAGGGAGTCGAGCGCGTTGAAGAAGACGCGGCCGTTTTCGAGCGCGGTGCGAGCGCGATAGGGGGAAGTACCGAGCTCGTTTTTGAACGGCCCGGGAAGTACCGCCGCCGCCTCCAGGCCGTTGTACAACCCTCCGGCGTTGACCAGCGGTCGGCCCTCCAGTGGCCCTCCCTCGGGAGCGGCGCCAGAGGGATTGCAGGAGAGACAGTCGAGGCTATCGGTCCCCGCGTCGTAGCGGAAGACCTCCTGTACGGGGTTACCGCTCGTCGTCTCGAAATTGGAGTAGCCGCTGAGGCTCCGCTGTGACATGAACACGAGGTAGCGGCCGCCGGGCGAGGCGGTTGCGCTCAGCCTCGAGGCGTTGCCGAACGCAGTGGTATTACCGCGCATGCCCCAGGTGCCTCTGTCCTCGTCGCCGAGAGTGCCGATGAACCGCACCCCCTCACCCTCTTCCCAAAGGTAGAGGTTGGGCTCGCCGGTTTCCGGGCTGTCGCCGTACTGGTTGGGCGTGTTGTCCAGCACGCCCCCGGCGACGAAATAGATTCTCGCACCGTCCTCGCCGACCCCGGAAACTCTGCCCAGCACTTCGCCGTTTTCGCCCGAGCCGGCAGACGGAGCGCTGAGATTGACGAGGCTGGCGCAGCCCGCCGCGGGGCCGTCGAGAGGAATCTCGCAGCGGTAGAGGTCGCGCCCCGTGGGACTGGCGTCGGCAGTCAACTGCTGCGTGTCCGTAAAGAAGACGACCGTCCCGTCGGCGCTGGCGCCCTGGAAGATGGGCGTGGAGCCGCCGGTGCCCGAGGCACCGGATTGCGGGACGTCGAGCCGCACCGTCTCTTCGGCGATGGTGTCACGCATGTAGAGGGCACCGCCGTCTACCTCCGACAACCTCCCCCAGAAGACCCGCGAGCCGTCGTCGGAGATCGCGTTGTCGATGGAGGTCAGGTTTGAGCCCAGATCCGGGAAGGCCGCCATTGACCCCCCCTCATCGGAAGGGAGCAGGCTGACCGGTTTCAGCTGCCCCCCCGTCCAGAGGTAAAGCGACCGGGGGTTCTCAGACGGGATGGTGAGCCCTGCGACAAGGGGCTGAGAAAGCTGGGATTGAAGCACGACATGGCTGAGATCCGGCGTCGCGCCGATCGGGATGACCAACCCAAAAGTGTTTGCGTCGGTACCGCCGAATTCGGTACCCGGCGGCACGTTGGCGAACCCTTCTTTGCCGGTGAGCAATGGGGTGTACAGGGCCGGTTCGCTGTTCTGGCGCAGATACGGCGTACGTTCGGAAGCCTGTGGCGAGAGCAGAGTGCCGCCACGCGGCATGACGATCCCCTGAGAGAGAGAGAGACTGAAGAACTTGTATTCGCCTGCCGCTTCAGACCCGCCCGGGATGACTTCATCGTTGGGCAAAGCGATGTCCCGCGAGCGCCAGCCGGCCGGATCGCGCCGGGCCAGCACCGCCGAGAGTTCAGGGGCGCGGTTGCCCTGCGGATCGGGTTCGATGGTGCCCAGGGAGACATACGCGAGCGCTTCTCCATCGCTCGCCGCCTGGACCAATCCCCCCGCCGTTCCCCGCAGCAAGGCGCCGCCCTTGTCGAGAGGTGAAACCATCTCCCAAACCCGCGAATCAATCAGATCGGGGCTCAGATCCAGCAGTTGGGTCGTGAAGGTACCGCTCGGACCCTCCGTAGAGCCAAGTGAGCTGGTGGCGACGACTCGATAGTGGTAAGTGGTTCCCGGCTGCAGATCGAAAATGCTCTGCGAGACCTCGACCGGATCTTCACCGCTGCCGATGCTTGCCCCGCCGAGAGGCACGCTGGTACACGTGCTCACCGCGCAGTCTTCCAGCCCGTACTCGAACCAGTAGGTGGTCTCAGCCGTGTTGGGATCGACCGAAGCGCGCAGCTCCGCGGAGTCGGCAGTCACGTCATGCACGGAGGTGTTGTCGATCTCCGGCGGTCCGATGATGACCCTGCGGCCCACCGCCGCGACCTTCGAGGGGGGACCGCTCAACGCCTGATCGGCCAGATAGAGCTTGATCGCTTCTCCCAATGCGATTTCGTCGGCCTCATCCCAGACCGCTATGTGCGCGGACGCTCCGGCGAATGCCGATTCCGTCGGGGTGCCCGGCGCGCCGAAGGATTCGATCAGCGTTGCCGCTGCGTCGTAGCGGCGAATCCAGACAGCGGAAAAATCCGATTCCAGCACGTACACGTCACCGTTGCCTCGGTCGACGTCAAGGCCACTGAAGAAGAAGCTGCTGGCTTCGGGCACCGACGCGAAGGTCGATTCCGAATAAGTGGTGCCTGCGGACACCGGGGGCGGGCTGGTGGGGGTGAACCGCTTTACAACCTTTATGAGCTGTGAGAATTCCGAGTCGCTCTCCCCGACGAACACCTCTCCGCTTTTGCCGACCTTCACGCTGCGTGGATTCGTTACCGCGAAACTCGTCAGCGGTTCGCCGGTGGACCCGAAAATGCTCACTTTTCCAGAGCCATCGATGTGACCGACATAGATATTGCCTTCCGAGTCGACGTCAACGCCTTTGACTTCGCCGAGCGCCGGGATTTCGTTCGTGCCGGCCCCACCTCCCGCGGTGAATTCGAGGGGATCCCCATCGGGCTCGAAAGCGACGATCGAGTTCGGCTGGGCGACGTAAACGGCGCCGCTGACCGAGTTGACGGCGACCTTGTTGACGTAGGAGTCGAAACCCGCGTCCATCGGATCCAGGCCGGTGAGTCGATTGCCGTCGATGTCGGGGTTGGAGCCCTCGAAGGCGATCGGTTCTCCCTCCGGCCCGAACCTGAACAGGGTGGCTTCCGTTCCGGTTTCGTCGAAGACGTAGACGAGGTCGTCCTGCTGGTCCAACGCAACGGAGTCGATGGCGTTGAAGTCCGTCGCTTCGGTCCCGTCTGGGCCGAAGTCGAAAAGCCGCTCCAGCGGAAAGGGTTCATCCGCCGCCGCGGCAGCCGCGCTACCGATTCCCATTGGAGCGAAGAGAAGGAATGCGAGGCAACTCAATATGCCGACAACCCCGCACCTCAGATAGCTGCCAGATGCTCCCGCCATCGATCCCCCCTCGGTCCATAAATGAGGCACGATGCGTCCCGCCGTTCGCCCCCATCTCCCTAATCCCAGTTACCGATAAGTACCAGACAAGCACCCGCCTAACAACCGCGCACCGACCGAAACATTCCCGCCTCGTCCCCCGTCCAACTAGTTTTGCCTGCAAATCGCAGAGCGCTAATAATTAGCGCGCGCAAAATGATGCGCTAGAAATCGTAGAAGCCGATGCAGTCGCTAGCGCGGCTCGAGGATCACCATCTGTATTTCGCGGCCCTGGCTGCGCTTCTGGTAGGTGCGGTAACCGGGCCAGGCTTCTTCGGCGATCGGCCAGAGGCGGTCCCGCTCATCTTTGGAGGCGACCCGGGCGCGGACCGGCAGCAGCTCCTTGCCCACCTGGACGGTCGTCTCCGGGTTGGCCTTGAGGTTGTGGAACCAGGCGGGGTGCTTGGGATAGCCGCCTTTGGAGGCGATCAGGACGACGTCCTCGCCGTCACGGATGTAGAGCAGCGGAGCCGTTCGCTTAACCCCGCTCTTCGCGCCGACGTGGTCGAGCAGGCACATGCTTCCCGGCACGCCGGGGATCCGCTGGCCGATCCGCCCACCCGTCGCCCGGTAGGCGCGGGTGTGCAGACCGGCGGCGCGGGTGAGAGCAGGCCAGATCCGGTCCGCCACCTCGAGGTAGAGGACCTTCGGCCTGCTCTCTGACGCGGTGGAGCTCAGGTGTACATCCCCCCGAACATGCCGCCGGTGACGTTCAACACCTGGCCGTGCACGTAGTTGGCGAGCGGCGAGGAGAGGAAGAGGACCGGGCCGGAGGCCTCCTCCGGGGTGGCGGGGCGTCCCATCGGGATGATCGCCGAGGCCATCGCCCGCATCTGCTCGGGGATGCCGAGCTCGACCTTCTCGCCGGTCGGGGTGGTCATCTCTTCGCCCTGCTCCTTGGCCTGGGTGAGGCGGGTTTCGACGAAGCCAAAGGCGACAGCGTTGACGTTGATCTTGAACTGGCCCCACTCCTTGGCCAGGGTCTTGGTCAAGCCGACGACGCCCATCTTTGCGGCCGAGTAGTTGACCTGGCCGGCGTTGCCCATCATCCCCGAGGTCGAGGAGACGTTGACGATCTTGCGGAAGACCTCTTTGCCTTCGCCGCGCTCGGCCTTGGCCGCCTCGCGCCAGGTCGGGGCCAGCGCCCGGGCGACCCGGAAGGGGACGATCGTGTGGATGTCGAGCATCGCCTGGAACTGCTCGTCGCTCATCTTGTGGGCGACGCCGTCCCAGGTGTAGCCGGCGTTGTTGATGACGATGTCAACCGAGCCGAAGGCGTCGTTGGCGGCCTTGACCAGCTCGTCGGCGGCACCCTCCTTGGTCAGGTCGCCGGCGTGGACGGCGGTCTCGCCGTCGATCTCGCTTGCCGCCTGCTCGGCGACGTCGGCGTCGAGGTCGTTGATCAGCACCTTGGCGCCCTCGGCCACGAACAGCTCCGCGGTGGCGCGTCCGATTCCGCGCGCCGAACCGGTGACGATCGCGGCTTTTCCGTCCAGAAGTCCCATTACTCCGTCTCTCCTTAGCTCGATGAAAAGTCGGTTGGGGAGGCTATCGGGATTAGGGCCTCCTGGTTGACTGGCCAGTCGATCTTCAGCTGAGGCGGATGCCGCCGTCCGGGGTCACGGTCCAGTGCGGGTTGTGGCGACCTCCCACGGGTGGCCGTCGGGATCGATGAAGACGCCGCTATAGCCGCCCCAGAAGGTTTCCGCCGGCTCGCGGCCGATCGTCGCCCCTGCCGCCCGCCCCTCTTCGATCACGGCATCGACCTCGGCTGGCGAGCCGAAGTTAAGCGCAGGGTCACACCGCCCCAGCCGCCGCCATCCTCGACGCAGCTGTCCTCCGCCAGCTTCGCCCGGTCCCAGAGGGCGACGACCATCTCGCCGGCCTGGAAGAAGACGACATCGTCGCCAGGCTCGGCGCCCGTCTTCCAGCCGAGCGCTTCATAGAAGCGGCGGCCGCGATCGAGATCGCCGGTGCCCAGGGTGATGAGGCTAACCCGCTGCTTCACGCGCTCGAACTTAGCGCTCTATCCCAGACCTTCCAAATAGTGGGGAGGAGGCGACTACCGCTTATGTGGGCAATCCGACTGAACACTCTGTCCAGATGCGCCACAATCAGAAGGAATGACAGTTCTGGTCGCCTACGCCTCGAAACGCGGCTCCACCGCTGAGATCGCCGAAACCGTGGCTGCGACGCTGCGGCGCGAGGGTTTGGGGGTCTGTCTGGGGCCCGCGGAGGACGTAAGGGACCTGGAGCGGTTCGATGCCGTCGTACTTGGAAGCGCTGTCTATATAAAGAGGTGGCGCGGGGACGCGCGGCATTTCCTCAAGAAGCACCGCCGAGCGCTGCGCCAGATGCCCTTCTGGGTTTTCAGCTCGGGCCCGGTGGGGGACCCGGCGCGGGACAACCCCGAGTGGATGGAGCCGCCAAAGCTGGCCGAGAAGCTCGAGGAGCTCGGCGGCCGGGGGCACGTCGTCTTCGGCGGGCGGGTGCCGGCGGAGCCGCGGGGAATGATGGAGAGGGCAATGGTCGAGGAGACTCCGAGGGAGTACCGCGACCGTCGTGACTGGGACGAGATCCGCGCCTGGGCCAAGCAGGTCGCGTTCGATCTCGTCCCGGTTCACTCCTGAGCCCGCGCCGGATAGATCACTTTTCCCATCCAATTTGCAGGCTCAAATGTCTGTTGAGGTCAAGTTTTCCGGTTTGTTAGCCGATGCACATGTTTAGTATGCCCGCGATGCCAGCCACCCCCGGCCGCAAGTTCGTGGTCGGCGTGCTCACGGTCCTCGCCCTCCTGGCGACGCCGGCCGTTGCCACGCCCGCCAGCAAGATCGTCGTCTACGGCGCCCACTCGGGCGCCTCGCTGAAGCTGAGCACGAAGGGCGACAAGATCGTCGTCAAGGGCAACCTGGCCGAGCGCCGCCAGCCCGGCTGCCGCTTCGTCCGCGGCCACCGCGTCGCGGTCTGCACCAGCCGCGCCAACGCGATCGAGATCAAGATGGGTCCCTCCGGAGACTTCGTCCGCGTCGAGGAGCGCCTGCCGGTGCCGCTGACGATCTACCTCGGCAACGGCTCGGACAAGTTCATCGGCCACGGCGAGCGCGATACCTGCTTCCCCGGCGGCGCCCGCCGCAATCGCTGTATCGGCGGCGGTGGCAACGACATCTGCATCACCGGCCCCCGCAACAGCGACTGCGTCGGCGGGCCGGGAGACGACTACTGCCGCCACGGCACCGGCAGTGACGGCTGCTGGGGCGGCCCCGGCAACGACGTCTGCGTCATGGGCCCGGGCCAGGACGGCTGCCATGGCGAAGAGGGCAACGACCGCCTCTACGGCGGTGCCCAGCCCGATCAGCTCTACGGCGGCCCCGGCCACGATTACTGCAACGGCCAGAGCGGCTGGGGCAAGTCGCATACGTGCGACGCCGGGCCCCGGCGCTAAGACTTTTCTAACAGCGCGCAGAAATACGAGCGCGCAGATCCCGTGTCCTGGGGATTTGCGGGAGAAATGTGCAAACCCTTTCGGGCTCAGTGGTTCGAACTCCTGCGAATGGAACAGAGACTCTTGACCTAACTGGGAACGGTCCGTTACTCCTTGCAGCGCAAGCGGGTCGGGCAGGGCGGAAGCCACCGATCCATCAACAGCCCAGCGGGAGGGGCCTTGCGATATCTCCTCCTGCCTGGGTGCAAAAGAAAGGCAAGAAAATGAAGAAGATGATGCTGCTCGCCCTCGCGGCGGTTAGCGCCCTTCTCGCGCTGCCGGCCTTCGCCTCGGCGGCGCCGGTCCACGTGCAAACCCACGCTGGAGGTAATCCCGGAGCGTTCACCGTTGCCGGCGGAAAATCGGAACTCGTGAGGAAATCCGGGGGTGCCACCAAAGGGGAAACCGTTTCCGGCAGCGGGACCTTCGAAAACACCACAACAGGGACCGTGAAACTCACCTTCGGAAAAGTGAGTTCCGAAACCCTCGGCAACTGCGCGAGCACGGCTGAAGGCCATTCGTCCGCATCGGGCCCGGGAACCGTCACAACCACAACCCTGCCGTTCCATCTCATTACAACCCCCACCGGCAATCCGGCCATCCTGATTACATCCGCCGCCGGCGGCCATTTCGCCAGCTTCACTTGCAGTGGCATTGGGGTCACGGTTAACGGCAACGGCATCATCGGCACAATCACCGCTCCGGCCTGTGGAGGGTCCAGCGCCACCGCCACGCTCAGCTTCACGCAGACCGCTGGCGTGCAGAACCACAAAACCTACACAGGCGTCACCTACAATCTGACCTCCACCATTCTCGGCTCCGCTTCCGAGTCGGGCATGAACGCCAGCGCGACGATCACGTTCGGCGGCACGAGAACACTGATTTGCACATAACCAGTGCTCGCAGGTACCTACTCAGAAGTATGGAGTAGATAGGTCATGGCACGGGACCCGCAATTGCGGGTCCCGTGCCTCTAGTTCGGTTGACGTCAACGAGGCGGCCGTCGCTCCTCGGCGACCGGATCGCCGCTCTCGGTCGCTATCGCTTCCGGCGGCCACGGGCCCGCCCAGTTGTCGCGGGCGCCGTCGATCGTGATCGTCGTGCCGGAGAAGAAGTCGCCGGCGGGAGAGGCGAGGTAGGCGACCAGCCAGGCCATCTCCTCGGGGCGGCCGGCGCGGCCGATCGGGATCGAGCGCTCGAGGTTGTCGACGACCACCTGCGGATACTTGGTCAGCAGCGTCTCGGTCGCGAACTGGCCGGCGGCGAGAGCGACGGTCTTGATCCCGAACCGCGCCCACTCGACCGCGAGCGTCCGCATCATGTTCTCGACCGCGGCGCGAGCGGCGCCGGAGTGGACCATCCCCGGCATCCCGTTGTGAGGCGAGAGGGTGACGCTGAGCACCTTGCCGCCGCCCTGGGGGATGAACGCCTTGGTCGCCGCGGCGTGGGTCATCAGCCAGGTCCCCTGGACGTTGAGGTCGATCACCGTCTTGAAGCCTTTCGGGGTGATCGCCTCGGCCGGGCTGAGGAACTGGCCGCCAGCGTTATTGACGAGCACCTCGAGGCGGCTGTGACGCTCGAGCAAGCCGTCGAAGAAGCGGCCGACCGGCTCCTCCTCCCGGATGTCGAGCGTCTCGTGCTCGAAGGAACCGGGGAGCGAGGCGGCGAGCTCGGCGGTCTCCGCCAGCGGCTCCTCGCGGCGACCGCAGGCGACCACGGTGGCGCCGAGCCGTGCCAGCTCCAGCGCCGTCTCCCGCCCCAAGCCGCTGCCGGCGCCGGAGACGACGCAGACCTGGCCCTCGAGGAGGCCGTCCCTGAAGACCCGCGAACGGTTGCTTTCAGTCATCGACGGGGAGCCTATAGGCGCGCCGCGCGGCGTAAATTGGCCGGTCGATGAGCGTTTCCGTCGAACCCCGCCCGCTGCACGAGCCGCTCGCCGGCGGCACCCGCGGCGCCACCGTCGCGGTCGAACCGCTGATCGCCGGCCACGTCGAATGGTCGCGGGAAATGATGGTCAGCCCCGGCGGTCGCCTGCTGACCGCGAAGCTGCTGCGGGCGCTGCTGACCGGCCGCAACGCGATCGCCGTCCCCTGCCCCGCCTTCCTCGTCCGCCATCCGAGCGCCGGCGCGATCCTCGTCGACACCGGCCTGCACCCCTCGATCGCCACCGACCCCAAGGAGAACTTCGGCTCGCTCGGCACGCGCTTCGGCAAGCCGACCCTGGAGGCCGGTGAAGACGTCCCCTCGCAGCTGCGCAAGCGCGGCCTCGAGCCCGGCGAGGTACCGATCGTGGTGATGACCCACCTCCACCTCGACCACACCTCGGCGATCTCCGAGTTCCCCAACTCGACCTTCGTCGTCAGCGAGACCGAGTGGCGGGACGCCGCCCACGGCTCCGGCCCGATGACGAAGGGTTACCGCCGCGCCCATTTCGACTACGCCTTCGACTACCGCACGGTCGACTTCAACCGCGACAACATCGACTCCTACGCCAGCTTCGGCCGCAGCTTCGACCTCTTCGGCGACGGCTCGATCCACCTCGCCTTCACCCCCGGCCACAGCGCCGGGCACATGTCGATCGTCTGCCGCCTTAAAGAGCACGACTTCGTGATCGCCGGCGACACCATGTACGCGCTCTCCCAGCTCGACGGGTCCGAGCCGGGGCCGCCGCGCCCCCAGGACGCCCACAACTTCCGCCGCTCCCTGCAGGAGCTGCGCCTCTTCCACAGCCAGTTCCCCGACGCGGTGATCGCGCCAAGTCACGATCCGGACTTCTACGCCCGGATCGAGCAGCGCTACGAGTAGTCCCTCCGCACCAGGCCCTCGTAGAGCCTGCGCACCCGGGCGAAGATCTCGCTCGCGATCTCGATCTGCCGCTCGCGGCTCGGCGCCTCCTCGACCTCGAAGCTGACCGGCTCGCCGAACTGGACCGTGACCTTGGGGAAGCGCAGGCGCTTCCACTGCCGGGCCCGCTCGGAGCCATGGATGGCGACCGGCACGATCGGCGCTCCCGTTTCCAGGGCGATGCGGCCGATCCCCGGTTTCGGCTCGCCCAGCTCCCCGGAGCGCGAGCGGCCGCCCTCGGCGTAGACGAGCAGCATCTCGCCCTGGTCGATCAGCTGGCGGGCGGTCTCGATCGCCTCCTCGTCGTGCTGGCCCCGCCGCACCGGGAAAACGCCGCCGTGCTTGTAGACATAGGTGAGGACGGGCGGGCCGAACATCTGCGATTTGGCCATGAAACGGACCTTCCGCCGCAGGTAGACGGCGACGAGGAAGTGGTCCATCTGGCTGAAGTGGTTGGGGGCGAGGACCAGCGGCCCGCGCTTCGGCACGTTCTCGAGCCCGATTGCCCGCACCCGGTAGAGCAGGATCGTCGGCAGCGTCAGGACGACTCGGCCCAACGCGTAGGTCCAACCGGCGCCCTTGCGCGCCGCGTGGTGGAACTCGTCGAAGTACTCGGCCGGTCGCGGGTCCTTGTAGACCTGCGGCTTCATCTCGCCCATTCGCGAGAACGCTCCAGTGCTCGTTTCCAGTCCACCAGCAACTGCTCCCGCTGCGCCGCCTCCATCCGCGGCTCGTAGCGGTCGGCCTCCCGCCACATCTCCCCTACTTGCCCGGCGCTCCAGATTCCGGTGGCGATCCCGGCCAGGTAGGCGGCGCCGAGCGCGGTCGTCTCGGCGATCTCCGGCACCGAGACCGGCGCCCCGAGCACATCGGCCTGGAACTGCATCAGCCAGCGATTGACGGTGGCGCCGCCGTCGGCCTTCAGCGTCTCGAGGCGCTCGCCGCAGGCGGCTTCCTGGGCGCGAACTGCATCGACCGTCTGGTAGGCGATCGCCTCCAGCGCCGCGCGCGCCATGTGGGCGCGGCCGCTGCCGCGGGTGAGGCCGACGATCGTGCCGCGGGCGTACGGGTCCCAGTAAGGGGAGCCGAGCCCGGTCAATGCCGGCACGAAGTAGACGCCTTCGTTGGAGTCGAGCGAGGCGGCGAGCGCCTCGGTCTCCCCTGCCTCATCGATGATCCCGAGGCCGTCGCGCAACCACTGGACGGCGGCGCCGGTGACGAAGATCGACGCCTCCAGCGCGTAGGCGGCCTCCTCGCCGATTCCGCAGGCGACCGTCGCCAGCAGCCCTTCCGTCACCGGCGGCGGTTCCGAGCCGTTGTTGAGGAGGACGAAGCTGCCGGTGCCGTAGGTGTTCTTCGCCGTCCCCGGCTGGTGGCAGGCCTGGCCGAAAAGAGCGGCCTGCTGGTCGCCGGCCACCCCCGCCACCGGCACCTCGCCGCCGAACTCGGTCGTCGTCCCGAAGACGTGGGACGAGGGGCAGGGCTGCGGCAGCCGCGCCGGGTCGACGCCGAGGAGGCCGCAGAGCTCTTCGTCCCACCCGAGCTTGCGGATGTCGAACAGCAGCGTCCGCGAGGCGTTCGTGTAGTCGGTCAGGTGCCGGCCGGTGAGCTTGAACAGGAGCCAGGAGTCGATCGTCCCAAAGACCGCCCGCTCCGCTCCCTCGGCGTTCCGCAGCAGCCACTCGATCTTGGTCCCGGAGAAGTAGGGATCGATGGTGAGGCCGGTGCGCTCGCGGACCAGCGGCTCGTGCCCCGCCTCCCTCAGCTCCCCGCAGCGGCCGGCGGTGCGACGGTCCTGCCAGACGAGCGCCCGGTGGATCGGCTCGCCGCTCTCCGGGTCCCAGGCGACGACCGTCTCCCGCTGGTTGGTGATCCCGATCGCCTTCAGGTCAGCGCCCTCGATGCCGGCATCGGCGATCGCCTCGCGAGCGACCCGCCGCGTCACCTCCCAGATCTCGTTCGCGTCGTGCTCGACCCAGCCCGGCTGCGGGAAGAACTGCTGGAACTCCGAGTAGGCGCGGCCGGCGACGGCGCCAGCTTCGTCGAAGACCAGACAGGTCGTGCCCGTCGTTCCCTGGTCGATGGCGAGGATCACTGCCCGGCCCCCGGCCTATTCGCGGACGCTGCAGGTGCGGATCAAGGTGGAGGCGAGTTTACGGCCGTCGGCGAAGGTCATCCCGACGCGGACGAAGGGGAAGATGCCGATCCGGGTGCCGGCGGGCGCCGCGCAGGCTGCGCTGAGGTAGCTGCGCGGGCGACCTCGATAGACGAACTCGCGCCGCAGGTCGAGGACGATCCGCTTCAGGTACCCGTAGCGGTTGATAGAGGCGGGAAGGGCGGCGGTAAGGACCGTTCCGTAGGTGCCTTGCGTCTTGCGGATGTGGAAGACGAAGATCCGGCTGTTCGGGAAGGGATCGGTGCCGTAGATGTGAGCGAGGATCGCTCGCCTCCCGTCGTCCCGGGTGTTGAAGGCGAGGATCTTCCCGCGCAGCGGCAGCGCCGTCTGTTCCGGAAAAGAGACGGCGGCCGCGAAGCGCCCCCCGCCGACCAGCGCCGGGCCGCAGACGGCCAGCGCCTGCGCCGAGCTCACCGCTTCGATCTGCGAGCGGCGGCACAGCGGCAGGCCGCGGGTATCGATCCGGCCGCCGCGATTGATCGCGATCGAGATGTAGCGCAGCGCCGGCGGCCGCTCCTCGGAGAGGGAGCGCACGGTGCCGTCAACCCGCACCGAGATCGGCGCATCCGCGTGCCGGGGCAGCGCCGTCGGCGCGATCCCACCCTGGAATTTGACGAAGAGATCCCCTCGCTCGATCAGCTCGGCGTGGGCCAGCGCGGCACCGAAGGCGAGCGTCACGGTGAAAACCGCTAGCGCCACAACCCTCTTCGGCCTTCTTCGCATAAGTCTCACTCTAGGCGTCCTTGCCCGTCCGCCTTCGAGCGAGGTAAGCCCGCGCGAAGTCGCGCAGCTGGCGGGCGCGATGAAGGAAACCGCGGAAGTTCCTGCCGGTTGCTCGATGCTCGAGGTCGAGCTCGATCTCGCTCAGGCGGAACCCGGCGCGGACGGCGTCGACGGTCATCCCGATCTCCATCCCGTAGCCGCGGGCGAAGGGCAGGGCCGCGCGCAGCACCTCGACCCGCATCGCCCGCTGGCCGGAGATCGGCGCTTCGGTCTCGGCGCCGCAGAGGCTGCGGATCGCCCAGCGGGCGAAGCCGAGGGCGAGGCCGAAGCCGCCACCGACCCGGCGGCTGAAGGCGGCGACGGCGAGGTCGCACTCACCGTGGCGGACCGCTTCCGCCAGTGGCTCGAGGCGCGCGGCCGAGGCGCCGAGGTCCCCATCACAGAGCAGCACCAGGTCGGGCGGCGCCCCAACGCTCAGGACCGCATCCGCCGCGGCCGAGACGTTGGCGCCCTTGCCGTGGGGCTTGCCGCGGCTGACCACCTCGGCGCCGGCCGTCATCGCCACCTCGGCGGTCCCGTCCTCGGAGGCGTCGTCGGCAACCCACACCCGCGCCCCCGGGAAGGCCGCGCGCAGCGCCCGCACCGTCTCCCCCACCCGGTCGGCCTCGTTGCGGGCGGCGACGATCACCGCCAGCGCGCCTTCGTCCCCTGCCACCTGTTCCGGTCCCATCGTCGGGCTATTGTCCCCGGCCATGGCAGACATCGAGGCACACATCACCGGCAACGTCTGGAAAATCGAGGTCAAGGTCGGAGACGAGGTCGCCGACGGCGACACCGTCGTCATCCTCGAGTCGATGAAGATGGAGATCCCGGTCGAGTCCGAAGACGACGGGGTCGTGAAGGAGATCCGCTGCGAGGAGGGCCAGTCGGTCAGCGAAGGCGACGTCCTCGTAGTCCTGGAGTAGACGATGGAAGAGCGCCTGGCGGGTGGCAAGCTCCTGCTCGATAGGCCGGCCGAGGCCGTCGCCCGGCTGACGATCTCCAACCCCGAGCGGCGCAACGCCCTCGACCACGAGATCCTCGACGCGATCGCCGAGGTCCTGCCCCAGCTCGACCACGGAATCGAGACCCGCTGCGTCATCCTCACCGGAGCTCCGCCGCTGTTCTCGGCCGGCTACGACATCGGCGGCATCCCCGACCAGACCTTCGAGCGCGACGCCGAGGCGCTGGTCGCCCACCCCTTCCACGCGGCGATGGAGGCGATCGCCCATCACCCCTGGCCGACGATCGCCGCAATCAACGGCCACTGCCTGGGCGGGGGCCTGGAGCTGGCGATCACCTGCGACCTGCGGATCTGCGCGGCCGGCGCGAAGCTGGGGATGCCGCCGGCGAAACTCGGCCTGATCTACGGCCATACCGGCCTGCGCAAGTTCCTCGACGTGATCGGCCTCCCCTACACCAAGGAGCTCTTCCTCACCGGCCGCAACCTCGGGGCGGAGCGGGCGGAGCGGATCGGCCTCGTCCACTCGGTCGCCGCTGACGAGGACGCGATCGCCGAGGAGTCGGTCGCCCTTGCCGCCGCGATCGCCGAGAACGCCCCGCTCTCGATGCGCGGCAACAAGCACGCGATCGACCTCCTCCAGGCCAACCCGGAACTGACCGAGCAGCAGGAGGCCGGCCTCGTCGCCCTGCGCGAATCCTGCTTCTCCTCGGAGGACTTCCGCGAGGGCATCCGCGCCTTCGCCGAGAAGCGCCGGCCGCAGTGGACCGGTCGGTGAGCGCGAAGGCCCGCAAAGCCCTCGCCGCCGCCGATCCGACGATGGCCGCGCTGATCGAGCGCGTCGGCCCGATCGACATCGCCACCCGCCTCAGCCGCCGCAAGGAGGAGCGGCCGGTGGACGCCTACGGGGCGCTGCTGCGGGCGATCGTCGGCCAGCAGCTCTCGACGAAAGCGGCGCGGACGATCTACCTGCGCGTGGTCGAGCTGTTCGGCGGCAAGACGCCCTCGCCCGAGCAACTGCTCGAAGCGAGCGAGGAGGACCTGCGCGCCGCCGGCCTCTCGGGCCGTAAGACCGAATACGTCCGCGACCTCGCCTCCCACGTCATCGGCGGCGAGCTCGAGCTCGACCGGCTGGAGGAGCTCGGCGACGAGGAGGTGATCGAGGAGATCGTCGCCGTCCGCGGCCTCGGCCAGTGGACCGCGGAGATGTTCCTGCTCTTCCACCTCGAACGCCCCGACGTCCTCTCCGGCGGCGACCTCGGGATCCGCAAAGCGATCCAGGTCGAGTACGGGCTGGAGGAGATGCCGCCGCCGAAGCGGGTGATCGAGATCGGCGAGCCGTGGCGGCCCCACCGCAGCCTCGCCTCGCTCTACCTCTGGGAGTCGCTGGCGGCGGTGCCCGGATGAGAAGGCGCTTCTGGCTCGGGATCGCCGCCGTCACCCTGGTGGCGCTCGGCTCGGTGCTGGCCGCGATCCTCGTCTACGCCGACGATCGCAGGGACTTCGACCAGCGCCAGCAGGACGAGGCGCTGCGTGCCGCACACCAGATGGAAGCGGTCGCCGGTCTCTCCGTCGGCCAGCTGACCAGCGCCGCCGCCTTCTTCAAGGCCGAGGACGACCTCAGCCGCCACGAGTTCGAGGTCTACGGGCGCTCGCTGCTCCGCCAAGGGGCCCTGTCGGGAGCCGTCTTCGTCCCCCACGTGCCGGCGGACAAGCGGGCGCGCTTCGAGAGCTCCCATGAACTCGAGATCCTCGAACGGACGGCGCCGTTCAGCTTCCGCCGCTCGCAACCGCGCCAGGCCTACTTTCCGATCACCTACGTCGTCTCTGACGACGAACAGCGGCGCCGGGCGCTCGGTTACGACCTCGGCCAGGACCCGGAGCGGGCGGCCTACTTGAGCCGCGCCCGGGACCTCGGCGCCGCCGTCTCCAGCCCCGTCATCCCGCTGCTGATCGGTGGCAGCGGCATCAACGTCTTCCGTGCCGTCTACCGCGACGGGGCGTCTGTGGAAACGGTCGACCAGCGCCGGCGGGCACTGGTCGGCTTCGCCGCCGGCAGCTTCCAGATCGACGATCTGGTCGCGAGCGCCGCGGGGGCCGTCTCTTCCGACGTGCGACTGCAACTGCAGGATGGCGGCGCCACGATCTTCGGCGCGACGGGAGATCTGAGCGAGGGCGCCTCCGCCCCGGTCCGGATCGCCGACCGGACCTGGACGCTGAACGTCGAGGATCCCGACGGGCCTGGCCTGGCCCTTCCGCTCACCCTGGCGATCCTCGGGATCTCCCTGTCGGTCCTGCTGGGCGCCCTGATCGTCACCTGGAACCGCCGCGAACGGATGCGCGAGCTGGAGCGGCAGGCGAGCGAGGACTCGCTGACCGGGCTCGACAACAGGCGGCGGTTCGAGAAGGACCTGGCGACCGCGATGGCGCGCAGCCGGCGGGACCGCTCGACCGGGGCGCTGCTGATCCTCGACATCGACGACTTCAAGCGGGTCAACGACTCCCAGGGGCACCCGGCCGGCGACCGGCTGATCCAGGGGGTGGCGGGGGTGCTGCGGCGGCGGACGCGGCGCAGCGACAACCTGGCGCGGCTCGGCGGCGACGAGTTCGCGGTGATCCTGCCGCGCTGCAGCCGCGAGGAGGCGGAAATCGCCGCCGAGGCGATCGCCCGCGAAGTGCGGGAGTACCGCTCAGAGGATGGAGCGGAGTCGGTGACGATCAGCGTCGGGGTGGCGATGTTCGGCGACGATCCCCGCACCAGCGCCGCCACCGTCTTCTCCGAAGCCGACACCGCGATGTATGCGGCAAAGGACGAGGGACGGGACGGCGTCCGCGTCTTCGACCCGATGGCGGTGCGGGAGGACGTGACCGAGCGCTAGCGGCGCAGCTCGGCGCGCAGGCCGAGCACACGCTGCGCAGCTTCCTCGAACTCTTCGCGGTCGAGACCGCCGGAGCGCAGCTTCGCCAGCAGCGCCTTCCAGGCCCTTTCCCCGGGGCCAAGCCGCGCGTAGAGCAATATGTCGGCACCGGCGCGAGCGCCGGCCACCGCGGCCTTGGCGGTGCCGCCGAAGTCTTCGACGGCGGGCGTTTCCAGCGCGTCGGTGATCGAGACGCCTTCGAAGCCGAGGCGGTTGCGCAGCTCGCCGGTGGCGATCGCGCGGGTGAAGGCGGCCGGGTCATCGGAGAAGGCGGGGTAGATCGCGGTGCTGAGCATCGCCATCCGGCCGCCGGCGGCCGTGAAAGCGGCGTAGGGCTTCTCGTCGACCCGGCGCAGCTCCGCCTTGGAGAGGTCGATCCGTTCGGTCGAGAAGTCGGTGTTTTCGCGGGCGGCGCCGAAGCCCGGGAAGTGCTTGCCGGTGGCGACCACGCCGCCGGCTTCCAGCCCTTCGGCGAAGGGGATCGCGGTGGCTTCGACCCGGCCGGCGGTCGCGCCGAAGCTCCTTTCGGTTCCGGCGATCACCCCGCCCGGCCGGCCTACGTCGAGCACGGGGGCGAGGTCGACGTTGACGCCGACTTCGCGCAGGTTGACCGCGGTGCGGCGCCCCTGGCGGGCGCTGAAGGCGGGGCCGCGGGCGCCCATCTCCTCTGCCGAAGCGCTTGGCGCGCCGGCGATCCGCTTCACCTGGCCTCCCTCCTGGTCGGTCATCACCAGCAGCGGGTCGCGCAGCTTCGGCGGGCGCGGAATCGCCTGCAGACGGCCAATCAGCCGCTCACCGGCGGCACGGCTGGGAAAGTTTTCGGCGAAGAGGACGACGCCGGCGACCCGTCCCTCGCGGATTGCCGTCCGCAGGCGCGGTGAGATCGAGGTGCCGCTGAGGCCGACGACGATGCGCTGGCCGGCAAGCTGCTTCAGCGGCAGCGCCTCAGCCGCGCTCGAAGTCGCCCCGTTGCCCTGCCCGAACGTCGCCCCGAGGGCGAACGCCGCCATCGCCAGCGCCACCAGAACCACCATCGCCAACCTCCGCCGTCGCCGCACCACTGCCCGCTGCATCGCGCCGATGCTAGGGAGTGTGGTTGAGCTTTGGGGCCTTATAGGAGGCTAAAGCTCAACCACACCCCTGTTTCTGGCGTCCGGCTCGATTCTTAGATTTGCCGCGTGTCCTCCCTAATCACCGTCGACGAGGCCCGCGCCTACGGCCGCCTCACCGACCACGCCGAGATCGAAGCCCTCGTCGAACGCGCCTGGGAGGTGCGGGTCGAGAACTTCGGCGACTCGACCGACATGTGCTCGCTGGTTAACGCCAAGTCCGGCGGCTGCGCCGAGGACTGCGGCTTCTGCGCCCAGTCCCGCTACGCCGAGGCGGACACGCCGATGCACGCGATGATGGAGCCGGAGCAGATCCTCGAACACGCCGAAGCCGCCGAGGCGGCCGGCGCCCACCGCTTCTGCATGGTCACCCAGGGCCAGGGCCTCTCCAAGCGCGACTTCCAGAAAATCCTCGACGGCACCAAGCTGGTCGCCGAGAAGACCAACCTCAAGCGCTGTGCCTCGATCGGCCACATGTCCGCCGACCGGGCGAAGGCGCTGAAAGAGGCCGGCGTCCAGCGCGTCCACCACAACGTCGAGTCGGCCCGCTCCTACTACCCCGAGGTCTCCACCACCGTCCGCTACGAGGGCCGGCTGCGGACGATCCAGGCGGTCAAGGAGGCGGGGCTGGAGACCTGCGTCGGCGGCATCCTCAACCTCGGCGAGAGCGAGGAGCAGCGGGTCGAGATGGCCTTCGAGCTCTCCGAGATCAACCCCACCTCGGTCCCGATCAACCTCCTGATCCCGAAGGAGGGGACGAAATTCGGCGACCGCGAGGTGATGGACCCCTGGGAGGTCGTGAAGTGGATCGCGATCTTCCGCCTGATCATCCCGGGTGCCCTCTTCCGCCTCTGCGGCGGCCGGGTCGAGAACCTCGGCAGCCTGCACAAGCTCGCGGTCAAGGCCGGCCTCAACGGGGTGATGATGGGCAACTTCCTGACTACGCTCGGGGCCGAACCAGCCGAGGACCGGGCGATGTTCGAAGAGCTGGGCCTGAACGTCGCGCGCCAGGAGGACAACGGCGCCAACCCGCGTCCGGACAACCGCTCCGGCTGGCTCGAGGGCGAGACTCCGGCGACCCCGATCGACGAGCTGGTCGACAGCCAGGAGGAGGCCAACTTCTGGGACCCCTCCACCCAGCTGCGGGTCGTGAAGAAGGCGAAGAAGCCGCCGTCGTACCCGCGGGCGGCGTGACTGACGTCTCCGAGCGGCTAGAGGAGCTCCGCGATCGCGGGCTCTACCGGCAACTCCGCCTGATCGAAGGACCGCAGGGCCCGACTGTCACCCTCGACGGCCGCCCCGTCCTCCTCCTCTGCTCCAACAACTACCTCGGGCTGGCGGACCGGCCGCAGGTGCGGGAGGCGGCGGCCGAGGCGGCGCTGCGCTGGGGCGCCGGCGCCGGCGCCTCGCGCCTGATCTCCGGCACCATGGACCCCCATCGGGCGCTCGAGTCGCGGCTCGCGGCCTTCAAGGGCTACGAGACGGCGCTGCTGTTCGGCTCCGGTTACCTCGCCAACACCGGGGTAATCGCCGCCCTGGCGGGGCGCCGTGAGGTCGTCTTCTCCGACGAGCTCAACCACGCCAGCATCGTCGACGGCTGCCGGCTTTCGCGGGCAGAGACCTTTGTCTACCGCCACGGCGACGTCGATCACCTCGCCTGGGGCCTGCGCCGCGCCGGCGGGCGGGCCGCGCTGATCGTCACCGACGGCGTCTTCTCCATGGACGGCGACATCGCGCCGTTGCCGGAGTTGCTGGAGCTGGCGCGCCAGCACGACGCGCGGTTGATGGTCGACGAGGCGCACGCGACCGGAGCGGTCGGCCCGGGCGGGCGCGGCTCCGTCTCCGCCGCCGGTCTCAGCGGGGAGGTCGACGTCGTCGTCGGCACCCTCGGCAAGTCGCTCGGCTCCTACGGCGCCTACGTCTGCGCCGGCAGCGAGCTGGTCGACTTCCTCGTCAACGCGGCGCGGCCGTTCATCTTCTCGACCGCCCCCCCACCGCCATCCGTTGGAGCGGCGCTGGCGGCGCTGGAGGTCCTCGAGGCCGAGCCTGAGCTGGTCGCGCGGCTGCAGGAGAACGCGGAGACGCTGCGCTCGGCCCTCGCCATTCAGGGGCTGGAGGTCGGACACTCGACGACGCAGGTGGTCCCGCTCCACGTCGGCGAGGCCGATACGACGATGGAGCTCTGCGAGCGGGCACTCTTGCGGGGTGTCTTCGCGCAGGGAATCCGGCCCCCGACCGTGCCGGAAGACTCCTCCCGCCTCCGTTTCACGGTGATGGCGACGCACCAGCGCCAAGAGCTGATGGATGCGGCGGCAAAGGTCGCCGGTGCAGCCCACGCCGTCGGTCTGACCAAGTCCCAGCCGCTGGCCGCCTGAAGTCATGGCACAGGGAGTCTTCGTCACCGGCACCGGCACCGAAGTCGGCAAGACCGTCGTCGCCGCGACGATCGCCCGCACCCTCGCGGACGAAGGGCGACGGGTAGCCGTCTTCAAGCCCGCCGTCACCGGCCTCGACGAAGGAGTCGAGACCGACCACGAGCTGCTGCGCCGGGCTTCCGGTTCGAACCAAAGCGACGAGGAGATCGCCCCCTACCGCTACGGGCCGCCAGCCTCCCCGCACCTGGCGGCGGCGCTGGCCGGCGAGGAGATCGACCCGGAGCGGCTGCGGCGCGCGGCCGCCGCGGCAGCGGAGGGCGCTGAGGCGATCGTCTGCGAGGGCGTTGGGGGCCTGTTGGTCCCGCTCTCCCCCGACTATCTCGTCCGCGACCTCGCCGCCGATCTTGGCTACCCGCTGGTCGTCGTCTCCAGCCCCGGCCTGGGAGCGATCAACCACACGCTGCTGACGGTCGAAGCCGCCCGCGCCTTCGGCCTCGAGGTCGCGGCGGTCGTCCTCAACCCTTGGCCGGGCGAACCGAGCGAGATCGAGCGCTCCAACCGCGAGACGATCGCCTCCCTTGCCGACGTCCAGGTCTTCACCCTCCCCCAGCTCGACCTTGCGAAGCCGGAGACCTGGCCGGCGCTGCAGATCTAGACGATCACGTCGAGGCAGCCGCCGTTCAGCTCGACGGTGAAGCCGGCGGCCTCGGCGATCGATGCCGCGCCTTCGGGATCCGCGGGCGGCTTCTTCGCCTCCAGCAGCACCCGCGCCACGTCGCCCCGCACCGCCTTCGCCATGTGGGAGACGGCCTTGCGCTGACCGCCCTCCTCGCTGAAGGCGCGCACCGGCAGCAGCGTCGCCCGCTGCGGCTTCCAGAAGGTGGCGTAGGCACCGGAGCGCATGTCGACGACGAGATCGCCGTCGGTGTCCGGCAACGCCTCCGCCAGCGCCGGGCGCCAGTAGGCGGCCGGAGGCCCGATCCCCTCCAGACGCGTCTTCGGCGGGAACTTGTAATGCGGGATGCGGTCGTCCGGCCGGACCATCCCCCAGAGGGCGCTCGCGATCAGAACCTGCTGCCGTGCCTTGGCGGGCAGCTCTGGCAGCTCCAGCCGTTTGAAGAGGACGCCGGTGTAGACCTCGGCGGCCGGCGCAGTTGGCGCCTCACGCAGCTTTGGGTCGAACGTGTCCAGCAGTTGCTCCCGACGCTCCCCCAGTTGCTCGGCAAATGCAAGCGCGCCGAGGTCGACCGGGTCACCCGTCTCGGGGTGCGCCTTCCCTTCGGACGGGGGCAACAGGACCAGCATCAGACGGCGCCAGCCTCTGCCGCGACCTCGGGGCTGAGCGGGGTCTTCGCTTTGGCCCGGATCGCGAAGGCTCCAACCGCCACGCCGATCAAGACGACGAAGGCGGAGACGACCATCGCGCGGTCGAGCGCGTAGACGAAGGCCTCGGCTTTCGCTGCGGCACCCGCCTGCGCCCCGGCGCTCTCCAGCCGCGAGCTGGAAACGCTCTGGAAGATCGCGCCGGTGACGGCGATGCCGAGGCTGCCGCCGACCATTCGGAACATCGACAGCACCCCGGAAGCGATCCCGGCTTTCTGCACCGGCACCGCGTTCATCGCAGCGCTGGTCATCGGCGACATCGTCATCGCGATCCCGATGCCGAGCAGCATGAACCCGGGCAGCAGGTCGAGGTAAGTCGAGTCGACGGCGAGCTGGCTGAAGCTGAACAGCGATGCCGCGACCAGCACCAGTCCGCCGGCGATCAACCAGCGCGGCCCGTAGCGGTCGGAGAGCCGGCCCGAGATCGGCGCCACGGCGACGATCATCAGGGTCGAGGGCAGGAACCTCACCCCGGCCTCCAGGGGCGAGTAGCCAAGGATGTTCTGCATGTAGAGGGCGAGGAAGAAGAAGACGCCCAGCATCGCGAAGCTGATGATCATCGCCACCACCACGGCGGCGAGGAAGTTGCGATCGCTGAGCAGGTCGAACTGGACCATCGGCGCCTTCACCCGGTTCTCGACCCAGACGAAGGCGGGCAAGGCCACCGCGGCACCGACCAGCAGGGCGATGATCTCCGGCGAGCCCCAGCCCCAGGCGTTGCCCTCGACCAGAGCGAAGACCAGCGCCGTCAGCCCGGCGGTGAGCACCGCGACTCCGGCGTAGTCGACCTCGCGGCCGACCGAGGTGTCGCGGGACTCGCGCACCGCGAAGAGGGTCGCGAACACGGCCCCGATCGCGACCGGGATGTTGACGTAGAAGATCGCCCGCCAACTGACGTGCTCGGTGAGGAAGCCGCCGAGGACGGGGCCGACGGCCAGGGCCAGGGCCGAGACGCCGGCCCAGGTGCCCATCGCCTTGCCGCGCTCCTCCGGCGGGAAGGCGTCGGTGATGATCGAGAGCGTCCCCGGCATCATCAGCGCCGCGCCGATGCCCTGGACGACGCGGCTGACGACCAGCGCGGTCTGGTCCGGGGCGAAGCCGGCGGTCGCCGAGGAGAGGGCGAAGATGACGACGCCGACGAGGAACATCAGCCGCCGGCCGAAGATGTCGCCGAGCCGGCCCCCGGTCGCCAGCAGCACCGCGAAGGAGAGCGTGTAGCCGTTGATCGTCCACTCCAGCCCGCTGAGAGTGGCCCCCAGGTCCTTCTGGATCGAGGGCAGGGCGACGTTCACGATCGTGTTGTCGAGCATGATCATGAACAGCGCGAAGCACATCGCGCCGAGCGTCCACCACTTGCTGTTGTCCTCGGTGATCAGGTGGCGATAGCGGGTCAAGTGGACGCGCCTCCTTTCAAGTGCTCGTAGGTGCGGGCGATGTCCTCGCGATCCATCAGCGACTCGACGGCGGCGTCGAGCTTGCGGCGCTGGGCGGCGGTGAGGGTGGCGGCGAAGGCCTCGATCCCGGCGCGGCGGACGGTGACCAGCTTGTCGACCAGCTCCTTGCCCTTCGCCGTGATCTCGACCCGGCGGACGCGGCGGTCGTCGGGATCCTCGACTCGCGTCGCCAGCTTCGCCTTCACCAGCCCGTCCACAGCCCGGCTCATCGAGGGGGCGGAGACGCCGAACAGCTCGGCGAGGTCGCTGACCTGCCAGCTGTGGGTCTCAGCGTGGCCACGGCCGCCGAGCTCGAGCAGGGCCTTGCACTGGGTGAGGGAGAGGCCGGTTTCCTCGATCACCCGCAGCTGGTTGCCGCGGTCGTAGAGGAAGAGGTGGCCCAGCAGCGCGGTCAGGCGGGCGGCGGTGTCTTTCTCGGGCGGGACGCTCATCCAGTCAATAGTTGCACTTGCGCAACCTTTTCAAAAGGGCAATAGTTGTTCGTGTGATGCATATCACGCGTAGCTGCCGCCGCCCGCGGGGCTAACGTGCCCCCATGCCGGTGGACCACGCGCAGCTCGATCGCGACTTCGTCTGGCATCCCTTCACCCAGCAGCAGGGGTGGAGCGAGGAAGCGCCGCTGATGATCGAGCGCGGCGAGGGCTCCTACCTCTTCGACACCGAGGGGCGCCGTTACCTCGACGGGACGGCGGCGCTCTGGTGCAACGTCCACGGCCACCGCCACCCGGCGATCGACGCCGCGGTTCGCGAGCAGCTCGACCGCGTCGCTCACACGACGATGCTCGGCCTCTCCCATCCCGGCGCGACCGAACTCGCCGCGCGGCTGGTCGAGATCGCGCCGGGGGGCATCTCCCGCGTCTTCTACTCGGACTCCGGCTCGACCGCCGCCGAGGTCGCGCTGAAGATCGCCTTCCAGTACCAGCAGCAGCGCGGCGGCGAGCACGCCCGCCGCACCACCTTCGTGCGCCTGCGCGAGGCCTACCACGGCGACACGATCGGCTCCGTCTCCGTCGGCGGCATCGACCTCTTCCACTCCACCTACCGGCCGCTGCTGTTCGAGACGCACGTGGCCGAGCCCGGCGACGACGTCGACCTCGAGCGGGTCCTGGCAGCGCACGGGGATGAGATCGCCGCGGTCGTCGTCGAGCCCCTGGTCCAGGGGGCGGCCGGGATCCAGGTGCAGCCAGCGGGGTACCTGCGCACCGCGCGCCAGCTCTGCGACCGCTACGGCGCCCTGCTGATCTGCGACGAGGTGGCGACCGGGTTCGGCCGCACCGGGACGATGTTCGCCTGCGAACAGGAAGACGTTTCGCCAGACCTGATGTGCCTGGCGAAGGGGATCACCGGCGGCTACCTGCCGCTGGCGGCGACGCTGACGACGGAGGAGATCTACGCGGGCTTCCTCGGCAGCTACGAGGAGTTCAAGACCTTCTTCCACGGCCACACCTACACCGGCAATCCGCTCGCCTGCGCGGCGGCGCTGGCCAACCTCGACGTCTTCGAGCAGGAGCGGACGATCGAGCGGCTGCAGCCCAAGATCGCCCTCTTCGAGGAGCTGCTGGCCGAGGTAGCGGCGATGCCCGAGGTGGCGGAGGTGCGCCAGAAGGGGTTCATGGTCGGCGTCGATCTCGGCGACCACGACGCCGCGCTGCGGATGGGCCACCGGGTGACGGTCGAGGCGCGCGGGCGCGGCGCCTTCATCCGCCCCCTCGGCAACACGATCGTCCTCATGCCACCCCTCTCGATCTCCGAGGAGGAGCTGCGCGAGCTGGTGGAGATCGCCCGCGACTCGATTCGGGCGGCCGTGGCAGTTGTAGTTGCCGCCTGACAGGGCGAATATGGCCAAGCAGATCAAGGACGCAGGGAGCGTGGCGTGCTTCTGCACGCGAGCGACTGAGGACGCAGAGATGCGCAGTGCCATATTCGTCCTGTGATGGATTCCGATCCGGCCCGTAGTACGGGCATGGAGCAGACGCTTGTCGCAGAGGCCAAAGACGCGCCGCGGGCGGGCGACCTCGCCTTCGACCGCCTCTACCGCTCCAGCCGCGACGACGTCTACGCCTACGTCGCCAGCCTGCTGCGCGACGCGCCGGCGGCCGAGGAAGTCACCGCCGCCGCCTTCGAGCGCGCCTATCGCAAGCGCAACCGCTTCGACCCCGAGCGGGGCGAACCGCGGGCCTGGCTGTTCGGCATCGCCCGCAATGCCGCCCTCGACGAGCTGCGCCGCCGCGGCCGCCAGGCGGAGCTGACCGCGGAGCCGGCGGATCTGGAGAGCTTCGGAGCGGCGGAGGGCGCCGAGCACAGCGAACGCCGCCTCGCGGTCTCGACGGCGCTGGAGCAACTCGAGCCGGCCGAGCGTGAGCTGATCGCGCTCAAGTTCTTCGCCGGCCTGGAAAACCGTGAGATCGCCCGGGTGCTCGGCGTCAGCGAGTCGAACGCCGGCACCAAGCTGCACCGGGCGATGACCAAGCTGAGGGAGGCCTGCGATGGAGACGCCTAGGGACGATCGGCTGGCCGAGGAGCTGCGGGCGCTGCGGCCGGCGCCACGGCCGGAGTTCACCGCCGAGCTCGACGAGCGCGCCGCCGCGGGCTTCCCGCGGCGCTCGCGCCTGCCGCGCTTCTCATTCGACCGTCTGCGCGCGATCCAACCGCGGCGGATGCTGCTGCCGGCGGGGGGAGTGGCCGTGATCGCGATCGCGGTCACGTCGGCGGTGGTCGGCATCAGCGGCACCTCCGAGGAAAGTGGTCGCCGGACTGTGGAGGCCACCGCCCCCTCCCCGGAGGACACCTCATCGACGCAACCCCCGCGCCGACTCAAGGAGTTCGCCGCCCCCATCGCCCCGGTCGAAAGTGCGGCGGCAGAACCGCTTCGAGGCATCGAGCGGATGAGTGGCGCAGCCTCCGCTCCCAGCTTCGACGGCGGCGGGCGCTTCGTCCCCGGCAGCGCTGAGTTGGCGAGCAAGCCCGGCGTCCGCAACCGCGCCGTAGAACGCTCCGCCCAGATCGTCCTCGGCGCCGATCCGGCCGACGTCGGCGAGGACTCGTCCAAGGTCTTCGAAGCCGTCCACGCCCATGACGGCATCGTCATGCGCTCCTCCACCCGCGAGGGAAAACCGGGCGTGGCCGGGGCCCGCTTCGAGCTGCTGATCCCGAGCGCGAAGCTGAGCGACGCCCTCGCCGCCCTCTCGGAGATCGACGAAGTCCGCTCCCGCCACGAGGCGACCGCCGACATCACCGCGCCCACCGTCAACGTCAGCGAGCTGCTGCAGGACTCCAAGGCGCGGATCGACAGCCTCCTCGGGCAGCTCCAGGAGGCAGAAACCGAATCCGAGCGCGAAGCCGTCGAAGCCGAGCTGCGCCAGGAGCGGCGCCACCGCGCCCGCCTGCGGGCCAGCCTGCAGAACCTGCAGCGACGCGCCGACCTCTCGCGCGTCCTGGTGCGGATCGAGACCGGCGCCGCCGAGAACCCCACCGAGGGCGGCGCCTGGAGCGTCGGCGACGCCCTTGACGACGCCGGCAAGATCCTCGCCGTCGCCGCCGCGGTCACCGTCGTCGCCCTGGCGATCCTCGGGCCGATCGCCCTGATCGCCCTCCTCGCCTGGCTCGCGCACCGCGCCTGGATCCGCCGCGAGCGCCGCCGCGTCCTCAGCTGAAGCCATATCCGACGGTGTGGTTGAGCTTAGGCCTCTTATGGAGGCCAAAGCTCAACCACACCCCGTTAGGGTGGCTGCATGGAGGAGCGACGGCGCGGACCGGCGGAGATGCCCAACTTCGGAACGCCTTCGACGCCCCGTCCGGCAGCCTCGATCGTGCTGCTGCGGCGCGGCGGCAAGCACTCCCAGCGCGCGCTCGAGGTGCTGCTGCTGAAGCGCAGCGAGGAGGCGCGTTTCATGCCCGGCGTCTGGGTCTTCCCCGGCGGCTCGCTCGACCCGGCCGACGGCAGCGAAGAAGCCGGGTTGCGCGCCTGCGCCCTGCGCGAGCTAGCCGAGGAGGCCGGGATCGAGCTCGAAGCGGGCGAGGAGCTGGTCCCCTTCAGCCGCTGGATCACCCCGGAGCTGATCGCGACCCGCTTCGACGCCTGGTTCTTCCTCGCCCTCGCCCCGGCCCACACGCCACCGCAGCCCGACGGCGTCGAGACCACCGAGGCGCGCTGGTTTCGTCCCGAGGCGGCACTCGAGGCGCAGGAGGCCGGCGAGATCGTCCTCTCCTTCCCCACCCGGAGGCAACTGGGCTGGCTGGCCGAGTTCCGCACCTCCGACGAGGCGATGGCCGCCTACCGCGAGCGCACCCTGAAGCCGATCCTCCCCAAGGTCGTCGAGGACGGAGCCGAACCGCGCGTCGTCCTCCCGGGCGAGCCCGGCTACCCGGACTGAGGCTGAGCGTCTGGAAACGGCTCCAGGCCCGCGTGCCAGGGGCCCGGAGGGTAGGTGTGGATGCCGCTCTCTTCCATCTCCACCTGCAATCGCTTGAACAGCTGCCCCGCGTTCTTCAGCGCCGCTCTAAGTTCCTCCTCGCTGCGCTCGCCCCCCAAGCGCCAGAGGAACCAGAGCTGGCGGTCGTTGACGCCGAAGTCGATCTCACCCTCCATCGTCGTCACCCAGGCGAGAAAACCAGGGCCGAACAGCTCGCGCAGCGCCAGCGGGTCGTACTCGCTCGGCACCGTGGTCAGGAAGCGTTTGTTGAAGTCGATCGACTCGAACTCGACTTTGCGCTGGAAGCGCTGCGTCACCACCTCGTGCCCCTCGACCGACTCGACGTTGAAGGCCGGCACCACCCGCGCCAGGTCCGGCATGTGCGCCTTGGCGAGGACCGCGGTCGGCACCACCGCCTTGCCGAAGAAGCCGCCGACCTCCTTTTCGTCGGCGTCGCAGGAGGAGCCCCAGAACCCCTCGCTGAGCTGCCCGGTGAGGCGGTTGACGCCGCCGACGCAGAGCGCCACCGGCCCGTCTTTCGGGTTGATGCCGCCGACCGGCTCGTAGGTGAGGTCGTTGCGCTCGCCGTAGCGGCGCACGATCTCCGCCCATTCCTGCGCTTCCTGCTTGCCGCTCACGACGCGATCCTACGGCGTTAGGATGCGGCCAACCCCGGTCCGACCACAGGAGCCTTCATGACCATCGTCATCATCGTCGTCGTCGCGATCCTCATCCTCGCGGTGCTCTACTACATCGCGAAGCGCAACTCGATCATCGCCGCACGGAACCGGGTCGACGAGTCCTGGAGCGGGATCGACGTGCAGCTGAAACGGCGCCGCGACCTCGTCCCCAACCTGGTCGAGACGGTCAAAGGCTACGCCGAGCACGAGAGCGCGACCTTCGAAAAAGCGACCAAAGCCCGGGCCGAGGCGATGCAGGCCAGCAACGTCGCCGAGACCGCCAAAGCCGAGTCGAAACTGACCGGGGCCTTGACCGAACTGCGCGCCGTCGCCGAGAACTACCCGACCCTGCGGGCGACCGAGAACTTCCAGCAGCTGAGCCGCAACCTCTCCGAGCTCGAGGACGAAATCGCCGCCGCGCGCCGGATCTACAACTCCAACGTCCAGTCCTACAACACGGACATTCAGCAGTTCCCAGGCTCGATCATCGCCAACCAGGGCGGCTTCACCGAGCGCGAGTTCTTCGAGATCGAAGAGGCCGACCGCGCCGCTCCCCAGGTCAGCTTCGACAAATAGACTGGCCGGCACTGGCCAACCAGCCAGGCTCCCTAACATCTAGGCAGATGACTACCGAGACCAAAGACGCCACCCTCTGGATCTGCGACAGCTGCGGGTTCATCTACGACCCCGCGATCGGCGACCCCGACGGCGGCATCCCGCCGGGAACCGCCTTCGAGGACATCCCCAAAGACTGGTTCTGCCCGGTCTGCGGCGCTCGCACGACCGACTTCCGGCCGCTCGAGCCCGGCGAGGCCTGAGGCTCAGCGGAGTAGGCTTGGCTGGCTAATGGGTGGCCAGTACGACTACGACTGGATCATTGTCGGCTCCGGATTCGGGGGGTCTGTCTCCGCCCTGCGCCTGGCCGAAAAGGGATACAAGGTCGCGGTCCTGGAGTGCGGCAAGCGCTTCACCGACAAGGACTTCCCGAAGTCGACCTGGGACGTGCGCCGCTACTTCTGGGCGCCGCGCCTCGGCATGCGCGGCATCTTTCGCCTCTCCACCTTCAAGGACGTCTCGGTTGTCAGCGGCTGCGGCGTCGGCGGCGGCAGCCTTGGCTACGCCAACACCCTCTATGTCCCTCCGTCGAAGTTCTTCAAGGACCCGCAGTGGGGGGACCTCGCCGACTGGGAGCGGGAGCTGACGCCCCACTACGCGGAGGCGCAGCGGATGCTCGGCGTCGTCAACGTCGAGACCGACGACGCCTCCGACGACCTCCTGCGCGAGTACGGCGAGCACATCGGCGTCGGCGACAGCTACCAGAAGACCCCCGTCGGGATCTACTTCGGCGAGGCCGGCAAGACCGTGCCGGATCCCTTCTTCGGCGGCGAGGGCCCCCACCGCACCGGCTGCACGCTCTGCGCCCGCTGCATGGTCGGCTGCCCGGTCGGCGCCAAGAACACCCTCGTCAAGAACTACCTCTACCTGGCCGAACAGCGCGGTGTCGAGGTGATCCCCGACCGCACCGTGACCGAGATCCGGCCGATCGGCGCCGCCGACGGCAGCGACGGCTACACGGTCGCCAGCGAGCGCTCGGGAATGATCCCCGGCCGCGGCAAGCGCACCCTCCGCGCCCGCGGCGTCGTCGTCGCTGCCGGCGCCCTCGGCACCAACAAACTGCTGCAGCGCTGCCGCCTCGGCGGCGCCCTCCCCCGCATCTCCGAGCGCCTCGGCGAGCTGGTGCGGACCAACAGCGAGATGATCCTCGCCGTCACCGTCCCCGAGGATTACCCCGAAGACCTGACCAAGCGGGTCGCGATCAGCGGCAGCATCTACCCCGACCCCAACACCCACATCGAGACGGTCAGCTACGGCAAGGCCGGCGACTCGATGAGCCTGCTCTACACGCTGCTGGTCGGCGACGGCACCCGCGTCACCCGGCCGCTGAAGCTGCTGGCGCAGATCGTCCGCCACCCGCTCAAGTTCGCCAAGGTGCTGTGGCCGAAAGGGTGGTCGCGCCGGACGATCATCCTGCTGGTGATGCAGACGCTCGACAACGCGATCGCCCTGCGCCCGAAACAACTGCCCGGCGGGAACGTGATGCTGCAGACCGAGCAGGATCCGGAGAAACCGAACCCGACCTTCATCCCGGTCGCCAACGACGCGGCCGAATGGCTGGCCGAGCGGACCGGCGGCATCGCCCAGAGCTCGGTCACCGAGGCGCTGATGAACGTGCCGACCACCGCCCACATCCTCGGCGGCGCGGTGATCGGCCACGGTCCCGAGGACGGCGTCGTCGACGCCCGCCAGCGGGTCTTCGGCTACGAGAACCTGCTGGTCTGCGACGGCTCGGCGGTGCCGGCGAACGTCGGCGTCAACCCCAGCCTGACGATCACCGCACTCGCCGAGCACGCCATGAGCGAAGTTCCCCCCGCCTCAGAGCCGCAGAGCTACGAGGCGAACCTCTCCGCGACGTAGTCCCAGTTGACGACGTTCCAGAAGGCGTCGATGTATTCGGGCCGTTTGTTCTGGTACTTCAGGTAGTAGGCGTGCTCCCAGACGTCGCAGCCCAGCAGCGGCGTGGCGCCGTCGGAGATCGGCGAGTCCTGATTCGGGGTCGAGACCACGGCGAGGCCGGAGGAGTCTTTGACCAGCCAGGCCCAGCCGGAGCCGAAGCGGGCGATGCCGGCGTTTTTGAACTCCTCCTTGAAGGAGTCGAGGGAGCCGAATTTGTCGTCGATCGCCGAAGCGAGCTCGCCGCTCGGCTCACCGCCGCCGTCGGGGCTCAGCATCTGCCAGAAGAGCGTGTGGTTGTAGTGGCCACCGGCGTTGTTGCGGACCGCGGCCTGCTTGTCACCGGGCAGCGCCGAGAGGTTGCGCAGCACGTCCTCGACGTCCTTGTCGGCCCACTCGGTCCCTTCGAGGGCGGCGTTGGCTTTGTCGACGTACGCCTGGTGGTGCTTGTCGTGGTGGACCCGCATCGTCGCCTCGTCGATGTGAGGCTCGAGCGCGTCGTAGGGGTAAGGCAGATCGGGCACGGAGAAAGCCACAGCAACTCCTTTTCTCGGTTTCGAAAGTCCGAGCGGAGCCTAGCTATTCCGCGCCGGCTCCCTCGCCCTGCTCGGGCTCCCCATCGCCAATGCGGGGCACTGCCTCCGGGTTGCCGCCGGTCCATTCGTTGAACCGGTACCAGGCCGGCTTCGCCTCGCGTTTCGCGTTCAGCAGGCCGGCGGAGCCGCAGAAGACGCAGCTGCCGCCCTCGTCGGTCCAGGTGAACCACCAGACGCCGCGGATCCGCCAGCGCAGTCGGTTGGCGGCGACGATCCCGAGGGCCTTGTTGAGCTGGTACGCCTGCCCGTAGAGGCCGCGCTGCCAGCGGGTCGGACCGCTGGCGGAGCCCCAGCCGAGCTCGGTGACGTAGAGCGTCGCCTCCTCGTCATTGTGCCGGCGCATGATCCGGCGCAGGTTGCGCAGCTGCGCCACCATCGCCCCCGCGTCGGCAACGTAAGGGTGTAGCGCGACCCCGTCGAAATACCGCTTCACGTTTCCCGCCTCGTACATGCGGTTGAGGAAGTCGCCGGAGCCGACGTTGGGCGGGATCTGCAACGGCCGGCCGAAGAGCCCGCCGACGATCACCTTCGCGCCCGGCTGCTGGCGATGGATCACCCGGCCGGCAATCCGGATCAGGCGCGCGAAGCGCTTCGGTTCCGGGTCGCTGGCGAAGCTGACGATGTTCTGCTCGTTCCAGATCTCGAACCGGCGCATCGGCACGTAGGGCACGTCCTCGTCTTCTTCTTCCCGCCAGAAGGAGCCGTCGACGCCGTAGCGGTTGACGACGGCACGGACAAAGGAGGCCCAGGCCCGCCGCTGCCAGGCGTTGGCGACCGGGAGGTCGATCTCTTCGGAGGCCACCCATTCGGGGGAGCCGATGAGGAACGGGAAGACCTCCATCCCCCACCTGGCGGCGAGACGGACCTCGTGGTCGAAGTACTCCCACCGTCGCTCGCTGAAGGCGGGGTTCTGCGGCTCCACCGCGCGCCAGACGAGGGGGAAGCGGACGCTCTTGATCCCCGCTTCCGCCATCAGCTCGTAGTCCTTGCTGGTGCCGGAGTTCTGCGGAGAGATGCCGACGAAGCCGTACGGCAGGGCTGCCCGAGCAGCCGCCGGCATCGCCGCCAGCAGCAAGAAAACGAGGATCGGAATTAGCCTGCGCGCCATCTTCATCGAAGGGAACCCCCTGCCCGTCCAAAGTAGCGGCGCACCCTCCGCCCCGCGCTCGCTTCCCCGCTCTGGGATAATCACCCCTCTCGGGGCGTGGCGCAGCCTGGTAGCGCGCACCGTTCGGGTCGGTGAGGTCCCCGGTTCAAATCCGGGCGCCCCGATGCAGAACAAGTAGCTCCGGCCATGCCGAGGCCGGAGCATCTACCACCAGCGGGTAAATACCTCAGGCATTCGTCCCGCCGCATCGCTTTCTTTACGCCCACGCCGCAGCTTGCCGCCCCTCTGGCGTTTGAGGCTGCGCCCGGCGAGCACGACGAGGACCACGATCACCGCAACCAAGAAGATCGTCGGCAAGAGGCTCACGAGAAGCTCCATACCACTGAGCTTAGACTCGCACTCCATGCGCCGGCAAACGACGAACGAGGATTCTCGTCCCCGACCCCACCTCCCGATCGACCTCCCGGGAGGCGAAGCGGGGCCGCTGCGGAAGATCCTCTTCCGGCTGGCGATTGCGCTGGCGCTGATCGTCTTCGTCGCCCTGGTCACCTACCTTGGGCGCGACGGCTACGTCGATCCGGAGGACGAAACGGTCAGCCTGCTCGACGCCTTCTACTACTCGACGGTCTCGATCACGACGACCGGGTACGGGGACGTGCGGCCCGCATCGGACGAGGCGCGGCTGCTGACCACGATCGTGGTCACCCCGGCCCGCATCCTCTTCCTGATACTGCTGGTCGGCACCACCTTGGAGATACTTGCGGAGCGGAGCCGAACGGCTTACCGGATCGCCCGCTGGAGGAGACACTTGAAAGACCACACGATCATCTGCGGTTACGGGGTCAAGGGCCGGACGGCGGCACGGACCCTGATGGACAAAGGCACCAGCCCCGACCAGATCGTCGTGATCGAGCCCAAGGAGGAGGAGCGGACGAGGGCGACCGCAGACGGGCTGGCTGCGGTCGACGGCAGCGCCGACCGGCAGGAGGTGCTGCTCGAGGCGGGCGTGCGCGAGGCCTCGGCGCTGATCGTCGCCGCCGACCGCGACGACGCCGCCGTCCTCATCACCCTCACCGCCCGCGAGCTCAACCCCCACCTGTGCATCGTCGCCGCCGTCCGCGAGGAGGAGAACGTCCACCTCCTGCACCAGGGCGGCGCCAACTCCGTGATCACCTCATCCGGCGCCGCCGGCCGCCTGCTCGGCCTCTCGACCCACACGCCGCAGATCACCGAGGTGATGGAGGACCTGATGACGGTCGGTGCAGGCCTTGACATCAAAGAGCGGACGATTGGCTCCGAGGAGGCCGGCCCGGCCCCGCTCGGCCCCGACGAGGCGATCATGCTGGCCGTCGTCCGCGATGGCGAGGTAATCCGCTTCGGCGACCCCCGCATTCGCGAGCTACAGGCGGGCGACCGCCTGGTCGAGCTCTTCAGCCACCAGACTTGACCCGGCCGAGCACCTCGATGAACGGCTCCCGTACCGCGGGGTCGCAGTAGCGGGCCTCCAGCTCCTTCTTGTCCCCGTCGGGGTCGGGGCCGGCGGGAAAGTCCTCCCCGGCCCCGCAGGCGAGCGGAAGCGAGCTGACGCCGTCCCACGGCGGGCCCGGAAAGGTCGCGTCGATGACGATCCGCCGCCCCTCGATCTCCGCCGTCAGGTAGCGGTGAACGTCAACCAGGCCCTCGGGAGGGACCGCGGCGGCCACCTCGTCCCCGAAGAGCTCCGCAGCCCGCTCACGATCCAGCCGGTACACCCGGTGGACGATGCGTGGCCGCGTCCGCGGGAAGTCCCGGGCCAGGGCTTCGGCGAGGAAGGCGTGCTTGGCCGAGCAGGTTCCGCGGCCCTCACGCAGCATCCCGGCAACCGTCCTCTCGCTGGGCCGGCCATAGGCGATGCCGCGAACGGCTTCGACCAGCTCCAGCAGGGAGGCGCTTGCGGGGGCGATGGATCCGATTCGCAAAGAGTAGGACCGTGGAAACCCGGCTGAACGCCCCGTTAGTGTCTCCGCATGCCCCCCACCCCCGCCTTCGAGGTCCACGAGGCGAACCTGCACGGGCACCGCGCCGTCTACCGCACCGTCGGCAGCGGCCCGACCGTGGTCCTGATCCACGGGATGATCAACTCCTCCCGCCACTGGGAGGCGGTGGCGCAGCGGCTTGCCGGCTCCCACCGGGTGATCGCCCCCGACCTGATCGGACACGGCGACGCGGCGACGCCGCGGGGCGACTACTCGCTCGGCGCGCACGCGGCGAGCATTCGCGACCTGCTGACGACGATCGGGGTCGAGCGGGCGACGATCGTCGGCCACTCGCTCGGCGGCGGCGTCGCGATGCAGTTCTTCTACCAGTTCCCCCAGCGCACCGAGCGGCTGGTCCTGATCTCCAGTGGCGGCCTCGGCCACGACGTCAGCCCGCTGCTGCGCAGCGCCGCGCTGCCGGGCTCGGGAGCGCTGCTGCGGCTGGCCACGAGCCCCGGGCTGGTCGGCGCTCTCGCCGCCACCGGCGGCAAGCTGCGCCAGCGTGGAGTCTCCACCGGCGTCTACCTGCAGGCGGTCGCCCGCGCCCTGGGTCCACTCCAGGACCCCGGCTCCCGCCGCGCCTTCCTGCAGACGCTGCGTTCGGTGATCGACGTCCAGGGCCAGAAGGTCAGCGCCCAGGACCGCCTCTACCTGCTGAAGGAGATGCCGACGCTGATCGTCTGGGGTGAGCGCGACCGCACGATCCCGGTCGAGCACGGCCTCGAAGCCGAGCGCTCGATCCCGAACTGCCGCTTCGAGACCATCCCCCGCGCCGCCCACTTCCCCAACCTGGAAGACCCCGAGGCGCTGGCCGACGTCCTCGCCGACTTCCTTGCCACCACCGCCCCCGCCCACATCGTCGACTCCGAGTGGCGGGACTTGATCGGGCGGCGGGCGCGCCTGCGCCGGGTCGCCTAACCGACTTTCGACCCATCCCGCTGTGCCGAAAGTCGCCTAGCTACTCGACTTCGGCGATCGCCGCTTCGACCTCGGCCAGCGACGGCCCTTCCTGCAGGGTGACCGTCCCGCTGGGACCGCTGACGATCATCCCCTGGCCTTTGCGGATCTCCAGCCCGCGAGCCAGCTCCTCCTGGCCTTCGAGGCGCTTCTCGATCGCCCCGCCGGCGAGGCCTTTCTCCTCCAGGTCCTGCTCCCATTCCCGCAGGTCAAGTTCCTCCGCCCCGCCGGCAACCGAGGCGAGGTAGTCCTGGTCGACCCGGAAGCGCGCGGCTTCGTCCTGGTTGCGAAAGAAGAGGTAGGTGTACTGCCAGCCGTAATTCTGTTCGGCCGCCGCCTCGGCCCCGTAGAAGCCCAGCTGTTTCGGGTTGATGCTGTTCGAGTAGTGCCGCCAGAGCAGCTTCACGTCGCCCGGCCGCGCGTAGTGTTCGGCCAGCGCCGGGATCGTCGAGAGGTAGTCGTCGCGGCAGTCCGAGCACTGCAGGTCGTTGAAGACCTGGATCGTCACCGGCGCGTTGTCGGAACCAAGGCGGTCGCTTTCCTGCGGGATGCCGCCGAACAGACGCTGCGCGTCGGTGATGCCGTCGAGGCGGACGACCGGGTCCCCTGGCTCCTGGGTCGACACCTCGACGATCGAGTAGCCGAGCGCGCCCAAGGCGAGCGCCAAGAGCACGAGGATCCACAGCCGGCCCCGGCGGGGCAACGGCCTTGAGGCGACTTCAGAGGACATTCACCCCCATTATCGGGATTGACGCCATCCGCCGGCGGCGGTACAAAAGTACCTACCCACTTTCAACGACCCTGGAGGTCATCGATGGCCCATCACCTGACGCCCGCCGAGCTCGCCGACCAGCTGCAGATGGAGCGACAGGAGGTGATCGGGAAATGCGTCCAGATGGGGGTCCCGATCTACCACGGCCGCATCGACAGGGCGTTGTTCGAAACCTCGCTGCGCAGCATCGATTCTTCTCGCTCCGACCACGGCTCGCCTCAGAAGCGCCGCTGAATTAGACTCCCCGCACGATGCCGGGGAGAGGGACCGACTCGAAGACCATCGCCGACCTGCTGCCGCGGGCGGTGGAGATGTACGGGTCCAACGTCGCCGCCATGTACAAGGAGGGCGACCAGTGGCTGAGCCGCAGCTACGACGAGGTCGCGGACATCGTCCGGCCGCTCGCTTTCGGCCTCGTCACCCTGGGCGTCGAGAAAGGCGACCGGGTCGCGATCCTCGGCAACACCCGGCCGGAGTGGACCTACTTCGACTTCGCCGCGCTCTCGATCGGCGCCACCGTGGTCCCGATCTACCAGACCAACTCGCCCGAGGAGTGCCGCTACGTCCTCGAGAACTCGGACTCCAAGGTGGTCGTCGTCGAGGACGCCGAACAGCTGGAGAAGGTGCGTCAGGTCCGCGACCGGCTGCCGCAGCTCGAGCACGTCGTGATGATGACCGGCGACGCCGAGGACGCGATCTCCTCCGAGGAGCTCGCCGCCAAGGGCGGGGGCGGCACCGACGAGACCTGGAAGACGCTGTACGAGGCCGTCACCCCGGAGGACATCTGCACCTTCATCTACACCTCGGGCACGACCGGCCCGCCGAAGGGCTGCATCATCAGCCACGGCAACTACCGGGCGATGTTGGACATGGTCAAGGAGACCAGCGTCATCGAGGAGAACGACGTCACCTACCTCTACCTCCCGCTCGCCCACTCCTTCGCCCTGCTGATCCAGCTCGGCAGCTACGACCTCGGCACGACGATCGCCTACTGGGAGCGGGACCCGCTGAAGATCCTGCCGAACCTGGCCGAACTGAAACCGTCCTACTTCCCCTCGGTGCCGCGGATCTTCGAGAAGATCTACACCGCCGCCACCAGCGCGATCGAGAAAGAGGGCGGCCTCAAAAAGAAGATCTTCGACTGGGCGATCGCGACCGGCAAGAAGATGCGGGCGACCGAACGCGCCGGTCGCAAACCCGGCTTCCTGCTGCAGCGCCAGTACGACTTCGCCGATAAGAAAGTCCTGTCGAAAATCCGCGGCCTGTTCGGCGGCAACCTGCGCCTCGCGGTCTCCGGCGCGGCCCCGATCAATCCGGAGATCCTCCACTTCTTCGACGCCGCCGGCGTCCTCGTACTCGAGGGCTGGGGGATGACCGAGACCTCGACCGCGGCGACGATCTCCACCCCGGACGACTTCAAGGTCGGGACGATCGGCAAACCGTTCCCCGGCTGCGAGGTGAAGATCGCCGACGACGGCGAGATCCTCGTCAAGGGCCCCAACGTCTTCCAGGGCTACCACAAGAACCAGGAGGCGACGAACGAGACGATCGTCGACGGCTGGCTCCACACCGGCGACCTCGGCGAGATCGACCCCGACGGCTTCATCAAGATCACCGGCCGTAAAAAGGACATCATCATCACCGCGGGCGGCAAGAACATCACCCCCGCCAACCTCGAGGCCGAAATCAAGCAGCACCCGCTGGTCTCCCAGTGCGTCGTCGTCGGCGACCGCCGCCCCTATCTGGTGGCGCTGGTCACCCTCGAACCCGAAGAGGCGGTCAAATACGCCCAGGAGAACAACCTGCCCGAGGACCCGGCTCAGCTGGCCCAGAACGCCGACGTCAAGGCCTCGATCGAAGCCCATGTCGAGAAGATCAACCAGAACTTCGCCCGGGTCGAGCAGGTGAAGAAGATCGCGATCCTCCCCGAGGATCTCTCCCAGGAGTCCGGCGAGCTGACGCCGACCCTGAAGGTCAAGCGCGCCATCGTCGCCCAGAAGCACGAGGGCGCGATCGAGCAACTCTACGCGGCTTAGCTCCGTCTGGCTAGACAGAACTGCGCGAGACGGCAGTTAAGAGGCTTCGCCGGACTGGCGCAGCAGGACTGAGGTAGAACGCTCCAGGACGCGCTTCCAGGCGGAGGTTGGGCCAGGCTCTTCCTCGGAGGCTTTCTCGACCACTTTGCGGACGCGTTTCTCGGAGATTTCGAGGCCGTGGCGCTCGGCGATCTCGTGGAAGTGGTCGTAGTCGCGGGCGAGGGCGGCGGTCACCGATTCGAAGCCGTGGCGGGCGATCTGCAGGCGGCGCGAGTAGTCCATGATCGGGGTGCCGAACATCAGCTCGTCGTCGGGCTCGGGCTCGACCAGGATGATGTCCACCCCCGGGTATTTCTCCTGCCACTGCTCTACCGCCTGGTGCAGGCGGGCGTGGGCGATCAGGCGGAAGGTCTGGTTGGCGATCGCCGGTAGGCCCATGTCGGAGACCCGCCGCACGCGCGTCCCCAGCATCGTCGGGATCGTCTTCTCGAAGTCGTTGATGTAGGGGACGAGGGGATTGACGACGACGATGAATTTGGCGCCCTTCTCGACCGCGATGTCGACGTTGGTGGTCGAGCGGATGCCGCCGTCGACGAACTGGCGCCCCTTCAGGTCGACCGGCTTGTAGACGATCGGCAGCGCAGTCGAGCACTCGACCGCTTTCGAGATCGGCACGTCGTCCCAGCCCTGCTCGCCGAAGACGATCCGCTCGCAGGTGTCGAGGTCGGTCGCGGTCAGATACAGCTCGGGGTCGACCAGACGGAAGTCGTTGGTCCGGCCGCCATCGCCCAGCGCCTCGGCGACGTAGTCACTAACGCCGCGGCCGGAGTAGAGGCCGCTCGGCAGGTTCTCGGCCATCGCCACGCCGAAGTCGATCGCCGAGACCTCGCGGAAGCGGATTATCGAGCGCGCCAGCTCGACGCTTCGCAGTGGCAGGGCCATCGTCTTCTGCAGGAAGCCGAGGTAGTTCAGCTTCAGCACCTTGTCCAGTTGCAGGTCCTCGAGCTCGGTCTCCTCCTGCGTGTTGATCACCTGCATCATTTCCTCGGGCGTGACCCCGTTGGCCAGCATCGAGGCGACGAAGGAGCCGGCGCTGGTGCCGACGTAGACGTCGAAGTTGTTGACGGTGCTGTTGACAGCGAGTAGATCGAGGGCGCGGAGGGCGCCGATCTCGTAGACGCCGCCGGTGAAGCCGCCACCGCCCAGGACCAGCGCGGTCTTCGACGGCTTCTTACGCCGTTTCGGCCTTCTGCCCTTGGACTCGATGTCTACGACCTTGCCCACGATCCATGCAGTATTCCAGGGCGTGAGGTCGGCGCCGCCCGCTACCTTCCCCGTCTCGCGTGTTGAATAACCCGATGAAACGCACTTCCCTCCCCCTTTTGGTTGCCCTAGCAGGCCTTTTTCTGCTTCTGGCGGCCTCGGCACAGGCCAGCCCCAGCTGCGACCGGATGCGCGCCTGGCTGGGCCAGGGGGGCGGCTCGGCCAGTGGACTCCTCGTCGTCGACGCCGAGTCCGAGCAGGTTCTCTGCGCCAAGGCGCCGGGTCGCTCGCGGCCGCTCGCCTCGAACATGAAGCTGTTCACGACCGCCACCGCGCTCTCCAAGCTCGGGCCGGAGCACCGGATCCCGACCAAAGTCTTCCGCGACGGTCCCGTCGACGCCAGGGGGGTCCTCCACGGCAGCCTCTACCTGCAGGGTGGCGGTGACCCGGCGCTGGGGACGCCGAGCTTCTACAACGGCTACTTCGGCGGCCTTGGCACCAACGTCTTCGCCCTCACCCCGCAGATCAAGGCCGCCGGGATCACGTCGATCACCGGCCGCCTCTACGCCGACGACACGATCTTCGACCGCCGCCGCGGCGTCCTCGACTCCGGCTTCGCGACCAGCCCTTACATCGGCCCCCTCTCCGGCCTCGCCTTCAACTCCGGCTTCCGCGGCTCGACCAGCACCAGCGGCTTCTCCTCCGATCCGGCCAAGCTCGCAGCGACGAAGCTGGTGCGATCGATGCAGCGCGCCGGCGTTCGCGTTCCCCCGCAGATCGCCCTGCGCCCGACCCCGCCGGACGCCGAGCGGGTCGCCCTGGTCCAGTCCCCCGACCTCGACCGGATCGTCAACCTCACCGACGTCTACTCCAACAACTACTTCGCCGAGATGCTGATCAAGCTGCTCGGGGCGCGGTTCGGCGGCGCCGGCACCACCGCTGCCGGCGCGAACGTGGTCGAGGCGTTCTCCCGCAACCTCGGCTCCACCGTGCAGGCAGCAGACGGCTCGGGCCTCACCCGCTCCAACCGCTCCAGTCCGCGCGAGATCGTTGACCTGCTGCTGGGAATGCAGGAGGACCCGGCGGGAGAAGAGTTCATCCAGGACCTCGCCCTGACCGGGCAGGAGGGAACCGTGGGCAGCCGCACCGAGGGCACCGCCGCCTACGGCCGCTGCCGGACCAAGACCGGGACGATCAGCGGCGTCAGCAACCTCTCCGGCTACTGCTTCAACAAAAGCGGCCGGGTGATGGCCTTCTCGATCCTGATGGCGAGCGTCGGCGACCTCAGCGCCGCCCACTACGCCCAGGACCGGATCGCCGGCGCCGTCGCCGGCTACTGACCGACCAGCTCGCGCAGGGCGGCTTCGTCGAGGATCTCGGTCCCGAATTTCTCCGCTTTGGCGAGCTTCGAGCCGGGGTTGTCGCCGGCGACGACGTAGTCGGTTTTTTTCGAGACCGAGCTGGTGACCTTGCCGCCGGCCGACTTGACCATCGCCGCCGCCTCCTCGCGGGTCAGCTCCGGCAGGGCGCCGGTGAGGACGACGGTCTTGCCCTTGAGCGGTCCGTCCTCGCGTCGCCGTTCGGACTCGTCGGCCTCGAGTCGCAGGCCCTGCTCACGCAGCTTCCCGACCAGCGCCCAGGTGGCGTCGTCGGTGATCGACTCGTTGATCTGGACCGCCATGATCGGGCCCACCCCCTCGACCTCCTCGATCGCCTCCGGATCGGCCTCGTGCAGGGCGTCGATCGAGCCGAAGTGGTCGGCCAGCGCCTCGGCGGTGACGTAGCCGACGCCCGGGAGCCCGAGCGCGTAGAGAACCCGTTTGAAGGGGCGCTGACGCGAGGCCTCGATCGAGGCGACGAGGTTTCGGGCCGAGGTCTCGCCGAACCGCTCGAGCTCGACCAGCCGCTCCTCCGTCAGGTCGTAGATGCCGGCGACGTCGGCGATCAATCCCTCACGCAGAAACCGCAGCGCCAGCTCTTCCCCCAGCCCCTCGATGTCCATCGCCCCCTTGCTGACGAAGTGTTTGACCTGCTGGAAGGACTGGCCGGGGCAGCCGGTGCGGTTGGGGCAGATCGTGAAGACCGAGTTCTCCGGCTTGACCGTCGGCGTATTGCACGCCGGGCACTTCTTCGGCGGCTTCGGTTTTCGGAGCCTTGGGTTCTTCCGCGGCAGCTTCGGCGAGACGACCTGGGGGATGACGTCGCCGGCCCGCATCACCACCACCTCGTCGCCCTCGCGGACGTCCTTGCGGGCCAGGTCCTCCTCGTTGTGGAGGGTGGCGGTGGTGACGGTGACGCCGCCGACGTGGACCGCCTCCAGCATCGCGAAGGGCACCAGGTGGCCGGTGCGGCCGACGTTCCAGACGACCTTGTTCAGCTTCGTCGTCGCCGTCGTCGGCGGGAACTTCCAGGCGATCGCCCAGCGCGGCTCGCGCCCGACCACGCCGAGCTCGCGCCAGAGCGCCTTCTCGTCAACCTTGACGACGACCCCGTCGATCTCGTAGTCGAGCTCGTCGCGCCGTTCCTCCCACCAGTGGCAGCGCTTGACGACCCCCTCCACCCCCTCGTGGTGGGCGGTGTCGGGGTTGACCTTGAAGCCGCGGTCGCGCAGCCATTCGATCTCATCCATGTGGGTCGGCAGATCGAGCCCCCGCACCGCGCCGATCCCGTAGAACCAGCTCGAGAGCGGCCGTTCCGCCGCCAGCGAAGGGTCGAGCTGGCGGATCGAGCCGGCGGCGGAGTTGCGCGGGTTGGCGAAGGTCGGTTCGCCCGCCTCGGCGCGGCGCTCGTTCAGCGCTTTGAAGGCGGCGATCGGCAGGTAGGCCTCCCCCCGCACTTCGATCAGCTCGGGGGCGTCCCTGATCTTCAGCGGAACGGAGCCGATCGTGCGCAGGTTCTGGGTCACGTCCTCGCCGATCCGGCCGTCGCCGCGGGTGGCGCCGCGGACCAGGACCCCGTCCTCATAGGTGAGGGTGACCGCAAGGCCGTCGATCTTCGGCTCGGTCGTGTAGCTGAACTGCGAGGCGGTGATGTCGAGGCGCTTGAGGTGGTTGGCGATCCGGTTCTCCCAGGCCCGCAGCTCCTCCTCGTTGCGGGCGTTGCCGAGCGAGAGCATCTGCTCCAGGTGCTCGACCTGCTCGAAGCGATCGAGCGGCGGCGCCCCGACCCGCTGCGTCGGCGAGTCGGGCGTGCGCAGCTCCGGGTATTCCTCCTCCAGGACCCGCAGCTCGTTCAGCAGCGCGTCGTACTCGTCGTCGCCGATCTCCGGATCGTCGAGAACGTAGTAGAGGTGGTTGTGGTGGGCGAGGATCTCCCGCAGCTCCGCCGCCCGCTGCTCGGCCGGGGAGCTCACGCGGTGGTGGCGGTGGCCGCCAGCATCTCCTCGAAGCCCCAACCGCGCAGATGCTCCAGGCCGCCGTGGTCGGTGAGGTCGAAGTGGATCGGGGTGACCGCGATCCGCCCCTGCGCGACCGCGTAGAGGTCGGTCCCCTCGATCTCCTCGTAGCCCGGCTGCCAGCCGTAGATCTCGTAGTGGCGGCGTCCGTCCTTCTCCTCGACCAGCTTCAGCTCGTCGTTGTAGATCCGTTTGCCGAGCTTCGTCACCTCGACCCCGGCCGGCTCGCGGTTGGGGAAGTTGACGTTGACGAGGGTCGCCTCCGGCATCGACTCCTGCCGCAGCTGGGATACCAGCTGCGCGGTGAAGGCGGCGGCGACGGTGAAGTCGAACTTGCCGCTGACGTAGCCGAGACCGCCGGCTGAAGATTGCTGGGAGAGGGCGATCGCCGGAATCCCGAGGATGATGCCCTCGAACGCCGCGGCAACCGTGCCCGAGTAGGTGATGTCGTCGCCGAGGTTGGCGCCGTGGTTGATTCCGGAGACGATCAGGTCGGGTCGCTCGCCGACCAGGCCGAGCTCGGCGAAGCGGACGCAGTCGACGGGGGTGCCATCGGTCGCGTAGCCGACGCGGCCGTCCTCGAAGGTGACCTCCTCGACGCTGAGCGGCGCGCGGGTGGTGATGCCGCGCCCGATCGCGCTGCGGTTGGAGTCGGGGGCGACGACGTCGACCTCGACCCCGTCGAGCTCGACCAGCGCCCGCCGGGCCGCCTGCAGCCCAGGCGCCGCGATGCCGTCGTCGTTGGTGAGGAGGATGCGCACGGACCCGGATTCTAGGTGTCGGAGATACTGCCGCAGTGACCACCGTCAAGCTCGAAATCGAATACGACGGCTCCGGCTTTCGCGGCTGGGCCAGGCAGCCGGGTCTGCGCACGGTCCAGGGCGAGCTGGAGACGGCGCTGGCGACGGTCCTGCGCGAGCCGGTGGCGCTGACGGTGGCCGGCCGCACCGACACCGGCGTCCACGCCAGGGGCCAGGTCGCGAGCCTCCAGACCGAGGCGGAACCGCCAGATGACCTGGCGCGCCGCCTCAACGGCCTCGGCCCCGATGATGTCGCCGTCACCGCCGCCGAGGTGGCACCCGACGGCTTCAACGCCCGCCACGACGCCAAAGCGCGCAGCTACCGGTACCGCCTCCTCGCCCGCTCGGCTCCCAGCCCCTTCGAGCAGGGCAAGGCGCTCTGGTGGCCCCACCAGGTAGACCAAGAGGCGCTCGACGCCTGCGCCAAGGCGCTTGTCGGGACCCACGACTTCACCGCCTTCACCCCCACCCAGACCGACCACGTACGCTTCGATCGCGACGTCCTCGCCGCCTCCTGGGAAAAAGAGGGCGACATCCTCTCCTTCCGCATCACCGCCGACGCCTTCATGCGCAACATGGTCCGCGCCCTGGTGGGCACCCAGCTGGAAGTAGCCAGCGGCAAAAGAACCGTCGAGAACTTCACCCGCCTTCTAGAGGGAGCTCCTCGAACCGAGGCAGGAGATACCGCCCCTCCCCACGGCCTGTACCTCGAGTCTGTCGCTTACGCCTGAAGTCGGAGGCGGGGGCACCCTCGAGCTGACGGATACTCAAAATGCCGGTCTAATTAGACCGGCATTTGTCAGAGCGAGGGTGCCCCCGCCTCCGACCCCCGCTAAACCAACTCGAGATAGACCATCTCGGTGGAATCGCTCTGCCGAGGGCCCAGCTTGACGATGCGGGTGTACCCGCCAGGTCGCGTCGCGTAGCGCGGCGCCACCTCGTCGAACAGCTTGTGGACGATGAACTTGTCGTTGTGGAGGCTGGCGAGCGCCTGGCGGCGGGCGTGCAGGTCGCCGCGCTTGGCGAGGGTGATCAGCTTCTCCACTTCGGGCTTGACCGCCTTGGCCTTCGCCTGGCTGGTCTGGATCCGCTCGTGCTCGATCAGCTGCTTCGAGAGGTTCGAGAGCAGCGCCTCACGGTGCGCGGAGTCGCGGCTGAGCTTGTTGCGCTTCTTTTTATGCCGCACCTGATCCTCCGCTCTGCTCTATTGGACCGTCTTAGTCTGCCTGAAGATCCAGGCCGCGGGAGTGCAGGGTCTCGATTACTTCCTCGATCGACTTCTGACCGAAGTTCGGAATCGCGTTCAGTTCCGCGCGCGACTTGCGAACAAGGTCGCCGACGGTCTGGACACCAGCCCGCTTCAGGCAGTTGTAGGAGCGCACGCCCAGTTCGAGCTCCTCGATCAGGATCTCGTCGAGGCCGTTGCTGGCGGCACCGCCATCGCTGCCGGGGGCAGAGAAGCCGTCGCCCTGGACAGGCGGAACCGGTTCCCGAGCGGTCAGCTCCTCGACGCGGTCGGCGTCGGTGAAGATCGCCAGGCTCTTGATCAGGATCTCGGAGGCTTCGCGCAGCGCCGCCCCGGGCTCGATCGAGCCGTCGGTCTCGAGGTCGAGGGTCAGTTTGTCGAAGTCGGTCCGCTGGCCGACGCGAGCCGCGGCGACCGAGTAGGAGGCGCGGCGGATCGGCGAGAAGATCGAGTCGATCGGAATCACGCCGATCGGCTGCTCGTCGGACTTGTTCTCTTCGGCCGGGGAGTAGCCGCGGCCGCGGCCGATCGTCAGGTAGACCTCGAGTTTGGTTTTTTTCTCGAGCGTCGCGATCGGCGCCTCGGGGTTGAGGATCTCAACGCCGGAGGGAAGATCGATGTCTTTGGCTTTCACCTCGCCGGGGCCGGTGGCAACCAGCGGCGCCTCGACCTCGTCGGCGTCGGTGTGCATGCGGACGACGAGGTCCTTGAGGTTGAGGATGATGTCGGTGACGTCCTCCTTGACGCCGGGCACGGTCGAGAACTCGTGCGCGACGCCCTCGATGCGGACGCTGGTGATCGCAGCGCCGCCCAGTGAGGAGAGCAGGACGCGACGGAGGCTGTTGCCGAAGGTGTAGCCGAAGCCCTTATCCAGCGGCTCGATCGTGAAGGTGCCGCGACGGTCGTCGACTTTCTCGGAGGTGATGCGGGGGACCTGGAAATCGGTGGTCATGAGTTCCTTGCTCTGGGGTGTTTCAGAAATCGTTCCGGGACTACTTGGAGTAGAGCTCGACGATGAGCTGCTCCTGAACCGGTGCCGAAATCTCGGAGCGCTCGGGGTAGCGCAGGACTTTGGCGGTGAGGGCGTCGTGATCGGCCTGCAGCCAGGCGGGAACCGTGGAGACCAGTTCCGTCGCCCGCTGGATCGTCTCGGTGGCTTTCGATCCGGCCTTGATCGAGATGATGTCCTCGGGGCGCACCTGGTAGGAGGGGATGTTCACGCGCCGGCCGTTGATCTGCCAATGGCCGTGGGTGATCAGCTGTCGCGCCTGGCGCCGCGAGGCGGCAAAGCCGAGGCGAACGAGCACGTTGTCGAAGCGGGACTCGAGGATGCGCAATAGGTTCTCGCCGGTCACGCCCTCCTGCCGCGAAGCTTTCTCGTAGTAGGCGCGGAACTGTTTCTCCAGCACCTGGTAGTAGCGGCGGGTCTTCTGCTTCTCGCGCAGCTGCACCCGGTACTCGGACTGACGCAGGCGGCCGCGGCCGTGCTCGCCAGGCGGATAGGAACGGCGCTCGACGCCGCACTTGTCGGTGAAGCAGCGCTCGCCCTTGAGGAAGAGTTTCTGGCCCTCGCGTCGGCACTGCTTGCACTGCGGGGCGGTATCGCGAGCCATTAGACCCTCCTCCGCTTCTTCGGGCGGCAGCCGTTGTGCGCCTGCGGGGAGACGTCCTTGACCGTGGTCACGTCGAGGCCGGCGGCCTGCAGCGACCGGATCGCGGTCTCGCGGCCCGAGCCGGCGCCCTTGGCGAAGACCTCGACCCGCTCCAGCCCATGTTCCATGCCCTTTTTGGCGGCCGCGTCGGCGGTCACCTGGGCGGCGAACGGGGTCGACTTGCGCGAGCCTTTGAAGCCGGCCGAACCGGCCGACTCCCAGGCAATCACGTTGCCATCGGTGTCGGTGAGGGTGACGATCGTGTTGTTGAAGGAAGTCTTGATGTGCGCCTGCCCGTAGGTGACGTTCTTTTTGACGCGGCGGCGCGTACGGCCTTTGCCAGGTTTTTTCTCAGCCATCTCTCTTACCTATACCTTGCGCTTGCCGGCGACGCTGAGGCGCCGGGGGCCCTTGCGGCCGCGAGCGTTGGTCTTCGTCCGCTGGCCCCGGACCGGGAGGCCGCGCCGGTGGCGCAGACCGCGGTAGGAGCCGATCTCCATCAGCCGTTTGACGTTCTGCGAGCGCTCGCGCCGGAGGTCGCCCTCGACTTCGCGGTTCTCGACCGCTTCGCGGAGTTTCATCACCTCGTCCTCGGTCAGGTCTTTGACCGGGGTGCTGGGGTCGACGCCCGTCTCCTCGAGGATCTGCTGGGCCGTCGAGCGGCCGATCCCGAAGATGTAGGTGAGCCCGATTTCGGTCCGTTTGTTGACCGGGATGTTGATGCCCGCGATACGTGCCATGCCTAACCCTGCCTCTGCTTATGGCGCGGGTTCTGGCAGATCACCAGGACCGCCCCATTTCGGCGGATTACCTTGCACTTCTCGCACATCGGCTTAACGGAAGCTCGAACCTTCATTGCTCCGGATCTCGTATCGACAACAGGATCCCCACACGCCCCATGAATCGGACGGCAGGACGAACCAACCGGCCAACAAGGCCGACGGAGAAAGATAGCAGGGGCGGGGCCTGGGCGAAGCCCGGTCAGGCGTCCTCGACGAGGGCGATCAGAAAGCCGTCGTAGCCCTTGACGCCGACGGTCTGGATAGTAGTGGCGCTGACCCGTGGCTCGTCGCGAAGCATCTCGTGCAGGCGGCGCTGGGCCTGGGTCGACTCGTCAACCGCGGTGGCGTCGGCGAGAGTTCCGTCGCGGACGACGTTGTCGGCGATGATCAGGCCGCCGGGACGGGTGCGATCGAGCGCCCAGGCGAAGTAGTTGGGCGTGTTGACCTTGTCGGCGTCGATGAAGACGAGGTCGAACGGCGCCTCCTCCTCTAAGTCCGGTAGTGCCTCCAGAGCGGGACCGACGCGCACCTCGACCCCCTCCCCCACCCCAGCCCTCTCGAGGCTCCGCCGCGCCACCTCCGCGTACTCCGCCTTCGCCTCGAGCGTGATCAGCCGCCCGTCCTCGGGCAGCGCCCGCGCCATCAGGATCGCGCTATAGCCACCAAGGGTCCCGAACTCGAGGATCTTCTTCGCCCCGACGAGCCGAACCAGCAGTTGCAGCAACTTCCCCTGCGGCGGAGAAACCTGGATCGCCGGCAGCCCAGCCTCCTCGGCAGCCGCCACCGCCCTATGCAGTGCCTCGTCTTCAGCGGCGATCGTCTCACCGATGAAGGCATCTACGGCAGAAAAGGTCTCCTGATCCACCCGTGGATCTTGGCAGGCCGGGTAGGCCGCCTGCCTCAGACTTCTTTGATTTCCACCCCGACCTTGGTTTCCGGATTGCTCGGGCTTTGCCCTGTCAGTGTGATCGGTTCGAAGGCTTGGAATTTGCCGTCGGTTTTCGCGCCGGTGCCGCCGAAGGGGCAGAGGAAGCCGTCTTTCAAGACGGTGTAGGCGAGGCCCGAGACTTCGGGGTCGAAAGTGATGTCGGGTTTCGGGAGGGCTTCTGTGTCGCTGTTGAGCGCGACTGATTTGAGACCCGTCTGGGCGGTGATTTCGATTTCGCAGTTGCCGGCGGTGACTTTGATCGCTTTGCCCGCTTCGCAGGCGATGTCGAAGGTGGAGGTGAATTTGTCTTCGGCGGTCTGTTCGCCGAGGTGCAGGACGTAGGCGCAACCGCTG